>Ga0208747_1000680_pt1 | contig 10305 bp, 10 predicted proteins | sample Knorr_S7_td_AAIW_FD_185597 | JGI IMG/M metagenome (GOLD analysis project Ga0208747, IMG submission 185597) | Marine microbial communities from Southern Atlantic Ocean transect - Knorr_S7_td_AAIW_ad_750m_LV_A (SPAdes) (version 2) | ecosystem: Environmental > Aquatic > Marine > Oceanic | place...
TTAAATTAGCATTCTTAAACAGATGTGATGAATTGGAAAGATCAGTAATTGAAGAGTATTATCAACGTTCATTTGGAATTGATTTATCGGATGCCAAGGTAGTTAATGTTGGAGAATGACGAAATAGTCGACCAATTTAAGAAATCACTCTCTGCAACAATTAAATCCATAGGTAAGTCTAACACTATAGAAGTTAACTTTGTTCAAGATGGCCCTTCTATAGATGGGGATATTATTAATTTAAATGAACCAAATCTTCAATCTCTTAAGAAAAATTTAAATTATATGCGAGCTGAAGCAGACTCAATGGCATTAGAAATTCGACTTCATACAAAAGAAATTCATCAAGAGTATCTAGGCAACAATGATGTTGTAAATGAAATATTTAATGCTGTTGAGCAATCACGCATTGAGGCTCAAGGATCGCATATCTTCAAAGGAATTAAATTAAATATATTAAATAAACATAAATTCGATATTCAAAATACCGAAGATAAAAATAATAAGGATAAAGAAGACTACAAGGAAATTATTAAAGCTTTTCGATATGTGAGCTACAGTGAGTTAACTGGTGAAATATTAGGTGGTAAATTTAGTGCATATAAAACACTAATCCAAAAAAAATTAAGTCATGAATATAATGATTTTTTCAAAAAGCTTAGAAACAATATAACCAATCAAAAAAAATTTGCTGATCTACTGCAAACTTTTTTAGATAATTTGGGTTATTATGATCATAACAATAAACAAGATGGTATTGATAATGAAGATAGCAGTGAGGATAAGGACCTACATGATGAGGACAATAAATCGAAAAATCAAGATAGTAAAACGGATACAAAACATGATGATGAAGCCTCTTCTTCAGACCTCCAACAAGCAAGTTCAATGGATGAAGATCAAAAAATGGGAGATGAAGAAAATGAAAATGATCTTGAATATTTTTCAAAAATTGAATCTCTAGATAAACTTGAAAACTATAAATTTTATACTGATAAATTTGATGAAGTAGTAAAGGCAGAAGAACTCTGTGACTTAAAAGAATTAGATCGATTACGATTATCTTTGGATCAACAAGTATTTACTTTTAAGCCCCTTATTGCTAAAATCGCCAATCGATTACAAAGAAAACTGCTAGCTCAACAAAACAGACAATGGGAATTCAATCTTGAAGAAGGCTATCTTGATACTTCACGCTTAGCAAGGATCATTGCCAACCCAACTCACAAACTATCGTTTAAAAAAGAAAAAAACATTGAGTTTAAAGATACTGTCGTTACTTTATTAATTGATAATTCAGGGTCTATGCGCGGAAGGCCTATAACTGTTGCAGCTTTATGTTCAGATATCTTAGCAAGAACTCTAGAACGATGCTTCATTAAAACTGAAATTTTAGGCTTTACTACAAAAGCTTGGAAGGGGGGTCAATCAAGAGAAAAATGGATAAACGATAAAAAGCCTAGTAAACCAGGAAGACTTAATGATTTACGCCATATCATATATAAAGCAGGTGATGCTCCATGGAGACGCTCTAAAAAAAACCTCGGACTTTTATTGCGTGAAGGCATACTGAAAGAAAATGTGGATGGGGAAGCGCTGTTATGGGCTTATAATAGATTAAGGATACGGCAAGAAAAAAGAAAGGTATTGATTGTTATTAGTGATGGAGCTCCCGTTGATGACTCAACGTTATCGGTTAACCCTGGAAATTATTTGGAAAAAAATTTACGGGATACAATTAGCGATATTGAGAATAATAGCAATATTGAATTAGTGGCCATAGGAATTGGTCATGATGTATCTAGATATTATTCTAACGCGGTTACAATAATGGATGTTAACCAACTAGGAGAAGTATTATTGAATGAACTTTCCAATATTTTTGTTACTAAAAAAAAATATAATTAATCTTGATACCAATCTTTTTCTGCTTCTAATAATTTATCTTCATTAATTGCTTTTCTAATATAAAACATCAAATCATTCATAAAATAAATGTTATGATTAGTTATTAACTGCAATCCTAGTAATTCATCCGACTTAAGCAAATGATTTAAATAAGATAGGGAATATTTGGCACATGTTTTACATTGGCATTTACTATCAATAGGATTTAAATCTTCTCTATATTTTGAATTTTTAATATTAATTTTACCCAATCGTGTTTTTTTTAATGCGGCACCGTGCCGGGCTAAACGTGTAGGACTAACACAATCAAAGGTATCGACTCCCCAACGAACCAAACTCCATATATCTGAGGGATCGCCTATTCCAAGTAAATGAACTGGGTGTTTATCTTTAAGTTTTGAAGCTGTATACTCAACAACTTGATGCATTTCTTCTTTTGAACAGCCGAGACTGCCACCTATAGCTAAACCAAAAAAATTTTTTGAATGAAGATTAAAATCAATACTTTCATCCCGCAAATCATTAAAAATACCTCCTTGGATAATACCATAAATAGATTGTGATCCGGCAGATCCTTCTGTTGATTTAAATTTTCTAGCTAATTCAAAACTGTTTAATGATCTTGTAGACCATCTATGACTGCGTCTCATAGACTCTGCTGTATAGGATTTTTCAACGTGAAAAGGGGTACATTCATCAAAGACGAGTATTAGGTCGGCACCGATATCTCTTTGAATTGCAATAGATTTTTCTGGGGTTAATAAATGTTTTGATCCATCAATGTACGATTTAAAAAGAGCCCCTTCTTCAGAAATATTTAATAATGATTTGTTTCTAATCATCATTTGATTACGTCCTTTTATTTCATCCGCAACTGATCCATAGCCTAAAGAAAAAATTTGAAAACCTCCGCTATCAGTTAACATTGGACCATGCCAATTCATAAATTTATGCAACCCTCCATGATTTGAAATAATCTCACTTCCTGGCTGCAACATTAAATGATATGTATTTGATAAAATAATCTGTGTATTGTTTCTTATTGCTTCTTCAGCACTACACGATTTAAGGGCTGCTTTCGTTCCACAAAAAATAAAAGCAGGAGTGTTAATTTCACCATGCGGTGTATTTAGAACTCCTGTTCTTGCTCTCGATACTGATGAGGTTTTATTAACTTTCCAACTGAAATTAGTCATTCACATTTTTTGGTACAAAGTATTTTGCCAAATATATAAATGGAGTATCGAAAATTGCTATTGTTATTCTTAGAAAATAAGTTCCTAGAATATACGTAAATATGACTGTATTAACGTCAAGAGGATTAGGGTTAAAAATTATCCAAGCAAATACACTAAAAATAGTATTATCTAACAAAGAAGAGGTCATCGTGGAAATATTATTGCGTATCCATAAAAACTTTTTTTGAGTAAAGTGAGATATCTTTTCATACAACCAAACATCAAAATATTGACTAAATATATATGCAATCATACTAGCTGCAAAAAAAATAGGGAGGGGTATAAATACTCCCATTAAATTATTTTGAACAGATAATGCCCAAGAATATTTTTCTCCAGCTGTATTAATGTCTAGAGGGGTAAAACCTAAAGTAAACAACATAATGAGTGTCATTAATAGAAAGCCAGCAAAACCGATGAGTATATTTTTTCTTGCATACCTTGTTCCATAATACTCAGCTAAAATATCAGTTGCCAAAAAAGTAGTGGCAAATAAAATAGTTCCTAGAGCAATAGGATTAGAAAAAAAAGGGAACTCTACAATTTTAAGTACTTGTATATTACCCCCTATAACAGCTAAAACAGTATAAACATACATTCCCGCTTCACCAAAAAATTTTAAAAAAAATAAAATAACTATTAGACAGAAAAAAAGAAATACAAACCAAGTAATGATAACAGGAGTTTTATTTAAAGAATCTACAAAACCTTCAAAATTAAACAGAATAAGATGAAAAAGTCCCTCAATGAAGTTCAAATTAATCCTTTTAGTTAGTTTTGGAAAGAATAAGTTTTTTAATTTTTAGTGCTGATGGTGGAAGCTTTGCATTGGAAGTATTAAGAAGAAACTCATCTAATCCTCCTTTTTTTTCAACTGTTCTAATAGTACTAGTCGCAACTTTTAGTTGAATTTGTTTACCTAGTTTTTCACTAAGAAATGAAATTTTTTGCAGGTTAGGCAAAAAACGACGTTTTGTTCTGTTTTTGGCATGACTAACATTATTCCCACTTTGGTATTTTTTACCAGTAAGTTCACATTTCATAGACATAATATGATCGGATTACTATTTGTTAAAATTTTTTTGTCAAGAAAGTTATGTTAATTATTGAAATTGGAACAAACAAAAGTAGGTTCATTTTCGAATTTCTGTAATTTATTTCTATCCGACTGCCATTGAGGGCTGCTTTGATCAAAACAATCATGATGGATTCCTGATGTAATCAATAAACTATCAATACCAAAATTATTTGCTCCAACTATATCATGATGAATGGAGTCTCCTACGGCGAGTATCTTTGATTTATCTATATTTGATATTTTTTTTGTTGATTCTTCATAAATTTCACAACTAGGTTTCCCTAAAATAAAAACTTCTCCACCCATATTTTTATATAATTCTGCAATCGTACCCATACAAATAATAGGCTTACCAAAACTGTTTTCTATCGAAACAAAATCTGGATTTGCGCACACAAAAGGTAACTTATTTTTAATTGCTTTTGTTAAAAGAGGTATATAATCTATTGTTGTTGTATTAAATTGAGGCGTACAACCTAAAATAAAATCCGCTTCTTCAATATTTGCAACAAAGTTAAATTTTTCTAAACCTTCTAAATATTTTTTTCCATCTTCTTTGCTTTTATCATAAATGTGAAAACAGTTTTTTTGTAATTTTTTTGTAAAATCATGATTCAAATTAACCAGACTTTGCCAAATCATCTCCCCGCTTGTCATAATCTCCAAAAAATAAATTTTTCTGTATCCGAAATCAGATAATCTTACAGCTGTTGAATGTTTTCTTTTGGATGAATTAGAGATTATAATTAATTTTTTATTAACTTTATAAAGTGTTTCAACACATTTAATTGCTGCTGTATATCCCTCTTCACCATTATGCATAACTCCCCATTGATCTAAAATAAAAACATCATATCTATCAATAATGTCTTTTAGGCCAACGATACTCTCTGTTTTATTCACACTTCTTTACCAATTGCTTCTTTAACATTTTTGTAACCATCAGTTTTTAGTGCATTGGTAAGATCTAGTTTAATTTTAGAAATAATTTGGGGGCCTTTATAAATAATAGCGGTATACAACTGAACTAATGATGCTCCCGCTTTTATTTTTTCATAACACTCAAAACCATTGCTAATTCCACCTACTCCTATCAAAGGAATTTGACCATTGGTAAGAGAATATATTTTTTTTAATATTAAGGTAGATTTTAAAAAGAGCGGGGTTCCACTTAATCCCCCTACCTCATTCTTAAAAGACGATTTTAAAGATTTTGGTCTATCTGTGGTTGTATTGCTTATTACTAAACCATCTACATTATTTGCTAAACTCATTAGGGCTATATCCCTTATTTGTTCTTCATTCATATCAGGGGCAATTTTAAAAAAAATAGGCGTTGACTCTAATGTAGGTGTACTGTTTTTTTTATCTTTTAATGTCTGTACTAAACTCTCTATTTGACCTCTATTTTGAAGATCGCGCAATCCCGGAGTATTTGGAGATGATATATTAATGGTAACATAATGCGCTAAGGGACCCAGTTTCTCTAAACAATAATTGTAATCATCAAGATAATTTGTTGTATCTTTATTTATTGCAATATTTATACCTACAATGCCTTTAGAAAGAGCATTAAGATTCATTGTACGGAGTTTTTGTTTTGCATATTCAGAACCCTTATTGTTAAATCCTAAATGATTTATAACAGCAGAATCTTCCACCAACCTAAATACCCTTGGCTTTTCATTACCATATTGTGGTTTAGGAGTAACTGTTCCCGCTTCTATAAAACCAAAACCTAAGTTTAATAAAGAATTAACAACTTCAACGTTCTTATCAAAACCTGCTGCAAGTCCTAGTGGATTACTAAAATCTAAACCAAATAAATGTTGGTATAGTATTGGATCGTCAAATATTTTTTTATTTCTAAAGCTGAATTGCAATGATTTTAAAGTTAGCATGTGGGCTAATTCAGGGGGTAAGTTTCTAAGGAGTTTTAAGATTATATTTTGCACTTTATATAATTGAACGCACCTTATTCATTTTTGCTTAAGTAAGCCTTCAATCAAACTAATAGTTTTTTCTATGCCAAATAACTTGATAAATGACCCTAGACGAGGTCCTTGCTCTTGCCCAAACAATACTTGATAAATAAGTTTAAAATAATCCCTTAAATTTGTAAAATTATATTTTTTGCCTATTTCATAAATTTGTGTTTGAATGTCTTCAGATGATGAGTCGGCATCGATTTTTTTTAAAAAACTCACAATATCAAGAAAAATATCATGATTAGAATTATCAATTGGTATATATTTTTTTTTAGGCATCACAAAATCTGTATAATAATTAATTGCATAGTCTATTAATCGATCAAATTCTTGATTATTTTTAGCATTCAGTGATGCATCATATTCTCTTACAAAACCCCAAATCACTTCTTTTTCATTTGAATTACAAACACTAACTAGATTTATTAGGGAATTAAAAGTAATCTCACTGTTAACATTAGGAGGATTGCCATCATGAATATGCCATACAGGATTATTAAATTTTTCTTTCTCTTCATCATGATGAAACTTTTTTAAATATGAAAAATACTCATCAACGCTCTTTGGTATAACATCAAAAAACAATTTTTTAGCCGATTTTGGTTTTTGAAACATATACAAAGATAGACTTTCGGGAGAAGCATAGCGCAACCATTCATTGACGCTAATGCCATTTCCAACAGATTTTGAAATTTTTTCGCCTTTTTCATCTAAAAACATTTCATAAATTAAATTGACAGGCGGTTGTGTATTCATCAATCGACAAATTTTTGACGCCAATTCAAAACTTTCTGTCAAATCTTTGCCACACATTTCATAATCAACTCCTAATGCCATCCATCGCATAGCCCAATCAACTTTCCACTGTAGCTTGCAATTTCCGCCCGTAACAATTATCTCAGTTTTTTTATTATTAGCTGGATCTACAAAAATAATAGAATTTGTTTTAGGTCGGTATTCTTCAATTTTAACTTGCAAAACCTCACCACTAATAGGACTTATTGGTAGAAATGGACTATAAGTGACCTTTCTTTCAGACCGTAAAGTCGGAAGAATTATTGATAAAATCGAATCATGATTTTGAAGAATTTGGATAAGTGTATTATCAAAATCACCTTTTTGATATTTTTCTGTCGAACTTACAAAATCATACTCAAAATTAAATTCGTCTAAAAAAAAACGAAGTAGAGCATTATTATGATGTCCAAAACTTTCAAATTTCTCAAAAGGATCTGGAATAGATGTCAAAGGTTTGCCAATATGTTTTTTTAACATATCTTTATTTGGAACATTATCTGGTATTTTACGCAAACCATCCATATCGTCAGAAAAAGTAATTAATTTTGTCTCGCAATCAATTAATGATTCTAACGCTTTTCTAACCATTGTCGTTCTAACAACTTCACCAAATGTGCCAATATGAGGTAAGCCTGATGGTCCATAACCTGTCTCAAATAATATATATTTTTTTTGTGGAATATTGAAGTTTATAAAATCACCATGATTTTTAATTATGCGTAATGCTTCTTGAAAAGGCCAGGCTTTCAATAATTGATGTTTTTTTTGATCTATTTTCATTTTCTTATTGTTTAGCCTGAATTCTAATTTTTTTACCCAATAGCAACTTTAAAGAATTTGTGAAATTAAAAGTTTCATTTTTAAGTTTTTCAAAAATAAGCTGCTCTTCTTTTTTAATTAAAGGACTAATATCCTCAAACAAATTTTTACCTTTAATTAACATTTTAACAATTTTCTTTCTATTATCGCTTTCAATTTGACGAGAAATATAGTTTTTATTTTCGAGTAACTTAAATGTCACACTAGCAACAGACACATCAATACCAATAAAACTTGATATAACATTTTGATGAGTTTTGGTTTTTATTGAATGTAAGTGATACATAGATTCCAAAATTAGAAACTCGTTAAGAGATAATTTGTATGATTTGAGAATTTTTCTTAATCGAGATTGCCAATAATTAGAAGTTTGCCATATCAATAACCCAATTTTGCTCTCTGATAGAGAAGTGTCTGCCATTAATTTGTATACTAATTATTTGTATACAAATTATATGAATAGTCAAGTCTATTTTATATAAAAATTAGGCTCTTTTCATATAATTATTAAAGATTATATAGCAATTATGTTATTTTATGTCACAACAACTAAAAACCAAAATAATGTTGCTATATGGCTCTTTTTTTTAACTTTCTTGACTTTTTTGATGATTATTATTGGAGGATTAACTCGTCTAACTGAATCAGGTTTATCAATGGTTGATTGGAGGCCTATTTTGGGTATTATTCCTCCCTTAAGTAATGAAAACTGGCTAAAAGTTTTCTCTGCTTATAAAACTTCACCTGAATTCATTATTGTTAATAAATCAATGAACCTAGACGAGTTTAAATATATTTTTTGGTGGGAATGGTTTCATCGTTTTTTTGCTCGCTTTATTGGTATAGTATTCATACTACCTCTAATTTTTTTTGTAGTAAAAAAAGCTATCCCTAAAAGATTATTCCTTACCCTAATTATTATATTTGCATTTGGTCTGTTTCAAGCTCTCGTAGGATGGTGGATGGTTAAAAGCGGACTGAATGACAATCCTTATGTCAGTCAGTATAGATTAACTTTTCATTTAATTAATGCCCTTATTATTTTTGCAATATTATTTTGGACCGCCTTAAATTCATCAAATAATAAGATAATTAAATTCTATTCCTCTAACTTCTCTGAAAAAATATTTTTTTTCGGCATCATACTTCTCTTCATTACTATTATTTCAGGTGGTTTTATGGCTGGTACAAATGCAGGTCAATCATTTAATACTTTTCCTTTGATGAATGGATCAATAATTCCTGATGGCTATATAATTGATGATTATGGCTTGCGTAATATTTTTGAAAATACAATTGCTATTAATTTTAACCATCGATGGATAGGCAGTTTTACATTTATTTACATTCTTTCGTTCACAATTTATCTTCTTTTATCTTCTAAAATTATAATTACAATTAAGTCTATATCCTTGTTTGCTGTATTATTTTTTTCTTCATTGCAATTCTTTCTCGGAATTCTTACTCTCTTAAGCAATGTTAAAATTAGTCTTGCAAGTCTGCATCAATCAAATTCAGTATTATTATTAGCATCTCTATTATTTGCTTATTATCAATTTAAAAATAATGCTAATAAACTAAATTCATTATGAAAAAATATTTATTACTACTTCTACTTATCAGTACCAATTTATATGCATTTCCAATTCCTAAAGATGGAAAGGCTTCTTTTGATGTAATAAGAAAAAATAAAATAATTGGCAGTCACGAGATAACATTTGCAGAAAATAATGATGTTTTGTTAGTTAAAACAAATATTGTAGTTGAAGTGAAAGTATTGTTTATTTCCGCTTATACATTTGCCCATCAATCTACTGAAACTTGGATAAACGGTGATTTTACTAAAATTGTTGCCCATTCTGATTTTGAGGATGAAAGAGAATATTTTATAAAAGGGCAAGATAATAATGATTCATTTTTAGCTTCAGGTATGGATGGAAAATTGGAATTAGACAAGAATATACTTCCTTCAAATTTTTGGAATATTGATGTTTTAAAACAAAAAGAAATTTTTGATACTCAGAAGGGGGTAGTTAGAACAATTGATGTTGAAGCTTTGGGTTATGAAGAAATTAAAGTAAATAAAGAGGATATTAAATGTAATAAATTTATTTTTAATGCGTCAAGCAATCCTAAAGATAAGAGTCCCTTTCCTGAATATACTCTATGGTATGATGAAAATGATGAACTGATGAAATTTCAATTTAAAGACGAAGGGAGGGGTAAAAAAATTATTACAATTATTAGAAGTAATTAGAAAAAGAATTGAAAAAAACTATTGTACAACACAGTCTATAATTCACCTACATAAATACCTAATCCCTCGGCAACTTTAATTAGTGGATCATTTGTGTTTATTGTTTTCGATTTTCCCGCAATTGACTCTAAATCAACATCAGTGACACCTCTATTTTGCCATACAACTACACGATTAAATTTTTTTTGGGCAATTAAATCCACAGCGTGAACACCAAAA
>Ga0208747_1000682_pt1 | contig 10291 bp, 7 predicted proteins | sample Knorr_S7_td_AAIW_FD_185597 | JGI IMG/M metagenome (GOLD analysis project Ga0208747, IMG submission 185597) | Marine microbial communities from Southern Atlantic Ocean transect - Knorr_S7_td_AAIW_ad_750m_LV_A (SPAdes) (version 2) | ecosystem: Environmental > Aquatic > Marine > Oceanic | place...
ATCTCTTCGATTTGTGGCGTTTTTTCTAATAAGTGATTATCTTGGTCGTAATCTTTTGCATGCCAATAGGTTGCCGGGTTTTGCAAAACAAAGTTACAAACGTTAACTCCTAGTTTTTCAGCGTAATCATAAAGTGGTACTAAATCCATCACATTACCCGAGCTAATTACACAAGTAAGGTGTATTAAGGGATATTTTCCACCAAATATTTTTCGTTGAGTGACAAGACGTTCCAAACCAGCTCGTGTTTTTTTATAAGAACCCGGTACCACTGTCACCTTGTCGTGAAATTCTTCACGGCCTTCAAGCGAAACTCCCATATATAATAATCCTGACCCAAATAAAGATCGTGTGCGAAGATCGATTAACTGTTTCACCACGTTCTCTGATAAAGACATTCCGTTCGTAATAATGTGAACCTTGTGATTATTGGCAGCATACTTCAATATATCCATGAAATCTGCCTTCATAAATGCCTCGCCACCAGTAAAGGTGATCAAGGTGGATCGAGGGAGTGATGCAATCGCGCGTTTTATCTGCTCAGTTGACAGCTCTTTTTTGTAGGTCTTATTATTTTCCGTGTCTTCTATAATTTCAAGAAAGTGGCACATGTCACAACGCAGGTTACACCGATAAGTCACTTCAAAAAAAACATGCGCTGGAGGAAACGCACGACCAGGGTCAAGGTAATAAGGTAAGAAGGAATACAATCTAGGTAAAACCTTCTGTAGACTTTTTAATGTAAATAAATTTGTCATTAGATTAATTAGTATTCCAGTTCATTAAAACATCAAGGCTCTTATCACCAGCATTAAACAGAAGATCAACCAACGACATATTTGGTATAAATCCAGAATATTGTTGCGAGTATCTCGGGTGATCGTACTCCTGATATTCCAACTCAACTCCCTTTTGTGAAAAGTTATCCCCTGATAAATAATCATGGGCAAGACCTCCGGTAAGGTAGTGAGTTGCACCCATCTTTTGACAAAGGTTTAAAATTCGGTCAGCTTTTACCCCTTCCACCGAAATGGTGGATGACTTAAAAGTCTGAGTAGTTATATTCAGAACCTCCTTAAGATATCCCGTCGTCTCGTAACATAAGTCGAGCAAAAACTCCCATCGCTTTTGATAAACAGAATCAAAATAGGGGTAATAATTTTCAAAAAATGGGGCGTTTGAATAATTAAATCTGATTGCAGCGCGATGTTTTTTACTCCAATTGGTGGAATTATCGATACGCGTATCCTTGAGTAATTGCGTGTAAAGATTTTTTTGCTGAACAGGAACCGTCAACCAGGTCCAACCTTCATTAGTTCGTATCTTATTACGATTTCTCCAGTCACGTCTCGTATATTGAACATCATCGAGAAACACGAATTGATCCGCTCGCTCCATCTGCTCAAAATAACCAATCCACGGCAGATAGGATGGCTGCAATATCACCACACGATTTGCCGGATAGGTCACTGACTCAACTTGGCTTATTTTTGTCCCCAAAGTTCTTTCATCCACAAAAATTTTTCCCACCACTGTTTATTGTTTTTATAAAATTCAACTGTCTGTTGAAGCCCGTCATCTAAGTCAATTTTTGCAGTCCACCCTAGCAAACGGTGCGCCTTTTCAGTTGATGATATATGCCGAGAAACTTGTCCTGGTCTATCTTTTACATGCTCAATCAATTTCTGTGATTTATCAACAAGACCCAACACCTTCTGCGCTATAGTAAGGATATCTGTATCTATACCTGTGCCTAAATTTATTGCTTCACCAACTACCTTTTTAGAATCAGCGTGCATAATTAGGTCTAAAGCTTCGCAAGTATCCTCTACAAACATCCAATCGCGCAAACTCTTGCCACCTCCATGAACTGTCAATTTCTGATCATTGAGTGCGCTAGTAATAAAATTAGGGATCGCTTTTTCTAAATGCTGAAATGGACCATAGTTATTAAACGGTCTTACAATGACCGCGGGAAGTCCATAAGTATGCACATAAGAATAAACCAACCGATCCGCACCTGCCTTTGCTGCTGCGTATGGACTCATAGGGTTTAAAGGATGATCCTCAGTCATTGGCGCGTTTATAGCTGTCCCATAAACCTCCGAAGATGAAATATGAATAAAACGTTCTACAGGATGGTTAACTATTGCGTTTGCGAGTACCTGTGTGCCAATAACATCAGTTTCAAAAAATAATGAGTTGTCATAGATCGAACGAGTCACGTGTGACTCTGCCGCAAAGTGAATCACAATATCGCTATCAGAAACTAACTGATTGACAATATCAGGTTGTGTTACGTTGCCGTGAGAAAACTGGAAGTGTCCGTTTGATTTTAAATTATTTGAAATATTTTCCAGGTTTCCGGCATAAGTGAGCGCATCAAGAAGTTGTATCTTATAATTTGGATATTTCTTATGAATGTAGTTAATAAAATTACTTCCTATGAATCCAGCGCCACCAGTAACAAGAAGATTCTTTTTATGAGAAGTCATTTTTTTGGAGAGAATTGGCAAAATCAAGTAGTCCCTTGCTGAAAGCCACCCACTAATTTTACATTAAAAATGTTTGAGTTACGATAAACGCCCTGATATTACTTTTCGGACAAAAACATCTTTTCCTTTAGGCTCCAAAAGGCCTTTAAATTGTTTTAAAATGGTTGTTTAGCCGAAAAAGCCATTGTGCCTCACGGGATAGGGAGACTTTTTTACTGGGCCTACAACCCTTTTAAAAATAAAAGCTTGCGGGTAAATGTGGTCTCAGTTTCAAATATTCATAATAGAATTGTGATCGAAGTTGGCTACTCTTTGCTCCCGTAGATAGGACCTTTTTACACATTCTCAGGCAAGAAGAACCAATAAACCACACCCGATATTTGTTAAATCCGAACCAAAAAATAGCTAAGTATAATTTTAGAACCACCAAAAAAAGGTGGAGTCTGATTATGCAACTTCTTAAAGGTCTTCTCGAGTCGAGACTGTTTAAACCATCGCTACTAGTTCTCGAACGGTCTCCTCTATACCCGCTGCCACTTCTGAAATACTTTTACCCAACATGTAAGCAGGGGAGGTGATAATTTTATTTTCCTTATCTATAACAATTTTCTCCACTTCGCAATCTTGATGCTTGCTGCCTAAATTTTCTATCTTCTGACTCCAGTCTTTGTCATTACCGATTGTCAAGGTGGGAGATGCCGATTCATTTTCAAAAATTTTAGCGTACATAGCTGGCGCAATACATACCGCAGCCTGTGGTTTTTGTTTATTTCGAAATTCTTTGACAAGACGACTCACATCTGGATGTACTTCAGCATCCTCGCCCTTCACTGCCATAGTACACAAGTTTTTTGCAGCACCAAACCCACCAGGGAATATCAAAGCATCGATGTCGTCCACCTTCACCTCGCTAATATCTTTTATATCGCCACGGGCGATACGTGCGGCCTCGACCAAAACATTTCGCTTTTCTCCTGCAACCTCTTCCCCGGTAAGATGATTCACTACATGCATTTGATCAACGTTCGGCGCCATACATACAGCTTCGGCTCCAGCGCGATCAATGGCAAGAAGAGTTATGACCGATTCATGAATCTCTGTTCCGTCATAAACCCCGCAACCTGAAAGAACCACCCCAATTTTCTTTTTCATATTTCCCTCCTAATTATGTTTAGGCTAAAAAATAAGACCTCTGATGTTTTGCTGAAAAAATTAAAGACAAAAAATAACAATTTATGGCTCATAGCAATTGGTAATAGGCAAACGACGGTCTTTCCCAAACGCCTTAGGTGTAATTTTTATTCCGGGGGGACCTTGTCTGCGTTTGTATTCACTATTGTCTACCAATTTAACTATTTTCTTAACTTCTTTCATGGGAAGTCCCATTCCCCTGAGCTCTTCCATTCCTTGATCTTCCTCTATATATCGGGCCAAAACTTTGTCCAGCAATGAATACGGTGGCAGAGAATCTGTATCCTTCTGTCCTGGCCGCAATTCTGCTGAAGGTTCTTTCGTAATAATTGTTTCTGGAATTAGGGCATAACCCTCATTTTTGTTAATCCATTTCGATAATCGATATACCCATTTTTTTGGAACATCTTTAATAACGGCAAATCCTCCTGCCATATCACCATACAAAGTACAATAACCAACACTGAATTCGCTTTTGTTCCCGGTAGTCAACACGAGCCAACCCATTTTATTCGAAAGAGCCATCATTAAGTTACCTCGAATTCTGGCCTGTAGATTTTCTTCAGTAGTATCCGAAGGTAAATTTTTAAATACTTTAGAAAGAATTTTATCGTAGGCCAGCATAGCTTCTTTTATTGGGAGTGAAATAATACGTATACCCAAATTTTTTGCCAAAGCTTCTGAATCGTCAATACTTCCCCGCGAGGAATAATTAGAAGGCATGGTAATACCCACTACATTTTCTGATCCGATTGCCTTAGCAGCTATTACTGCTGTAAGAGCTGAATCAATTCCGCCACTCAAACCGACGGCCGCCTTACCAAAATCATTTTTTTTCATATAATCTCGGGTGCCAAGAACCAATGCCTCAAAAACTTCTTCTATCGACTCCATCTTACGGACCCGACGCTTTATGATAACCGGCTTTCTCTTATTGTTTAAAATAGCAGGGACATGGTATGTTCTGATCGATGAATTTATCAATTTTTTTAAATTTTGTTTTTTAGTCTTAGGATAAATTTTTAAATCCGCATAAATAATTTCCTCTTCAAACGCATTGCCTTTTGCTAAAAAAGTCCCATCCGGAGCGACCACAAGGCTATGTCCATCAAAAACCAACTCATCCTGACCGCCTATCAAATTGGCATACACTACATGCGCTTTATATTGGCGAGCACGCTGGCGAATCATGTTCTCACGTGTTTTACCTTTCCCTTTAAAATAAGGAGAGGATGAAATATTGATTAGAACATCCGCCTGCCCTTCTTCGCAAACCTTTTGGCCAGGCCCATTCACCTCCCAGATATCTTCACAAATACTTAAACCTATCTTTATTCCATTCATCACAAAGCAAGTTGGTTCATTACCCTCTATAAAATATCTTTTTTCATCGAAAACTCCATAGTTTGGAAGAATCATTTTTCTATAATTTCCAACAACCTTTCCTTTATGAAGCAATGCGGCAGAGTTATATAAACTTTTTTTTACTTTTTCAACATAACCAACAACAGCTACAATTCCTTTCACGCTTAACGCCAAATGCTTTAAAAATTTTTTGTTTTTTGCAATAAAATCATCCTTAAGAAGTAAATCTTCCGGTGGATAACCTGTCAATGCAAGTTCTGGAAATAAAATCAAGTCAGTTCTAAATTTAGTAGCCTCCTTGAGACAACTTTGAATACGATTTACATTGTATTTAAAATCTCCCACAACCGCATTCATCTGGGAAACGGCTATACGGAGATTCACCTGAGAAGAAGTTTGACTATCTAGAGCCTTTGTCTTCCTCTGAGTTTTCTCAGTAGCCCTTTTTTTTGATAGCGATTTTCTTTTTATCTTTCTTTCCCTCTCCATACACCTCCAATTTTCAATAAAAATACAGATACTTTTGCTACAAAAAATATTATATTATTTTAATTTCTTAAAGCATTTAGAAAAGATTATACTACAATCACGGTTAGTCATTTTTTACAAATATCCACCCTTAAACTAATAGTCTTATGCCTGAATTATCTGGTGTTGAAAGAAGCATTAAACACTGTATTGAGAAGAATGGTTTCCCGGAAAAAAGTGTACGCTTACCCTTCAAGTCAATCCATGAAAGTTGTAAAAACCACAATACCGCGTTAAAAGAAGTACTCGCTAACTTAACTCAACACAAAATTTTTGGAACTATTCAAGGAGATTTTATTGAATTTCGAGCCAGCAATAATTTAAAGGAAAAACCACATGCCCCAAAGCAAACAAATAACTCATCAAAAACAACCATACCCAATATGGATGATCTCAATGAAATGGCTCAATCATGTATATCCAAAATGACTCCTGATCAAATGAAAGAGTTGCAAAATACGGTCTCAAATATGAGCGAAGAAGAAAAGGAAAACATACTCAAAAATTTTTCCACGCAATTCTTTAAAAATAAACCTTAAAAAAATCAGTAAATTTCTATTAAATTTAAATGCTTATATTCGCCAAAGATATTTCTCAGAGAGATTTTATACATAGTGCCGAGGATCAAGATCCTGAGATTAAGAAATATATGGATTATCAAAGATGTTTATTCCCATACACTATTATCCGAGGCGGTTTAGATCTAGCATACAAGGAAGTAGATGACATTCTAAACTACCTAGACAACGGCAACCAACCACCAAGCGATTCTAATCGACAAGATTATCCATCGGATATTCCTGACTGGTATCAAACAAGATTTCCATGGACTGCTAGCTTCGTAAAAATTGAAGACATGCACAGCCTTCTAGTTATTCTGATTCGAGCTATGGATTCTTTTCGCACGCATGAACGGGTGAACACATACCATCTAATGGTTGTTTATGATTCTGTTTCTAATATTGTCGAGCTATACAATAGTTTACTAAAAGAATCTCCTGAAAAATCTCGTGATATTCACCTTAGTCAGAGCGAACCAGTTTTTTTTGACGACTTTATTAATAATTATTGGCCCCATCTTGACTGGATGATCTTATCTCAACCTGATTTTGAACATGCGAAACACTTGGGGCGAAAACAAAAAATTGAGTTGGCAATTCAACAAAGAATCGCTGATGGAGAAGAACCCATTAAGGCCTTAAAAAGCGCAAGTAAACCGTTTAATATAGATAAAAGCTCGCTTCACCTTTTAGGGAGAGAGAAAATATTGCAAAAGTTTTTAAGACTAGAAACGATTTCACTAAATGACACTCCATACAATTCATTGAATGAAGAGGTTGATAGTGGCACTAAATTTGGTTTCATGCCCCGAGTTGACTCAGAATTCTTAATCAATATGCACCATCAACAAAACTCCAGCACAGCTCCCTCCGGAAACTAGATAGATTTTTTGTCAAAATTCCAAAAAAGTGCTACGTTACTAATAACTTTATTCCGATAAAAACGAAGGACTTTATTACTGGTTTTTTGGTGAAATCCAGATTCCTCTGGAGAATTTTGTGAGTTGCTATATTAAATTTAATGGTTGGGCTGGAGAAGATGTCCGCGGGACGACTGCCCGTTTCGCTAAGATTTTCAGAATGGGCTCTGGAACGGCCAATCGAGCAATGCGAAGAATAATTAGAGACGGGGACTGGCAATTTCAGTGGCCAATTTCAGATGCGCAAGCAAAACTTGCTCGTAGTTATTGTCGTTGGCTAGGATTTGATTTAAAACTGATTCCAACCAAGCATTCCCTTCAACCAAACATTAAAACCAATGCAGCTTTTATTCCCCCTGCGATATCCCCAACAAAGTTTTCACCAGAAGTTCTTAACCAACTTGTAGAGCTAACTGGCAATGTCAGTGATGCGTTTACCATTGCCCTTTATAAAATTAATCTAAGTGGTAAAACTTTGGGCTTGCGCCATCATATTTCCTTAAGTGCTGACTTTAATTCAGAACTAAAATTTGGTTTTGGGAAAGGTCCTATAGGAATGGTGGCGGAAAATAAATTACTTCTTGTTGAAGAGAACTACGAAAACAACCCGACCACAATCGATTTTTACAAAGAAAAAAAGGATTTAAAAAGTTATTTTATCGCTCCTGTAATTTACAAGAACCTTGAGGGAGTACTTTTTATTGACTCAAAAAAAAGCCATACCTTTCCCGTAAAACAACAAAAAATATTATCTGGACTAGCCAATCAAATGGCTTGGCACTTAAACCAGGAGAGAATGTCCCCATTGATGCAAAACTTGAGATGATCAAAAAAATCTCGTAGTCAGAGAAACCCTACATAACTAAGACTCTCGATCGCATAAAATATTGTAGATTAAAAAATTTGATCAACGAAATGATCTTTGTTGTAGGGGAATGGAACCCCTCTCAAAAGGTCGCGCTCCCGAAACCGGCGTTAAGTTATTCGATCTATTTCTTCGATTATTGTTTGTGTTCGAATTTCCTCCAACGAGAGATTTTTTCGAAGTTTTTTCACCCGCCTTCTTTTTCCCTGATTTTTTTGCTGCCACCTTGCGAACCATTTTTTGCCAAAGAACCTGTTTCGCCGCACTCTTATTTTTCTGGAGAAAATTCTTACTTGATTTCGATTCTGTCTTTAAGGCTGGTTCCAGTTTAGTCACTTGAACTTCTTCAACCGTTTTGCCTCCAAAATTCTCTAATCCAGAAAACCCAGCGTTAATTTCTTTCAAATCACTTGAAAACTCAACCAAAACATGAGGATCACTAAAAATATCTGTCACATAAGAACTCATTGACCCACCAGAATCTAGACTTGCTAGGGCTTTATTACCTGAGCCGCTTTTTTGAAGGGTCATTTGAATGACATCACTTTCAACTGTTTTTGCTAGTTGAACCGTACTTTCGACCGATACATCACTCACAGATTTTCCAGACCCCTCTAAAATCTGATCCGTGACACTGACAGGCGCTGGTTGACGTTGTGTGAAAGTCATGGTCCCCAAGGAACCATCAGGAAAAGTTGCCAAATCCCCACCACTCAAACCACCATAATAAGAAACTGTAATATCTTCACCATCTACATTCTGAGTTAAACTGCTAATTTCAATACCATCTAATTCATAAATATTTATATCTCCCGTGGAACTGTTGGTAAGGTCTATAGAGCTCAATGTAGTTTCAATCGGATTAGCTGACGTGCCAAATCCACCATTTGAAACCGCAACCAACCTGCCATTTAGCGCTTCAATATCTGTTGATCCATCCGAATCCCCATCGAATATTCCGCCACCTGTGGAGGTAAGTGAAATAGCAGAATCAGAACTACTTGATGAGCTCAGCGAACTGGTCAATGTCAAATCCCCACTAGATTGTAAAGTAATTGCTCCAGCAACATCTTGGGCTCCTGAAATATTTAGAGTCTTGCTTGTTCCGCCAACTGTCACTGAATGATCTCCTCCTATTGTCGAAGCACCTAGGATGATGGAACTATTCGTCGCAAGCGTTGTGCTCGCTGAGGAACCGGTCGTATTGAAACTAACGGCACCTGTGAAGTCATTCGATGCACTACTCAATGTGATCGATTGATTGCTTGCACTGGTCGTAAAAGTCGAAGTACCTGCTACCGTTAATGCCACCGCTCCTGTAATCGCTCCCGTATTCGCGGTTGCGGTCAAACCCTTAAATGTAGAATCTCCAGTGGCAAATGCAATACTAGAAGAATTTAAATCAACCGTTGTTATATTAGTGCTGTTTGCCGAGCTAATACCGTTTACTGTCATAGCTCCTGCTGTACTATCACCGATGGTCAATGTTCCTGCCGTGATGTTTCCTAGTTCTGTCCCTGTAATTGTCATATTTCCCGATGTTGAGCCCAATCCTATACTGCCGCTATCAGATATAAGAATGGTCGTCGTTCCCGCTCCAGTGTTAATTGATCCTGAAAGGCCAAAGTCGTTTGCTGTAATAGAAAGTGCATTACCTCCCGTGGAGAAAGTTCCTGCTGTGTTGCTATAATCTCCGGAACCATCATCATCTGAATCCGCGTCTAACGTTGCTGCACTACCGGTAGTCACATTTACACTCTGGTTGATACCGTTTCCTGAGCTAACGTCTAAAGCCTGAAACGTTGATGCGTTATTAGAAAAACTAACACTCGAAGCACTTGCCGTAGTTAAGTTTACTGTAGTCGCATTGTTACTGTTTGCCGCAGATATACCATCAACCGTAATATTACCTGTCGAACTGTTACCAATATTCAAAGTACCCGCTGTTATATTCCCTAGTTCTGTACCGGTTATTGTCATATTCCCGGGCGTACCTCCTAAACCAATCGTTCCACCATCAGATACAGCGATCGTTGTCGAACCTGTTCCGCTATTGATGGACCCAGATACCGTTACATCGTTTGCCGTTAGAGTCAGAGAATTGTTACCGGTAGATAGTGTCGTGGATGCGTCGATTGAAAAATCACCCACACCACTCCCATCTGAATCGGCAGTGATTATTGTCGCTCCAGCAGTGGTTAAGTTTTTAGTTAGAGAGATGTTGCCGGTTGAAGTAAGAGTAAATGCACCTGTACCTGAGATATCGTTAGAGGTCGTCGACATGGCAAGATCACCGCCAGCAGTAAATACAACTCCTGCTCCAAAATCAATCCCCGTTGCTCCGGTCAGAGTCAAGGCACCTGCACT
>Ga0208747_1000685_pt1 | contig 10274 bp, 12 predicted proteins | sample Knorr_S7_td_AAIW_FD_185597 | JGI IMG/M metagenome (GOLD analysis project Ga0208747, IMG submission 185597) | Marine microbial communities from Southern Atlantic Ocean transect - Knorr_S7_td_AAIW_ad_750m_LV_A (SPAdes) (version 2) | ecosystem: Environmental > Aquatic > Marine > Oceanic | place...
AAAAATCTGTCTCATCATCACCTCCTATATCGATAATTCAAAGAAACCGCTGAATTTAGACGAGTGACTCATTAAGATTACACTATAATTATTACCGAGATTATAATTCATGCCCTTTTGTAAGTTTTACTGAATTTTATCACAAGGAGTTCATCATGAAGAAAATAACTATTCTTCTTTTATTAATAGTAAGTATTGCATTGTTTAGTTGCGCAAATCAAAAAACATATGATATTCTTTTAGCAAAGGGAATCATCTTTGATGGTACGGGCAAACCCGGCAAGGAAGGCTCTATTGGTATTCTTGATGGAAAAATGTATTTACTTCCTGCAAATACATTGGCCAAATCCAACCAAATACTTGATGTCAGCGGTTTAGTAATTGCGCCTGGTTTTGTTGATGTCCACAATCACACAGACCGTGCGTTGGTAAACCCCGAGAGTAATTTGAATGAAGGATTTATTCGCCAAGGTGTGACAACAATTATTGGGGGCCCTGATGGTTATCTCAGTCCGGTTGGAATACAGCAATTGAAAGATGCACTTGCTAAACATGGAGCTGGAACAAATATAGCGTGTTACATCGGACATAATGCGATTCGTGGAGAAGTGATGAAAAATGATTTTAAAAGAGATGCCACTGAAGATGAATTGAATCAAATGCGCGCGATGATAAGGCAAGGTATGAAAATGGGTGCAGTCGGTTTGTCCACTGGATTAATGTATACGCCTGGTTCATATGGGAAAAAAGAAGAAGTTATCACCTTAGCCAAAGAAGTGGAACCATATGGTGGTATTTATGATTCTCATGTGCGAAATCCGGTACATGATCTGATAGGATCAGATAGAGAAGTCATTGAAATAGCCACTGCTGCAAATATTGGTGGAAAGATTGGCCACCTAAAAGCTGTAGGCCTGCACAATGCAGGAAAGATCCGTGAAGTGATTGGACTGGTAGATTCTGCAAGAGCCGAAGGGCATAATATTGTTTCTGACCAATACCCCTATGATGGTGCTGCAACCACTAGGTTAGCCAGAATTTTCATTATCCCGAAGGATATTATTCCATCTGAGACTCCAAATCCAGATGAAGAGGGATTTGAAGAAAAATTTGTAATCACTCTTAAAACTTTACTAAAGAATCGGACCAGCAGGGAGAAGATCAAAATAGTTAGTGAAAATGGGGAAAATGGGGGTTTTGCCTGGCTTAAGGCAACAGGCTATACAAGTATGCGTATCACTCACAGTCAGGATTTTCCTGAATTGGTAGGTGTATATCTTTCCCAGTTGGCTGAACAAATGAAGAAAAGACCTTTTGATGTGATAAGTGAATTGCTGCTTGAAGCAGATAATCCGGTATACATTACCTTGGGGGCAATTAAAGAACAGGATGTTCAAGATTTATTGGTGCAGCCCTGGAATATGATTGCCAGCGATGGCGCCTATGCATTGCCAGGTAATCAAGGTGGTCACCCACGTTCTACTGGAACTTTTCCAAGAGTTTTAGGACATTATGTACGTGAACTTCAAATCTTAAGTTTGGAAGAAGCTATCCGTAAAATGACTTCCATGCCTGCTGATTTTATCGGACTAAAGACCCGGGGAAAAATTGCAGACGGATTACCGGCAGATATTGTAGTATTTGATTCTGCAACCATTATTGATAAATCCACCTTTGTACAGCCAAATCTTTTTTCTAAAGGCGTTATTCATGTTTTAGTTAATGGAGAATTGGTTTTGTTTGAAGAAGAAATAACTGGTAAGAAACCTGGAAAATTTTTAGAAAAATAAAGTTTGTTTGAATTAGAGTACAATATTGAAGAATATTGTATGAAATACCTCTGGCTTGATATCATACAGTTTTGGTGCAGAACCATTAAGTTCTAATAATAAATATGTCGAAAAGATCTTTATCTAAATTTTCCCGTCGATCTTTTATGAAATCCGGTTTGGTTGGTGCGGTATCAACAATCCTGCCTGGAGATTATATCAAAGGAAATACAGAGGCATTATACCCTCTTATTGCCCCGGTAGGAACGGATGATACTGACTGGCAAAAAGTAAGATCTCAGTTTATTCTTGAGCGTGGTGTCACCTACATGAATAACGCTAGTCTTGGGATGCCTCCTGCTATTGTTATCAATGCAGTAAAAAATGGATATGAAGCCATTTCCAGTGAGCCTCTTCATGGTAAGCATGATCTTCAAGAACAGATTACCAAAGAAGTCATTCCTGGTTTGGCTAATATGTTTGGCACACAATCAGATGAGATTGTCCTTACTCGAAATGCATCGGAAGCCCTGCACATGCAGGCCACTGGATTAAAATTAAAACCAGGGGACGAGGTTATCATTACAACCCAAGAACATCCAGCAGGATTGGGGCCGTGGATGTATCGGCAAGAACGAGATGGAATAAAAGTAAAACAAATCTTCATCCCTAGTCCATTGACCAGTGGATCAGATGTGGTGGAACGATTTTCAGAAGCGATTACACCAAAAACAAAAGCTTTGAGTTTTTGCCATGTTACTCGCGGGGGACACCTTTATCCGGTAAAACAATTAGCATCCATGGCTCGGAAACGAGGCCTCTTAACATTGGTAGATGGAGCACAAGCCGTAGGACAGTTTCCCATTGACATCCATGCATTGGGGTGTGATGCTTACGCGGTTAGTTTACATAAATGGATTCTTGCACCGGCAGGAACAGGTTTTCTTTACATTCGAAAAGATGCGCGTGATCGCATCAAATCAGTTTTTGCAGCTGATACTACTTTGGAGTCTCCAGGTATAGACCCTCCTGGTACGAAAGATTTTCCTGTCCGGGCTGCAATATTAGCCGCCCTTAATTTTGTAAATAAGTTAGGACAAGAAAATATTGAAAAACGGTGCCGATTTCTTTCAGATTATTTTAAAAATGGTCTTGAAGAAATTCAAGGTGTAACTCTACTGAGTGGAGCTTCCCCAAGTTTATCCGCTCCTGGTTCAACAATTTTTGAAAAAGACGGCCTTGATGCGATGGAAGCTGTTCCGCTTATTGAGAATAAAATACAAACTCATATTGATGAACACCAAAGAGATGGTCATAATGCTATCCGGGTTTCAACGCATTTTTATAATAATACTGGAGAAATTGACAGCCTATTGAGTGCTTTATCTTAATCAGAAACAAAAAATAACTAAATGAAAAACCTTTTACTCATATTACCACTTAGTTTCATTTTAGTAGCCCAATCTAATAATTTTTTTAAAATTCCTGTTATTGACCTTAACCATCGAAAAGATCTCCAGGTCATTGTAGATAAAGAAAGTGGTGTTTACCTTGGCCATCCTACCACCGTTCTTTTGGAGGACGGTAAAACAATTCTGACTGTTTATCCCAAAGGGCACGGTGCAGGCGAGATCATTTATAAGCGAAGTTTAGATGGTGGTAAGACCTGGTCAAATCGATTGCCTGTACCGGAAAATTGGTCAACTAGCAAGGAAGTTCCAACCATACATCGTGTTGTGGATGCGAAAGGTAAAAAACGGCTTATTGTATGGTCAGGGCTTTATCCCGCCCGTTTAGCTATATCTGAAGATGATGGATTAACATGGTCTCCTTTAAAAAAAGCGGGTGATTGGGGCGGTATTGTTGTCATGGGTAGCGTGGTGGCTTTAAAAACTCCCGGACATTACCTTTCTTCTTTCCATGATGACGGTCGATTTTTTACCAAAGACGGTAAACGAACGGAAATATTTACACTTTACAAAACCAATTCAACCGATGGCGGATTAACATGGTCCCATCCAGTAAGTTTCTATTCCAATTCAAAGATTCATTTATGTGAACCGGGGATCATTCGTTCCCCTGATGGCAAACAGTTAGCCATGCTTCTCCGGGAAAATAGCCGAACACAAAATTCTCATATCATGTTTTCTAGTGATGAGGGAAAGTCCTGGTCACCACCAAAAGAATTACCTTTGGAATTAACTGGAGATCGCCATACAGCGAAATACACACAAGATGGAAAACTGTTTATATCATTTAGGGATATGGCAAAGAATAGTCCAACCCAGGGAGATTGGGTTGCCTGGATTGGATCATATCAAGACCTAACAGATAATGGATTAGGTGAATACCGAATCCGAATTAAAAATAATTACAATAGTTGGGATAGTACATATCCTGGTGTGGAATTATTACCAACTGGTGAAATAGTAACCACTACCTATGGTCATTGGGATGAAGGTGAAAAGCCCTACATTATATCGGTCTGTTTAAACCTTAATGAATTAAAACCAAAACGAAGGGCAAAATAAAACTCTATTAAAATGAAACGTCCACTTTTCATAGTACCAATTTTATTGGTGTCTGTTTTCAATAATATTATTTGTCAGACTGATAAAAATCAGGGGAGTAATGTGCCGGCTGACCTAGTGCTTCGTAATGGCAAGATCGTAACAGTGGAAGATCAATGGCCTCATGTTTCAGCTTTAGCAATAAAAGGGGATCAGATTGCTGCCATAGGGAGTGATCGTGATATCCTGAAGTTTATTGGTAAGGAAACGGAAGTGATAGACTTAAAGGGAATGTTGGCCATTCCTGGATTTATTGAAGGACATGGCCACTTTTATTCGCTGGGCGGATCTCTAATGGAACTGGAACTGCGGTATGCTAAGAATTGGGATGCTATTATTTCTTTAGTAGCAGCGGAAGTTAAAAAGATAAAACCCGGGACTTGGATCATCGGGCGAGGCTGGCATCAAGACAAGTGGGATGTCAAACCGCAACCCAACGTGGAAGGTTTACCATTACACCATAAACTGAGTGCGGTGAGTCCGCAGAATCCTGTATTTCTTAGTCATACCAGCGGTCATGGCGTATTTGTCAATCAGGCAGCAATGCAGGTGGCAGGGATCACTAGCAGATCAGTGGATCCTCCAGGTGGTGAGATCATTAGAGATGAGCGTGGCGAACCCATTGGAATGCTCCGTGAATATGCGGCCCAGCCAGTCAGGGATGCCTTGGCAACTTATAAGGCCCAGCGTACCACAAAAGAAATTGATGCGGATATGCGCCGGCAGGTGGCGCTGGCATCGCAATATGCCATTGAAAATGGTATTACCAGTTTCCAGGATATGGGGTCAACTTGGGAAGAGCTTGATCATTTAAAAGTCATGGCTTCAGAAGGCAACCTGCCGATTCGCATGTATATGGCCATCCAGGAACCTGCTTTAGAAATGGCAGAAAAACTGGCAAATTATCGGCTGGTGGGATACGGAAACAATTTTCTCACTATCCGTTGTATAGGAGAGAAGGTTCTTGATGGTGCCTTAGGCACTCATGGCGGTTGGCTGCTTGAGCCTTATGCTGACCTTCAAAGAAGTTTTGGATTGAATGTAACTCCTGTTCAGGAGATTCAGAATTCAGCAGAACTGGCAATTAAACATGACTATCAGATGGCTATACAGGGTATAGGCGATCGGGCAGCGAGGGAACTATTTAATATTTATGAAGGACAGTTTAAAATCCATCCTGAAAAGCAGGATCACCGCTGGCGAATAGAACATGCTCAAGTTACCCATCCTGATGACCTTCCCAGGTATGCTTCCTTAGGGGTGATTCCAGGGATACAAGGCATCTTTGCCTGTTCTGATGGTTCTTGGGTGGAGGATCGTTTGGGAATAGAGCGTACCAAAGAGCGGGGTTATATTTTCCGATCCATGGCTGAGTCCGGTGCATTGATCATGAATGGTACTGACCCGCCGGTGGAAGAGATAAGCCCTATTGCAAGTTTTCACTGCTCTATTACTAGGGAGCTTCCTGATGGAAGCATTTTTCAGCCTGAACAGCGATTGACCCGTGAGCAGGCACTAAGATCGTACACGATCAATAACGCCTTCGCTGCCTTTGAGGAAGATCTAAAAGGTTCACTTAATCCCGGTAAACTGGCAGACATCACCGTTCTTTCAAAAGATATTATGACTGTACCGGAAGATGAGATTCCTGAGACGGAAATTGTGTATACCATCATTGGTGGAAAAGTCAAATACACATGGAACAGGTAATCCTTTCTACCTTAGTTTTAAGTAAGTGAAAATATGATTACCCTGGTTAACCGTGACTTCGTAGTTGATGCCTCTATTGAAATTGCCTGGGCTCACTTTGGGAAGATTGAACAATGGCCGAGTTGGGCCAGGCATATAAAAGATGTTAATCTTATGCCGCCAGGGGATATCTGTCCAACCTCCGCAGGAAGCTTGAAACTCACCAATGGTATTAAGAGTGAATTTCGAGTTACTGAATTCCAACTCCACCAAAATTGGAAGTGGAGAGGTCCGTTTTTATGGATGCGCATAGATTACGATCATCGTTTCGAATCTATAGAAGATAGTAAAACGAAATTCACATGGATTATTGAAGGAGAGGGTATCGGGGCGTCGACTATAGGACGTGTATTCGCATGGCAATACCAACGCAATCTAGACAAGGCAATCCCGCTTCTACAGCAGGAAATATCCAGTCTGTAGATTCAAGAATTGTTACTCACTAAATAAAAGTTTTATAGATTTATTACAGAAATTATTTAATAAAGACAAAAAATAATATTTTGTAGATTACTAATTGAATTTAATAAATAAGGAGAATATCGTGAAAAAACTGGCTATACTACTTTCATTACTTATCGTCTTTGCTTGTGAAGATAAAGATAGTGATGAACCTGATTGCTCTTCACTTATGGCAAAAGCAGAGGAAGCTATGAATACGTTCGAAGACAAAGATGATAATGATACCGCAACGAAAGCAGATTGTGATGCAGCAGTAGCAGCCATGAAAGCTGCAGTGGATTGTCTTCCAGCTGGACCCGAGAAAGTTGAAACTGTGCAAATGCTATCAGTGATGGAAGCAATATGTAATTTAATGTCTGAAGTAAATACATCGCCCAGCTACTAAAAATTCAGACACATTTAAACATGAATGAAATAAAGCCCTGCGTTTGCGGGGCTTTATTTTTTATCTTATGAATGCAGAAACTAAATACTTTTTGAAAACAAAGCGTTTAGGCTTTCGATCATGGAAAGAAGAAGATCTTGATTTAGCAGAGGGTCTATGGGGTGACGCGCAGGTTACCCATCTGATTGATGCTCGCGGGAAACTTTCCAAACAAGAAGTGCGGGATAAATTGGGCAAAGAAATTGCCCTGGAAAAGTTGCATAGGATTCAATACTGGCCCATTTTTCTATTAGAAACAGGTGAACATGTGGGCTGCTGTGGATTGCGGCCTTATCCAGAGTTAGAAAGCATATTAGAAATTGGATTCCACATTTGTTCAAGTCACTGGAGATTTGGCTATGGACATGAGGCAGCTATAGCCACAATACTTTATGCCTTTGAAACACTTCGCGTAAAAACTCTTTTTGCTGCGCACCACCCCAGTAACAATGCGTCGCGAAAACTGATAATGAAATTAGGTTTTACCTACTCTCATGATGAATTTTACGAACCAACAGGATTGAATCACCTGTCTTATTTGTTGCAGGCTGAAGATTATAAAACAAAGCAACATGAAGAAAGATAATGGTTTGATGATCCTGCCATTACCCCGTAATATTGAGTTGAAAGAGTAACACATGCTTCGACGGTCAACCATTTTATTATTGATCTTTACTTCCATTGGAATGGCACAGGAATCCATCGTTTCTGGCAGTTTCAGTCTTCCCTCCAAAATGTTAGGCATTTATTATTTTCAACCGGTAACTGAGACAATTGGTGTTTATGGTTCTTTCAAAACAAATTTTTCTATGTTAGAAAAAGAGAAAAAATCTAGGGATTATGAAACTATTGATGTGATTGATGGGACATCTATCTGGGATAAAATTAGTGAGGATCGCCGTTACGCCAGTTTTGCAGCTGGAGTAATGGTAACACCATCGCCGTTAGTCACTGGATTTGCGGGTATATCCTATGCGAGCATGGTATTAACTGAAAAGTTTGAAGTACTAAATCAGTTTGGTGGCGCTGGCCAGAGACAATCATCGCCAATTTATAAACCGGGCCTGTCAGTCGGCCTGATTACCCGCGGATTCGATAACCGTATTCACTTGATGATGGGATATGATACTTATCCGAAAGGGGTAACCTTTGGTTTAGGATTTAGTTTGAGAAATCGTTATTAATTCTAATTATTTTAACCGAACCTCAGCAAACAGCAGAACTTTATTTAGTAATAAGTTGGTAAAAATTCCATATGTGATTTATACCACACTTTCTAATAAATATTTGGGTCGTATCATTAATTAACCATAATATTGCTGAAATGATATAGGAAAATATTGAAATGAAATCTTTATCAAATAAACTACCTCGATTTTTTACAGTTATTTTAATGTTGGGTCTTTTAGTGCAGATGGCCCATTCGCAAAATATTCAAGAGCGTACTGCAATAGCAAAAGCGGACATTCAATCCAATTTAGCACATGGGCAGTTTTCATTCTTTAAAGGGCAGGATGCAGACGACATGAGCATGCAATTTATGGGTGATGGTGCTATGACAGCCAGAATGATCATGGAACGTTTTCTTAGTTTCACGACCCAAAATAGCGAGTTCATGATTGATTTTTCACACTCCACAGATGCACAAAAATTTGCCTCTGAAGCCGCCCTTCAGTTTTCGGTAAACAGCCACTTACAGGATGCAGGCATGTTTTCGGAATCACCGATACCTCAAGGTGAAATTTTTACTGTTTCGTTTACAGAATTGAAAAAGGTTTTAACGCCCTATAAAGGTCAAACGGAAGAACTTAGAAAAGCTTTATTTGAAATTTCTGAAGCGAGGAATAAGACGATACTTGATGGTGCTCCAGCTAAATAAAATAAGTAGCTTGAATATATAGAAGATTTTAAAACCAGTGATCAATTGAAAAAAGCCCTGCATTTTGCGGGGCTTTTTTATAGATATTATGGATGAACCCAATTGGATATCATGGCTGATTTTGATTTTGCTCGTTGTATTAAATTTATTTAAACTGAAAAAAGAAAAAAAGTAGACTGAATGAAATTTTTTAAACCATTATTAATCCTGTTCATTGTTTTATCCTGTAATAAGAACGATGATAACTGTGCAGAGCATCATTTAGACACCTGTAATACCGATGTAGAAAAAACAAATATCCGCATAAAAAATAATAGTGCTTATGATTTTTGTAATGTGGTGCTCAATCCCGAAGGGAGATATACTAACTACGGGGAAATTAAGGGCGGAGAAACCTCCTGTTATCGTGTATATGAAAAAGCATATCGTTATGCTTATGTAAATCTGTACATTGATGGTGAAGAGTATATTATTCAACCAATTGACTATGTGGGTGAACAACCGCTTGGGAAAGGAACATTCACTTATTTAATCGATGTATCTGATATTAATAACAGCTACGGCTTATCAATAATTGCAACACGGGATTGATTAGAAGAGATAGTATAAAAACTTATAATCACGCTACATCAGGTTTTCATTTAAAAGCCCTCTATACTGAGGGCTTTTTTTCTAATCATTCATATATAAAGCAAAAGCCAGGCTTTCTCTTCTTTTGACGGATTCGATTGCCTGGCTTTTTACCTAACTAATTGTTTCCTCTTGCGAGTTCCCAATTTGCCTCCAGTTTCCCTTTGGCTTTGTTAGGTTGTGGATAGTCCTAGAATTTGATATTATCTCATTCTATTCTTATTCCACACAAGAGATTAAACAATTTTTTAAATCATGTCAAGTATAAATTTAAAAAAAGAATATTTATTTGTTAAAATTACCCGCATTTTAGAGGATATAGTAGTGCAACAAATGCGAGCCTTTTATTATTTATGGGCTTATAATTTGTTAATTATTTGTGTAATCTTTCGTGATTTTGAAAAGGAGTTCTCAAATGCAGGCAAACAAAATTAATCTAAACGAAAAATTTTTAAAATTCTCAGAACACTGGTCCCCCAAGGTGATAGCAGAAATGAATGATTATCAGTTTAAATTGGTAAAAATTAAAGGCGAGTTTGTTTGGCACGACCATCAAGATACAGATGAAGTGTTTATTATTATAGAAGGATCAATGGGGATAGAGTTTACAGATGGTAAAGTAGAATTAACTGAAGGGGAAATATTTGTCGTTCCAAAAGGAATCAGGCATAAGACTTATGCTGAAAATGAATGTAAAGTGATGCTTGTTGAGCCAAAGGGGGTTGTCAATACCGGTGAAACTGGTGGAGAACTGACTGCACCCTCTGATGTTTGGATATAAATCAGCGCAT
>Ga0208747_1000687_pt1 | contig 10259 bp, 8 predicted proteins | sample Knorr_S7_td_AAIW_FD_185597 | JGI IMG/M metagenome (GOLD analysis project Ga0208747, IMG submission 185597) | Marine microbial communities from Southern Atlantic Ocean transect - Knorr_S7_td_AAIW_ad_750m_LV_A (SPAdes) (version 2) | ecosystem: Environmental > Aquatic > Marine > Oceanic | place...
CGCTCCAGCGTTCAAGGGATAGGAAATCTAGTTCTGATAAAGAGAATCTTGATCAGGTGCGATTGGAAAGTGCATTATCGAGAGCGTTGATTCGTTTACTAGTAGCGAAGAAATAAATTGACAATCAAATAACTGGAAACCACTCGTAACTTTGAGCGGTTTTTTTACCCATAAATAGCATGAACGCCAGAACCCATACATGCGGTGAATTGACATTATCTAATGTTGATGAATCAGTTTCATTAAATGGCTGGGTTAATGCAGTAAGATTCCACGGACAGGTAGTTTTTGTTGATCTTAGAGATCGTTATGGCAAGACCCAGATCGTATATAATCAGGAGAACTTTAACGGTGATTTTGGTACCATCAAGAAGTTATCCATGGAGGATGTGCTTTCTATTAATGGCCGTGTCAAGCCACGAGAAAAAAATGCGGTTAATCCAGATATGGAAACCGGTGAAATTGAAATTTTCGTTTCCGATCATATATTATTGAATGAAGCAGCGCCGCTGCCTTTTGTCATAACAGATCGAGATAGTGCTGAGGAAGATCTTCGTTTAAAATATCGTTACCTGGAATTGCGGACGGATGAATTGCAGAAAAATATTTTAATACGTCATAACACTTACCGGGAAGTGCGTTCTTTTTTATCTAATAATCAATTTGTTGAAGTTGAGACACCTGTCTTAATGAAATCGACACCGGAAGGTGCAAGGGACTATTTGGTGCCAAGTCGCATTCACAAGGGGAAATTCTATGCACTGCCGCAGTCACCGCAGATGTATAAACAGATGCTAATGATTGCCGGGTTTGATCGCTATTTCCAGATTGTAAAATGTTTTCGCGATGAGGATCTCCGGGCCGATCGCCAACCCGAGTTTACCCAGATTGATATTGAAATGTCTTTTGTGCAGGAAAACGATGTATTAAATATTTGTGAGCAATTAACCAGACATGTTTTTAAACAGGTTGAAAATGTTGAGTTACTAGACCCATTTCCTCGCATGACTTTCTCTGATGCTATGTCTAATTATGGTACTGATTGTCCGGACCTGCGTTACAATATGAAATTACAGGACATGAATTCGTTTTCAGATAAAAGTGATTTTAATGCGTTTAAATCTGCAGACACAGTAGCGGGAATCGTTGTATCGAATGGTAGAAAATATTCCCGTAAAGTTATTGACGATTTAACTGAATTTGCAAAAAGGTACAAGGCCAAAGGGTTGGCCTGGATGAAAGCTGAAGAAGGCAAATTCAATGGCGGAATTGCAAAGTTTTTCAATGATGATTTGCAACAGGAGATGCAATCTGAACTAGGCGTCAAAGATGGTGATATAATATTTATAATCGGTGGTACTGAGAAAATAGCTCAAACTGCATTGGGTGCCTTACGCTGCGAAATCGCACGCAGAGAAAACCTGGCTAATTCAGGAGATTACAAACCTGTATGGGTTACTGATTTTCCCATGTTCGAATTTGACGATGAAGACCAGCGTTATTATTCCATGCAGCATCCATTTACCCAGCCTAAAACGGACGACTTGGATGAACTTATAAAGTCGCCAGAATCTGTTCTTTCCCGTCAGTATGATTTAATTATAAATGGTTATGAAGTTGCTGGCGGCTCGATCCGAATCCACGATCCAGAATTACAACGCTCTATTTTTGAAATACTTGGTATCGATAAGAAAGAGGCACAGGATAGATTCGGGTTTTTTATTGATGCACTCAAATATGGTACACCACCCCATGGTGGTATAGCCTTCGGTTTTGATAGACTGGTTATGCTATTAGCCGGTACCAATAATATTCGTGATGTCATTGCCTTTCCTAAAACAACCTCTGCAATGTCCTTGATGGATGGTGCGCCGAGTGATGTATCTAAAAATCAGTTAAAGGAATTAGGGATTCGAACCATAAAATGATTGCCATTAAAAGCATCCTTTCGGATGCTTTTTCATATTTATGACTATCATAAACCATTATTCGATCATTCATTTTATTATTTATTATTTTGTTGGGCGATATACAGGGATCCGCTGGTTATTATTTCTATTGTTCTCTTTTGGTTGGGAATTGTTGGAGCTAGTGTTGCCGTATGACTTTGCGATTGAAACAATATCCAATAAGGTCGCTGATATTATAGTAAACTTTATTGGTTACGGTGTAGGGCTATATTTTAAAGGGCAGGAAAATAATTAATCAATATTGAAAAGACTGATCATAACAGCATTACCAGATGAGGCCCGGCCTTTTATTGATCGCTTTAAATTGGCAAAGGATAAAAACCAATCAGATCTGCGTGTTTTTAATGATGAAAACTGTAGTTTGTTAATTACTGGCGTAGGAGTTGATCGGGTAAAAAGTACTTTACCTGTATTTCTGGAAAGAATTCCTGATTTTGATAATGTCGTATTATTTAATGTTGGTATTGCTGGCGGTCATCCAGATAAAACAGAAATTGGTGAAGTATATCCAGTAAATAAGGTGACTAATGATGAAACGCATGATAAATATTTTCTAACGATACCGGAAAAAAATGAATTTGACACAATGTTCTTGATGACAGTAGCAAAAGGAATCACCGCTGGGCATGTGGGTTATGAGGGGTTGGTTGATATGGAAGCAGCGATTATTATTGCAAAGGCTATCAGTTACTTAAATATAGATAAAATTGCAGTTATAAAAGTAGTATCTGATCATATGGACATTGCTGAGTGGTCTTCATTAGATGTATGTGAAATAATACGATCAAAATTAGACTCAATATGCGCCTTGATGGAATTATACGTCTAGAAAAAGAGGTTATTTATTCAAAAAGAATTGAGGTATGTTTTAATAGTTCCCTCGCTTTTTCCTGTTCATACAGATTCTCAGGCATGGCATCAGGCAGTACTGATGGATCTGCATTAATTACATAATTAAGGTCTTCTTCAAATAAATCTCGATTTCCCAATTTCGTGTGGTAATAACGGGCGCGTAATACCCTCGTACCTAAATAGTCGGGACTGTCAGCAAGCGATTGATCAAAATTGCTTTTTGCTCTATCTAAAGGAACACCAGGTAAACGAGAATAAAACGTACCGAAGAATCGAGCTGGACCACCATAATAATAATCTTCATCCATAGTTGCAATCCGGTGCATCGCTGTCTCAATGATCTCTCTTGATTCAATCCGGGTTAGTACTGGCTTGGTGGTGAGATAACGTCCAATATTTTCTGCCCACCAGTATAATGCGGGGATTGTTTCAACTGGTGCTTGACTGATAGCTGAGATTTGTAACTTTGAATTATCCACCGATGTAGTATCAGCAAATGATTGAAAATATGTGGTATTTTTAAAACCAGTAATTGCAGCGTTTGCACCCTTCAGGTATAGAGTATCGCGTTTTGCCGGGTCAATTTCTATGTAGTATCCCTGAAAATAGTACGCCCTGCTTAATGATACAGTCAATTCAATGTTCTGAGGGTTCAGTTCAAACGCTTTTTCGAAAAATAACGCCGCCATTTTTGCACTCTTTGGATTGGCTCGTTTTTCCCAATATGCTTTACCCTGTTTAATGAGGGATTCAGAATTCATCCTATTTGTGTTCGATTTGATGTTCAAGTAACCGCAGCTCATGTAGATAAATAAACAACATATTGCTAAATGGATATATTTTAGTCGCATGTGACCTTTGGTTAGGTAAAATTCGCTATGCAATGGATTAATTCCTGATTCTTAATGTAAAATATAGTACAAAATTAATATTGAAAATCAATAAGATGGAAAAGACACTCGACATTAAAGGTATCGACCTGGCTACTCTTTTTGGAGCAGCGGATGCCCATCTACGATTAATTGAGGGATCTTTTGCAGTTAATGTTGTTGTCCGGAACGATAACATTAAACTTAAGGGCGATGATATACAGCTTGATTTGGCGAAAGAAGTCATTCATGAGATGAAACAAACGTTGGCTCGTAAAGGATCTTTAACAGCGAAAGATGTACGCCAGTTGATCGAAGTTGTAACAATTGATAATGGCCATGATAATCAAGTGCCGAAAGATGTTATTCATTATGGAAGAAAAGGAGCAATAGTTGCCCGGTCAGATGGTCAGCAAGAATACATTAATATTGTTCAAAAAAATGACATTGTTTTAACTATTGGACCTGCGGGTACAGGAAAAACATATATTGCTGTTGCTTTCGCAATTGCTGCGCTTGAAAATCGCGAAGTGGATCGTATAGCGTTGTGTCGACCAGCGGTAGAAGCTGGCGAAAACCTTGGGTTTTTACCCGGAGATCTAAAAGAAAAAGTTGATCCGTATCTTACACCTTTATACGATGCCCTCGGTGATATTATGCCAAAACCAAAGTTGAAAAGAGTTTTATCTGATGGTACAATTGAAATAATTCCTTTGGCCTATATGCGTGGTCGTACTTTGAATAATGCGTTCATGATCTTAGATGAGGCCCAGAACGCTACACCGATGCAAATGAAGATGTTTCTTACTAGGCTTGGCGTTAATTCAAAAGCAATTATTACCGGTGATATTACGCAAATTGATTTACCGAAGAGCAGTGATTCAGGTTTGATTCAAGTGGTGAATATTCTGAAGGGAATCGATGGCATTGGTTTGGTGAAATTAAATGAAAGTGATGTGGTTAGGCATAAATTGGTGCAGGATATCATTCGTGCCTATGATAAAACAAACAAAACGAAAAAGAAGTGATTAACCATTTCCTAGAGCCTGAAATGCTATGATTCCAGTGTTCATTGATACTAATTTTACCAAATATTACAAACGAAATAATTACTGATTAGCATTTAATATTTCATCAGCTGTTAGAATGGGTGCTAATCGACTGTTAATGGCTTTTTGGATAGTAGAAATTGATTTTTATTTGCGGGAATTTCCTCGATGACTGAGGTCATTTATTCTATATTGTAATTTGTAATTAATACTGATGGAAAAAATACAAAATGTAGTTATTGCTGCTGCTAAGCGAACTCCTGTAGGGGCGTTTCAAGGATCGATTTCATCAGTAAGTGGACCTGACTTAGGCGCTAAAGTAATTGGTGGGATTTTGGAAGAAACGATGCTTGATCCGACATCAGTGAATGAAGTGATAATGGGTAACGTATTAGCAGCAGGATTAGGCCAGGCACCAGCAAGACAAGCTGCATTAGAGTCTGGTCTGCCAGATACTGTAGAATGCATCACCATAAATAAAATGTGTGGATCTGGTTTAAAAGCTACTATGCTGGCGACACAGGCTATTCAAGTGGGTGACGCTGATATTATTATTGCGGGTGGATTTGAAAATATGAGTCAAGCACCATACCTATTATCCAAAGGCAGGGATGGGTATCGGCTAGGCCATGGGGAGTTGATTGACAGCATGATAACGGATGGTTTGTGGGATGTCTATAATGATACTCATATGGGTAATTGTGCTGAAATTTGTGCGCGGGATCGCCACTATAGCAAAGAAGATCAAAATGACTTTGCGAAAGAATCTTATACGCGTGCGCTAGATGCTCAGAAAACGGGAGCATTTAATGATGAAATAATAGCGGTAGATGTAATGGACAGAAAAAGGAATACGGTCACGATAAATATCGATGAAGAACCTGGCCGAGCGAATTTTGATAAAATGGACAAGTTGCGACCAGCATTTGAAAAGGACGGTACGGTTACCGCAGGCAATGCGTCAAAAATCAATGATGGAGCTGCTGGTGTATTATTAATTAGTGAAACCAAGGCTATAGAATTGGGGTTTACGCCATTGGTACGTATTATTAGTCAAGCTTCTGCAGCACAGGAACCTGAATGGTTCACAACAGCGCCAATTAAAGCAATTAGTAAGGTGCTTGAAAAAGTTGGGATGGAAGTTGCTGATATAGATTTATGGGAAATTAATGAGGCCTTTGCGCCGGTCGCCATGGCCGTCATGGATGATTTTAACTTGGATCATAGTAAAGTAAATGTGAATGGCGGGGCTATTGCTCTCGGGCATCCAATCGGTGCAAGCGGTGCGCGTATCTTAACCACACTTATCTATGCTTTGAAATCACGAGATGTTACAACGGGTTTGGCCACGTTGTGCATTGGTGGCGGTGAAGCATCAGCTATGATTGTTGAAAGGGTATAATGAACTTCTATTCTGAAGAACATGAATTAGTACGAAACACAGCCCGGAAATTTGCTGAGAAACATCTTAAACCTGGTGTGATCGAACGTGATGAAAATGCGGAGTTTCCATCTGAGCAGGTAAAAATGATGGGTGAACTTGGATTTATGGGTGTCATGGTTCCAGAAAGATGGAATGGCGCTGGTATGGATACAATTAGTTATACCCTGATTATCGAAGAATTATCAAGAGTAGACGCATCAGCAGGTGTTATTGTATCTGTGAATAATAGCCTTGTTTGCCAGATATTTGTCAATTATGGAAATGATTGGCAGAAAGAAACCTATTTAACAAAGTTAGCTAGTGGTGAGCAATTGGGTGCTTTTTCTTTAAGTGAACCCCAGTCTGGTTCCGATGCCAGTAACATGCATACTATTGCAGAAAAAAGTGGGCAATACTATGTACTTAATGGCGCGAAAAACTGGGTTACTAGTGGTATCAATTCAGATGTAGTAATTGTAATGGCTTTAACAGATAAATCAGCAGGTTATAATGGTATATCTGCATTCATAGTACCAAAAGACCTAGATGGTTTTTCGGTTGGTAAAAAAGAAGATAAACTTGGTATTCGTGGCTCGGATACATGTGAACTATATTTTGATAATTGCCACGTTCCAATTGAAAATATTATTGATAAAGAAGGACAAGGTTTTCGCATTGCCTTAACCACTCTCGATGGTGGTAGAATTGGCATCGCCGCGCAAGCATTAGGAATTGCCCAGGCAGCATTAGATAAATCTGTCCAGTATGCAAAAGAAAGAAAACAATTTGGAAAAACCATTGGCAGTTTTGGTGCATTGCAGGAAAAAATTGCGTTAATGGGTACAAATGTAGAAGCGTCGCGCTTATTGATACAAAAAGCGGCTATTTTAAAAGATGCGCATAAACCTTATACCAAAGCTGCTGCTATGGCTAAGAGCTTTGCATCGCAAACAGCCATGGATGCAGCTATTGATTGTGTACAAATTTTTGGTGGTTATGGGTACATGCAAGAATATGGTGTTGAAAGATTAATGCGTGATGCAAAAATTACACAAATTTACGAGGGTACAACCGAAATACAGCAAATGGTAATCGCAAGGGAAATAATGGAGAATTAATTATGCAAAAGATAGATTGGGACAATCTTGGATTTGATGTGATGGAAACACGTAGTATGTACAAGGCAAATTGTAGAATAGGAGAAGAGTGGAAATTGGGTGGTTTGATTCCCTATGGTACAATTGAGTTATCTCCTGCTGCAGGTGTATTGAATTACGGCCAGGGTTGTTTTGAGGGGACTAAAGCCTACCGGACAATTAAAAATCAGGTGGTCTTATTTCGACCAGAAATGAATGCAAAAAGAATGGCCATGTCTACCAGGCGGTTATGTATCCCTGAAATGAATAAAGAGTTTTTTTTGCAAGCGGTAGAAGAAACATTAATAGACAATATTGATTATGTTCCTCCCTATGGAAAAGGAAGTCTCTATATAAGACCAATCGTTTGGGGCACGTCAACAGCGCTAGGCGTAAAACCGGTGGAAGAATATACTTTCATGGTGTTTGTGTCTCCTGTTGGACCCTATTTCAAAGGTGGTGTGAAACCTTTACGTCTGACAGTAAGTAATGATTATCATCGTGCTGCACCTAAAGGAATAGGTAACGCTAAGGCCATCGGTAATTATTCAGCTTCCTTATACCCACTCACCGAAGCGAAAAATAGAGACTTTGATGAGGTTATATTTTTGAATGCAAAAGATGAAAAATTCGTTGAAGAAGTCGGTTCTGCTAATCTATTTGTATTAACCGGGAATACTATTAAAACACCAAAATTAGATGGAAGTATATTACCTGGTATTACTCGTGACTCTGTCATCACACTGGCGAAGGATACAATAGGTCTTGAAGTGTTAGAAACAAATGTTAATTTGACCGAACTTTATGATGCGGATGAAGTTTTTTGTACTGGAACAGCTGTTGTCGTAACGCCGGTTGGAAGTATCACCGGCTTGGATGGTAAACATAAAATTGCAGATGGAAAAATGGGACAATTGACCTCTAAATTAAGACAATTACTTACCGGAATTCAGCGTGGGGATGTATCTGACGAATTTGGTTGGTTATATCCAATAAAAGAGTAGTATAACATGCATCCGCGTCGTCTTGCAAGAGAAGGTATTTTGGGTGCCCTCTATGCTTTGGAACTCACTGGTGAAACAAAAGAAAAGGTTTTAGATGATTTATTTATAAGAAACAGTTACGATGGAGAAACAAAAGTATTTATTACTGAACTTTATAGTAATATTGTAGATAATAAAATCTGGGCAGAACAATTAATTTCTGATAACCTTGATAACTGGAAACTGGAGCGAGTAGCCACACTAGATCAATTAATTATGCGCATCGCAGTAAATGAAATTTATTTTAACGATGATATTCCGCCTAAGGTGTCTATCAGTGAGGCGATCGAAATTGCAAAATTTTATAGTACCGAGGATAGTGCAGGCTTTGTAAATGGTGTATTGGATGCAATCTACAAACATAAACTGAACAGTGATAAAACTACTTAACCATTAACCTTTAAAATGCTTCAGACAATCATAACAAAAATATTCGGGACAAAATCTGATCGCGATACAAAGGCATTGATTCCTATCGTGGATGAAATCAATATGATCAATAAGACACTACGATCAAAATCAGACGATGATTTAATCAAACGAACAGGGGAATTCAAATTAGAGGTAGCATCTGCCCGTGAAGTTGCCCAAAAATATGCTAAAGAAAAAATTTCTGACAATGAAGAAGCTGATCAATATGTATTAAATGCAGAGCATAAAAAACTCGATGAAATTTTACCCGAAACTTTTGCTATGGTAAAAGAAGCATGCAGGCGCACTATGGGAAAATCATGGCGTATTATGGGTCAGGAAATTTCCTGGGAAATGATACCATATGACGTGCAGATATTAGGCGGGATTGTCCTTCATAGCGGTAAGGTCACTGAGATGAAAACGGGTGAGGGAAAAACCCTAGTTGCTACAATGCCATTGTACCTGAATGCTCTTTCTGGCCGTGGTGCCCATCTGGTAACTGTGAATGATTATTTGGCCCAGCGCGACGCAGAATGGATGGGCGAGATATACAAACGCCTTGGCTTGACGGTTGGCTTTATACTGAATACGATGGATAACAGGGAAAGACAAGATGCTTATAATTGTGATATAACGTATGGAACAAACAACGAATTTGGATTTGATTATTTACGTGACAATATGGCTCTGGCGCCGGAAGATCAAGTTCAAGGGGATCATGCTTTTGTCATTGTAGATGAAGTCGATAGCGTTTTAATTGATGAAGCAAGGACACCATTAATTATTTCTGGGTCTGTCGATGCGCCGGTTGACACGACCTACAAAGAACTCAAGCCAATGGTCCAAAATCTTATTAAAAACCAAAATAATTTAGTGACAGGAATGGTGGCTGATGCCACACATTTTATTGACCAAGAGAACAATGATGAAGCTGGATTAAAACTATTGCAGGCCAACCGCGGTATGCCGAAACACCCAAAGCTGCTTAAGATTTTTCAAGAAAAGGGTACAAAAAAATTGGCTCACGATGTTGAATCGGAATATATGCGTGATAAAAAAATCCACGAGGTAGATGAGGATCTATTTTTTAGCATTGATGAAAAAACCCATGTAATTGATATCACTGAAAAAGGGCGGGAATCTTTAGCGCCCGATGATCCGGACATGTTTGTTATACCAGATCTTGGCGAATTGCTACATGAAATAGATGTAAAAGAAAACCTTAGCAGTTTGGAAATCAAGCAGGAAAAAGAGAAAACACATCAACAATACGCAGAGCAAAGCGGTCGAATACACAACATTAGTCAATTGTTGCGAGCTTACACATTGTACGAAAAGGATGTTGAATATGTCGTTCAAGGTGGCAAAGTACAGATTGTAGATGAGTACACGGGTCGAATCCTGGCGGGTCGACGCTACAGCGATGGTCTTCACCAGGCTTTAGAAGCGAAAGAAAATGTTACGATTGAACGCGAAACCCAAACGCTGGCAACAATTACGATC
>Ga0208747_1000688_pt1 | contig 10253 bp, 8 predicted proteins | sample Knorr_S7_td_AAIW_FD_185597 | JGI IMG/M metagenome (GOLD analysis project Ga0208747, IMG submission 185597) | Marine microbial communities from Southern Atlantic Ocean transect - Knorr_S7_td_AAIW_ad_750m_LV_A (SPAdes) (version 2) | ecosystem: Environmental > Aquatic > Marine > Oceanic | place...
AGAAGGAAAAATTTATCAATTAAATAAAAAAAATATTTACCAACATAAAGAATTTATAAATTATCCTAAAATATTTAATAAATTAAAAGATAAGAAGAAAAAGCATAGTTGTGAGTATGGTTTATCAGATAATTGTTTTTATCATGGTTATTGGGGATATTAAAATATCTAACAGATTTTGACGTATTGACAAGTATTATAGGTCGGAATTTATTTATCGTCGAATAGATAATATGTATATATGGAAACTCATGATGTCATAAATTTTCTTTTAAAAAAGGGTTTCCAAGTGACTCCAGATGCATTAGACCATTTGAAGACTACGAATCGTCTAGAGTTCCAGGATCTTGTGAAGAGAATTATCAAATCCAAGAACAGGAACAATGATGATAACTTCATGGTGTCTTTGGATGATGTGCGTCAGAACAGTGTTCAGCCAGATGTAGAAATTGATTCATCGAAGGTTGATGATTACGAGGTGTTGGATGGTAATGATGTTTTGCAAAAGCAGTTAGAGGGTGTTGATGGCTATCATCTGCTAATGAAAAATCGTTTCAACAAGTATAAACAGATAATGTATGACAGGCAGGACTCTAGGAAAATCATCAGGATAAGTACCCTTGGGCAGGACCAAAATGAATACAAGATTGCGGGGCTTTTAAAATCTAGAAACAAACTTGACAAATCCTATGAAATAGAGCTGGAAGACGAGTCTAATGATCTGAGGTTGCTTGTTACAGATGGAAATAATATTCGAAAGGTTGAGAGTTTTTTGATTGATCAAATGGTGATAGCAGATGTTGTGTTTAGTAAAAAAATAGGAAAGTTTATCGTGAAGAATTGTTATTCATTGGACGTTCCTACCGGGGAGTTCCAGTCTGTAGAAGGTGTGGAGCCTGTTTATGGTGTGTTTTTGTCAGACATACATGTAGGGAGTAAGACGTTTTTGGATCGTGAGTTTCAGGATTTTTTAAATTGGATAAACGGCAATTCGGAAGATTTGGAAATAGTGTCTAAAATCAGGTATGTGGTCATAGCTGGTGATGTAGTCGATGGCATTGGGGTGTATCCTGGACAAGAAGAAGAACTGACTGAGTTGAATCTTTCCAAACAATATGATGAGTTTGCAGGGTTAATGGCTCAGATTCCAAAATCAATCAAGATATTTGTCTCTCCTGGCAACCATGATGCAACTCGGCAAGCGTTGCCACAACCACCAATTTTCAAGAGATATGCCAAGGCTTTGTATGAAATGGATAATGTGATTCTTCTTGGCGATCCTTGTTTGGTCCGTTTACATGGTGTAAATACGCTTGTTTACCACGGGCAAAGCTTGGTAGACATAGTAGGCTCTTCCCCTGGCATTACTTTTGATAAACCTGCAGAGGCCATGAAAGTGTTGCTGAAGGCCAGGCATCTTGCACCTACTCATGGTTCTACGAGAGTCGCTTTGGAGGAGGATGATAAATTAGTGATAAAGACTGTTCCGAATATATTTCATTGCGGACATATTCATACGGTGCAGACGTTGAAGTATAAGGGCACTCTTTTGGTTAATTCTGGTACGTGGCAGGATCAGACGCAGTTTCAGAAACGAATGGGAATAGTGCCAAATCCTGCTATTGCTGTTATTGTAGATTTGAATAGTGTAAAAGTTAAAATGATGAAGAATTTCATGTAATCCTGGTGTTAATAACATATACTAAAATAATAATATTTATTAATAATGTTTTCTTATATCTTATTAATCATTATGTACAAATCAACTGATCAACAAATAGGTAGTTCCAGTCTTCAAGCAAGATGGTTCAAAAGACAATATACTTCTTTAGTTTAGATAAACGAGAATTAATGAAGAATTTTCTGTAATCAAGTGCTAATATAAATTGTCCTAACAATAATATTTATTAATAATATTTTATTATATATTATTAAGTCAGAAACATACGAAAACATGTGAGTTTTTGATAAAGGACAATCAATATTGGTTCACTTATTGAAAGTCTGCGGGGTTATGGGTTTTCCATAGCCTCGTTCTCCCCCAATTACTGTTACTTTTCTCTGTTCAAGGAGAAAGAAGGAATGAGGCGGCAGGCTCGGCTTGATCGTTGAATAGATTTATTTCAACAGTGTCGTTTAGTTTAATGTTGTTTTCCTCGATAAAGCCAGAGTGGGTTTCTATCAAGTATTTAGCTTCGGTCCGTGAAATATGGCATTTTTCCAGTCTTTCCAGATAGTTCATTTGGTCGGCGTTTTCACAGTATTCAACGGATTCTAGAAGGACAATTTTGTATTTTGCATTGAGCCAGATGACGTCGGTTCCAGTGGTTACGTGGTCGTTAAAATATTCATGCCAAGTATAGCTTCCAAATGTGAAGAGTATGATGTCGTTTTTCTCTAGGATTTCATAAAGTCCTATAAAATCTTCTTCGGTCAGTTGCTCGACTATGAAAGCCCTGAATATTGAAAATGGTTGGTTGTTGATTATTATGGATTTTCCGTCTGTTTTTTCTTCTATCGTAAATGATTGGCTGGCTATTTCACCTGCAAGTTGGTGTGATGGAGTAACTGCAGCTACTCTAACAATATGGTCCCCTGGCGGTATGGAATAAAATGTATATTGGGTGGTTGCTGTTGCTATTCCCTGGCCTTCGATCGAATTTGCTTCGCCTATTGGGAACTCTTCGTCAAGGATGATTCTCCAGTGGTCTGCCGGGCCATTAATGGAGACTGTTACAGTTATGCTGTCGTTGTCGGTTTCGATTGATAGGATTGAGATTTCTGTATCTGACCAGTCAGGGTTGGGTATGTTTGGTATTTCTTCAGGGATGTTACGATCGTCCATTGTTTGGTTAACTATGATACCTAAAACCATTGGAATGATTGCGATCAAAAGTCCGAGAATTATATATTGTTTGATTTTTGGGTTGGTTTTCATGTTCTGTCGAAAGTTATTAGAGAAATCAATAGAAGACCAATTAGAAAATTATAGATAGTCTTAGTAAAAACAAAAGTAAAAATCCGTCAAAAAATTCATAATCCTGCATTCTAATAGTCTTTAGGTACTTGCCGAGATTAAAGAGTTATTACAGGCCGGAGAAAAGAAAAAAGTATCATGGTAAATTTACAGCTCATAGGATTACTTGGAATTATAACAATCATATTGCTCGTTAATATGATTAAAATTATCAAGGAGTACGAGAGAGCCGTAATCTTCAGGCTAGGGAGGGTTCTTGGTAAGCCAAAGGGTCCTGGAGTTTTCGTAGTCATACCAATAATTGATAAGATTAAAATCATTGACCAAAGGATACTCACTCTGGATATCCCGAAGCAGGGTATCATAACGAGGGATAACGTTACGGTTGATGTTGATGCTGTGGTCTACCTCAAGGTTATGGATCCCTTAGATGCCGTTATAAAAGTTCAAGATTATATCGTCGCGTCCAGCCTTATCTCACAGACCACCCTTAGAGATGTGATAGGTCAGTGTGACTTTGATGACATCCTGAGCAAGAGGGATGAGCTGAACAAGAGAATGAAGATTATACTTGATGAGGTGACGAATCCTTGGGGAATAAAGGTAAACTCGGTGGCAATAAGGGACGTTGCTATACCGGATGTCATGCAGAGGGCAATTGCAAAGCAGGCAGAGGCGGAGAGAGAGAAAAGGAGTAGGATAATAATCTCAGAGGGAGAGCTTCAGGCAGCGAAGAATATGGCAAAAGCTGCAGAGTCCTACAGCAAGGATCCCGCAGCGTTGAGACTTAGGGAGCTCCAGACATGGGCAGAGGTCGCCAGGGAGAAGAATCTTATCATAGTTACGGAAATGGGTAGTAGAGGCACATCTTCGGATCTCGGAACAGTCATCGGGGCAACAAAGAAAATTCAACAAAAATCCAGCAACAATTAATGAACTTAGCGCCAATTTAATCTCTATTTGATGGTTTGAAGCTTAGTTGGTTTTTAGTTATAGTTTTTGTGTGAGTTAATCTAAATCTTCTTTGGTGTGTTTATTTATTTTTGTAAATAGGTTCTAAAGTCTGATTAGTCATTCTTTTTAATATTAAAAAATAATAATGAAATAGGTTTTTTGTTTTGAATCGGTTGGCAAAGGAAACTAGTCCATATTTGTTGCAGCATGCAACTAATCCTGTGGATTGGTATCCATGGAGTAAAGAAGCTTTGGATATTTCCAAAGCAAATGACAAACCAATACTATTGAGTATAGGTTATTCTGCATGTCATTGGTGCCATGTGATGGAACGGGAAAGTTTTCAGGATGATGAGACGGCGAAGATGATGAATGATAATTTTGTTAATATTAAGGTAGATAGGGAGGAAAGGCCTGATATTGACAATATCTATATGAAGGCATTACAGGTGATGTCTGGTGGGGGTGGATGGCCGATGACAATTATGTTAACGCCAGATCTAAAGCCTTTCTTCGGCGGTACGTATTTTCCTCCTCAGGACATGATGGGTTTGCATTCGTTTAAGAAGGTGCTTTCCCATGTTACACAGCAATACAAGGAAAACAGAAAACAAATAGAAAATAGTGCAGAACAGATTTGTAAAAGATTGGTTCAGGAATCATCTACTATTGATGACAAGCCGTTGGTGAACGTGTCGATTGAAGAGTCCTTTTTGCAGCTCGAAAGCAGGTTCGATAAGGTTCATGGCGGGTTTGGTACGTCGCCGAAATTTCCTCAATCATACGTGATCGAGTTGCTGTTCCGTATTTCACAGAAACCGAACTTGAACTATGCGTTGAGTATGGCTAGCCTCACATTGAATAAAATGGCGAAGGGGGGGATTTATGACCATCTTGCTGGTGGGTTTCATAGGTATACAGTGGATTCTAATTGGATTACACCACATTTTGAAAAGATGCTCTATGATAACGCGTTGCTGTCTAGCACGTATCTGCATGGCTACCAGTTAACGGGTAATAAATTGTACAAGGAAACGGTGGAAGGGGTATTGGAGTTTGTTATTTCTTCAATGTGTGATCCTGAGGGTGGATTTCATTCCGCTATCAATGCTGACAGCGAGGGAATTGAGGGAAAGTTTTACCTTTGGAGTAGGGATGAAATTCGTGGAGTTTTAGATGGTAATGAGTATGGTGTTTTTTGTAAATACTTCAATGTAACGAAGGATGGAAATCATGAAGGAAGGAATATTTTGAATATACAAGGTGAACATGTTAACATTGCATCAAATTTAGATATGTCTGGAGGGCGTCTTTCAGAAATTATTCAAAGTTCAAAGATAAAATTATATGCGGAGCGAAAAAAACGGATATCGCCTTCGTTGGATGACAAGGTTATTGTTTCGTGGAATGGGATGATGTTATCTGCATTAAGTGAAGCGTCAGTAGTTTTTGGTAGAAATGATTTTCTTAATATAGCTAAAAATAATGCAGAATTCATCATAAATAAAATGTATAAAAATGGATTATTAATGCATGTGTGGAAGAATGATGATGCAAAGATACGTGGGTATTTGGAGGATTATGCGTTTTTTGCGGATGGATTATTAAAGCTATATCATGCAACGTTCAATCCGCGTTGGATAGAATTTGCAAAGGTTTTTGGAAATTATATAGTGGATAATTTTCAGGATGATAGGTTAGGATATTTTTATGATACGACTTTGGATCATGAAAATCCAATAGTCCGACCAACGAGTTTGTATGACGGTGGTGTTCCGTCTCCTGGGGCAGTTGCAACAAGAGTGTTATTGGCTCTTTATTCATACACGAGTGATAGTAAATTCCTTATTTCGGCGGAAAAGGCATTAAAATCAGTGAGAATGCAGATGGAGGATCACCCATATGCAACAGCTAGTTGGTTGGTTGCTTTGGATGATTATCTGTCAGGTTGTAAACAGGTAGTTATAATCGGTGATAGATTAGACAGTAAAACAAACGAAATGCTCTCAACGATTTTTAAATCGTATAGATCCAATCTGGTTGTTGCGCATCAAAGTTCTGAAGAATATTCTGAAATTATACCAATATTAAATGATAAACAACAAATTGATGGTTTGACTACTGCTTATGTGTGCAGTGATTTTGTTTGTAAGTTGCCTGTTACTGATGTTGGGATGTTGGATAAATTACTAAATTAATAGCTTGTTATTTATTTACAATTTTTTGGTAATATTTTGGATTGGTTTTTATAGAGTTATATGTATTATTTCGGCATGGCATCAGATGATAAATTAGGTAGGGGATCGGGATCTGCAGGAAGTACTTACTGCGAGACCTGTAGGAAAAATACATATAATGCTTTGAGAAAGGTTTGTAAAAGTTGTCGAGGTAGAAATGCCAGAGACGGACCATTAGGATTTTAAGTGTCGACCCAGTCTGAAGTCCACCGAAAGATCAGTGTAACTTGTCTAGGCCGACCGGAAAATTATTTTTATTGTCTTTTAAAAACTTTTTCTGAAAATTAATTTTTGGTGGAAATTTCAGTCATTTAGGAGTGGTTTTATGGGGGATTTCCTGGTCAAACGTGTTTTTAGATCAATAAGTGGGCTGTAGAATCGTCATTAAAGACTTTAATTATAATTTCTCTGGTTACCAGAGATGAGATTTTTTTTGTTCTTCCGTGCCTGCCTTTGTTGATGATACAGGCATTAATGAGTCCTTGAGTGTCTAATTCACTGAGTAGGCCGCTTATCCGCCTTTGGGTTAGTGGCTCCAAACTAATTTTCTTGCAAAGTTGTTGATATTTGTTGTATACGTCTCCGGTGGTCGTGTTTTCAGAGTTTGAATCTACGGCAAATAATACCGCTTTTTCGTGAATGGGTAGGGTTTTTATCGCCTGATAGATTCTATCTTTATCGATTTTTTGTGATGCCTCTTTAACGTATTTTTCGATTACTTCTTTTTCGTCGTTGCGTTCAGCTAATTCTCCTGCAACCCTAAGGAGTTCTATGGCTCTTCGGGCGTCGCCGTGTTCTGAGCCTGCTAAAGCTGCACAAAGGTTGATTGTACCTGTTGGAACTGATTTTGTCTTGAAAGCTGATTCAATCCTTTTATGGAGAATGTCGGATAGTTGGGTAACAGTATATGGAGGAAATAGTATCTCTTCTTCGTTCAAACTTGATAACACTCTAGGGTCCAAAAAGTTCTTGAAATGTAAATCATTTGAGATCCCTATAATTGAGATAAATCCATTTTTCAGGTGCTCTGAGCTTCTGGTTATTGAGTATAGCATATCGTCGTTGGAGGTTTTAGCGTGTTTCGCAAGATAGTCTATTTCGTCAATTATGAAAATAACTTTGAGGTTGTTTTCGGAGATGTTGTTGTAGATTCTTTGGAGTACTTCGCTGATTGGAAGTCCTGTAAATGGCATATCTAGAGAAAGAGAGTGTGCAAGATCCACTAGGACTCGGTATTCGCTCCCAGCAAGTCGAGCGTTTGAATAGGCAACTGAAATAGATTTAGAGTTCTTTTTGCTTGTTTCCTCAAATTTATTTAGGACGTATTTAGCAACAACCGTTTTTCCGCTGCCTGTTTTTCCATATAATAAAAGGTTGGAGGGTTTAGATTCCTGGAGAATTGGTGAAAGAATTTGACCGATAGATGTGATTTGTTCGGTTCTGTATGGTAGGTTTTCTGGGATAAAATCTGTCCTTAAGGCTTGTCTGTTTGTAAACAGCATGGAACCCGATAGAGCTTTGTTGAAGATGGAATCTAGTGGGTTAGACTGTTTTTGCATGTATCTTACATGGTATGTAGAGTTATCTATCTACCAGGTTGCAATGTATTGACAAAAAGGCTAGTTTTATTTGTTGAGAACGTCTATTGGTTTAAGTTTACGATATGACCAGCCTGTTCTCGTTCTTTCACGATTAAGCATACCACGATCATAAAGTCGGGTTAGATATGTAGCAATTGTGCTGAGGGGAATAGAGTCGTTGTATTCTGCTCGATAGCATTCTAACATATCTTGACTGGTAAAACTTCCCAATGGAAAATCTGTTTCGATTAGGCTACAAACTTTTCCAAATATTGTATTTCCTTCTGGTAATTCGATGTTATTATTTTGTGAGTCGTCTTTAACGAGATCAACAATTTGATTAAATTTAGATAGTTGTGTATTGTCTAATGGGCCGTTGAAGCTAAAGGTAAATTTACCGCCTTTGCCATCGTCGATTTCCATCTTGATTCGCTTTGTCATTGATGTTTATACTGGTAACTGTGTTATGTGTGATTGAATGTGAAAGTGTGAACATGTGAGTGAAAAACTGTTGACAAGCGTGAATTTTGTGTTTTGTTGACATGTATTAACTTTCGAAAGTGAACGGGGTTTATTGTTTGAACTGTGTTTGGTTCCAGTGGAAATGATGGGGTCAAAATAGGGTTGAAACATGATGTGAAGAGTTTGTTTTGGGTTCCAGTGGAAATAAAGGGGTTGATCTGAGTTTAGTTTATAATATTTTGTAAACTTTTGTTCACAATAATAGATTACCCAGGGACCCTATATTTCCCTTCTACTAATTCATGCCTAAAACAGATCATTTTATCATAACTATAATCTAAATTTAATTAATTAGTCAATTAATATTTACATATTAAATTAATATAATTATCATCCATACAAGAGCGACCTTAATCTCTATTAACATTAAATTATTATTCATCTACAATCCTTAATCTCCAAAGGAAATCTCCCCCCTCCCCGTTTAAATTAATTCTTTAAATTATTTTACAAAAAACAGATCAATAATCAATCATAATTTCTCAATAAAATAATTCATAAATGCATATCAATATTTTACCCTAAATACCCCCTACCTTAAACAAAAAAAACACCCAAACATCAATTATTTTATAAATTTAGTTAAAAATCTAATTTATCAAGCACTTGATCCCGAATTTGACACAAAACCTGGCCATCTTTCGTTCTTTTTTCTAAAACTCCTTTCTTTACTAACAAAGAAACAACCCTACTAGTGTGTTCCCTCGTCTTTCCTATCTCCTGCCGAACATCAAACAATCTCTTTGGACCATCTGAAAGGAACTTAACCACCTTTAACTCAGTCTCACTTAATGTGATATCATTGATATCAACAGAAACATCACTTGACATCACAGAACTAGAAATAACATTTGTATTACTAGGAACAAAACTCTGGCCAGTACCTAATTTTAATTCAAGTAATTCCACTCTCATCATAAGATCAATTATACGTTTTTCCTTCTGTTCTATGGATTTATTGAATGACGAGACTATATCAGTAAGCATATCTGCTGCTATAACCTGTTGACGCAAATTAAATAAATAACCTCTAAACAAAAATACTATCAATAATGATATAACAAAACCTATGCCCACCACTACTAATACACTATAAACATCACTTAATATCAATAATATCACATATGATATCACAGTTAATAAAGCTACTAAAGCACTTTATCAGCCGTTATACGGTCCCCAATCTCATCGATTATAGCTCGAATCTCATTTACAGTATCTTCAGGAATATCAATATCCTTCAAAGAACTTAACCTATCAGACAAAGCAACAAAATCAGCTACTGTGGATGTATCTAATATACCAAGGTAAACCACTAGCAATAATGTATACAAAGACCCTCTAAAATTCGACTGCGCTTGACCCAACGTCCTCAAATACGATCCTTTAGAAACAGGGCCAGAATCACGCATTTTAACAATTTCATCCAAGGAATAACCTTCGATTTTATACTGAAAAGCTAATAACAAACTATCCAATTGAGTCTTTGTAAGATTACTTTCCTCAAAAATACTCTGCAATAAAGTATCATCTTCAAGCAACCCTTCTATCATAATTATCGTTATACAATATTGTATAATAAACATTAATATTATAAATATATAATAAATTCAATAAAATCCTATAAAACATATAAAAAATATAAAAAAACACCCATATTCATACAAAATCTCAATAAACAGTTTATTAAATGATACATCGTTAATTAATGAATGGGAAGGAAACGAAAGAAAATAATTAGAGTAACAAGGAAGCTACCAAAAGTCTACAACTGCCCTAACTGTGGAAAAGTTTCAATGCGAATTAATCGTAAACCAATCAAAGAAGAACAATTAATTATTCAACCAGGAATGCCAAAAAGAACCATGTATGACGTAAAGGTTCTCTGCGGCGACTGTAACATTTCAAAAGACTATGAATCACGAAAAGAACCAATCGATCTTTACAACGACTTTGTTGACTGGTTTATGAAAAGTGGTTCAA
>Ga0208747_1000689_pt1 | contig 10252 bp, 9 predicted proteins | sample Knorr_S7_td_AAIW_FD_185597 | JGI IMG/M metagenome (GOLD analysis project Ga0208747, IMG submission 185597) | Marine microbial communities from Southern Atlantic Ocean transect - Knorr_S7_td_AAIW_ad_750m_LV_A (SPAdes) (version 2) | ecosystem: Environmental > Aquatic > Marine > Oceanic | place...
GAATGGCCCTATTATTTTATGGTTATGTTGTTTATTGGTCTCATGTTTTATACTCTTTTAATGCTTTTATCTTTGGTCCCTCAAAGAAATAAATAATATATAGGTGGAACTACTGGTGCCCAGAGAAAAAAAGCATATCCCAATTAAAATGCATGATGAAGACCAAGCCCAGTTTTGGGAAGAAATCTATTTGGCTGATGATACCGGATGGGATTTAAATGGACCAACCCCTGTTTTTGAACATTTAGCTGAATCCCTTGAACGAGGCAGGGTGTGCATTATTGGCTGCGGGCGCGGATACGACGCAATCATGTTTGCGAAAAAGGGTTTCGATGTAACAGCCGTTGACTTTGCCCCATCAGCAATCCGCGCGCTGCAAGAATTAGCAAAACAAGAAATGGTAGATGTGAATGCTGTCCAACGAGATATTTTTTTGCTAGTACCAGAATTTCAACGATCCTTTGATTATGTAGTTGAACAAACCTGCTTTTGTGCAATTCATCCCAGTAGAAGAAAAGAGTATGAAACCTTGGTCAAGGCTATTCTAAAGCCAGGCGGAAAACTAATTGGCCTGTGGTTTCCCCTGGATAAACAGCTAGATGAAGGTGGGCCTCCCTATGGTACAACCATAGATGAAGTAAAATCTGTTTTTAATATTGGCTGGAAGGTCGAAAAAGAAGAATTTCAGGACCTTTCAATTGAGCCTAGAAAAGGCAGGGAAAAATTGATAATCTTTAAGACAATAAATTAATTTAAATATGTTTGATTCTGGTAATGATAAATAAATGAGATTCATCATAACAATTCAGCTATTATTATTTTTCCTTGGATGCGGACAAAAATCTGACTTACCCAATATAATTATAATCTTTACCGATGATCAGGGTTATGGTGACCTGGGGTGTTATGGTGCAGAAGGATTCGAAACACCAAACATTGACGCTATGGCAAAGGATGGAATTCGGTTTACAGATTTTTACGTATCCCAGGCTGTGTGCAGTGCATCCCGTGCTTCACTCATGACAGGAAGTTATGCAGAGCGAGTAGGTGTTCAAGGCGCACTTCTTCCCTGGGATTTAAAAGGGCTCGATCCTAAAATTGAAACCATAGCCAAACTTCTAAAGCACCATGGATATACCAATGCGGTTTTCGGGAAATGGCATTTGGGACATACGGAAAAATATTTACCACTGCAGAATGGATTTGATGAATACGCTGGGCTCATTTGCTCAAACGACATGTGGCCCGTGGATTATGATGGGAATCCGCTCACTGGTAAAAAATGGAGTTATTATCCACCAATGTCCTTTTGGGATGGGAATGATCCAGCAGATAAGATTGAAACTTTAGATGATCAAGGAACACTCACGACTCGGATCACACAACGTGCGGTAGAATTCATAAACAGAAATAAAAATAATCCATTTTTTCTTTATGTTCCCCATCCCATGCCCCACCAGCCCATTGCTGTATCAGAAAAATTTGCAGGAAAAAGTGAATTAGGACTCTATGGTGATGTAATGATGGAAATTGATTGGTCCGTTGGAAAGATTATAGAAGCACTTAAGAATAATGGAATAGATAATAACACTTTGATCATCTACGCCAGTGATAATGGTCCTTGGTTAAATTTTGGTAAATGGGGCGGATCCGCAGGACCACTTAGGGAAGGAAAAGGGACCATGTGGGAAGGGGGTGCAAGAGTACCCTGCATCATGCGCTGGCCAGAAAAAATTAAACCGAATCAAGTGATCTCAAATATTGCAGGGACTATAGATATACTTCCTACTATTGCAGACATCATTAGAGAGAAAAATATTAAAAATAAGATTGATGGCGTTAGCCTTATGCCGCTTCTTTATAATGTACCAAATGTAAACCCGAGGAATGAATTATTTTATTATTATGGTGAAAAACTTATCGCGGTTCGAAAAGGGAAATGGAAGCTAGTTTTCCCCCATATCTACCGGTCCTACATAAATGTTGAGCCTGGGGAAAATCTTTACCCCGGACCCTATGGAAAAGGTAAAGCTGGATTGGAGCTCTACGACCTTAATAATGATATAGGAGAAACCACTGATCTGGCAGAACAATTTCAGGATATCGTAAAAGAGCTGGAAGAATTGGGTGAACGAGCGCGCACGATTCTGGGAGATAAAATAACAGGCAGGATTGGGAGTGAAGCCTACACTACCATTTGCGGTGTGCCACCTTCAATGATCAAACTGGATCATCTTGGAGTTGGAAAATCCATGTCGCTGAAGAATAGTGCCCATAAAAAATATCCCGGGGAGAGTTCAGATGCATTAATTAACGGATTAGGTGGGACTACCAATTTCCGGGATGTATCCTGGCAGGGGTTCGAAGCTGAAGATATGATCGTCACCATCGATCTGGGTAGATTACGAAAAGTAAATTCGATTGAAGCCCGATTTCTCCAAGATCAGGTAGTATGGATCTTTTTACCCCAAAAAGTGGAAATCGAGCATTCGACGGATGGAAAGATTTTTGAAACCATTTATGAATCTTTTCCCAATAATGATTTTAGTCTGATCCAAGATATATTTCGTTATCATACAGCACCAATAGATTTGGAATCACGATATATTCGTGTGAAAGGGATGAATCTTAATAAATGTCCTGATTATCATCCCGGTTCTGGGGCCCCATGCTGGCTATTCGCTGACGAAATTATTATCCATTGATCCCAAGAATATAATTAATGTGCTTTTGTGACCTTCGGTCTATTTGAATTTAACTTTCGCCCCATGATTTCTGAATTAAATATAGCCAAAGACGCTGCCATTGAAGCAGGGGCGCTAATTCTAAAATATTATAAAGCAGATTATGAAATCAAAGATAAAGGCTATCATAATCCTGTGACGACAGCTGACCATGCAGCTGACGCAAGGCTCAAAGAAATTCTCATGGAATCGCGTCCAAAATATGGCTGGCTTTCAGAAGAAACAGTGGATTCACCAGATCGGCTCAATAAAGAACGGGTCTGGGTGGTGGATCCGTTGGACGGGACCAAAGAATTCATTGAGGGTGTTCCACATTTTGTGGTAAGCATTGCTTTGGTTGAAGATGGTGAGCCGATCGTAGGTGTTCTTTATAATCCGGTTACCACCGAAACATTTACTGCTGCGAAAGGAGAAGGTGCACAGTTGAATGGTGAACCGATTCGGTGCTCCACGAAAGAGAATGTGAAGGACATGGTGATCCTAAACAGTCGATCCGAAACCCGCAGGGGTCTTTGGGAACCCTATGATGGAACCTTTGGAGAATTAAGAGCCATCGGTTCTGTAGCCTACAAACTAGGATTAACGGCTGCTGGTAAAGCAGATATTTTTGCATCTCTGCGCCCAAAGAATGAATGGGACATCTGTGCCGGAAATTGTATTATTAATGAAGCCGGTGGGAAACTGATTGATCTCTATGGAAGTCCACGGAAATACAATCTGAAAAAAACATTATTGGAGCCAGGATTGATTGCGGGTGATGTAGGTGCCGTGGATAAAACGTTTTCAATTTTAAAAGCCTGATGCGGTTCATCCCGGAAGATATTGAAAAATATTGCAAGGATTATTCAGTTAAAGACACTGATCTTCTGAAGGAATTGTCCAAAACAACGTGGGAGACAGAAGAAATCCCCCAAATGCTTTCAGGATCACTGGTGGGCGGCCTGTTGCAGATGTTGATCAAAATTTCCGGTGCTAAGCGCATATTGGAGATAGGTATGTTTACAGGATACAGTGCCCTGAAAATGGCTGAAGCATTACCGGAACATGGTAAGGTACATTCCTGCGAATTAATGGAAAAACATGTGAAAACAGCCACGGCCTGGTTCGAAAAATCAGATATAAATCATAAGATCATAATACACCAAGGTGAAGCGGTGAAGACTTTGGAAGAATTTCAGGCGGGTTCATTTGATTTGATGTTTGTGGATGCAGATAAGGTGAATTATCCTGAATATTACCGAAAAGGCAACACACTTTTAAAGCAGGGTGGCATCGCCGTTTTTGATAATATGCTCTGGAGCGGTACTGTACTGAACCCAAACGATGATGATGCAAAAGCACTGAGGGAAACCGCTGAACTCATAAAAAATAATCATAGATTAGAACCGCTGCTTCTACCTGTTCGGGATGGCGTAATGATCTACAGAAAATTGAAATAAAGATTTAACATGTCACAGATTCCAGATGATGCCATAAAATGTTTAGATAAAGGGTTTGTCCGGCTCGTGGATTCCATGGGAGGAGACGATGCCATTGTGCAGGCAGCCCGGGTCAGTTATGGTAAGGGGACCAGCAAAGTATCCCAGGATCGAGGTTTGATTCGATACCTCATGCGCCACCGCCATACCACACCGTTTGAGATGGTGGAATTCAAGTTTCACTGCAAGATGCCCATATTTGTAGCGCGGCAGTGGGTGCGTCATCGTACTGCAAATATAAACGAATATTCACTTAGGTATTCAGAAGCACGGGACGAATTTTATTCACCAGACCCTGAGCATATCCAGTTTCAAAGTTCCTTAAATAAGCAGGGAAGGACGGGGGAGGTGCCAGAAGAATTAAAGAAAAAAGTACAGGATTATTTCAAGGAGATCTCTCATAGGAGTTTTGAAATCTATTCCGAACTGAATGAAGCTGGTGTGGCTCGTGAATTGGCTCGGGCTGTCTTACCGGTAAACCTGTATACGGAATGGTACTGGAAAAATGACCTTCACAATTTGCTCCATTTTATTGGACTGCGATCTGACAGCCACGCCCAGTATGAAATTCGTGTTTATTCTGATGCCATGGCAGAATCTGTAAAAGCAGTAGCGCCATTTGCCTGGGAAGCATACCAAGACTATGTTGTCAGCGGTTTACGCTTTTCCCGGATTGAACAAAGCCTTCTGGAACAGAATTTACCAGCTCGGGTTATTGAAGATATCCTGGAAGATTTGGCTTACCAGATTATAGCCACCCTGCACAAGAATAAACCCAGGGATGAAAATGGGTTGTACTCACTCTATCAAAAACAGGGCGGGAGTGATTCAGAGGATGATTTTAAACTGAAATGGGATTCAGGTGAGATTGAAACAGGGAATGTCAGAGAACTCCGTGAATTTAAAGAAAAGTTGATTTTACTAAAAAAATAACTGTAAAGTCTACTTGGGACCCTTCTTCACACTTTTTCTAATTTATAATTAAACTCGGCTAATTCTATGGCCAATCAAAATGAAGGACATCGTCAGCGCCTGCGGGAAAAGTTCCTGAAAAGTGGATTAGATCATGCATCTGCTGCATTGGTGTTTGTCCATAACCATCCCAGTGGGAATCCAAAGCCGAACCAGGATGACATTACCATCACGAAAAAATTAAAGGAAGCGGTTGAAGCAATCGATGTTTTGGTTCATGATCATCTCATTATTGTTGGGAATTATGTTTATTCTTTTGCAGACCATGGATTGATCTGACGATGTCATTGTTTAATAGAGATGAAGTTGTGGATAAGAACTTCACCAAATATGTGAATGATGGAAACTTACCTAAAGCACTGACCAATCTGCTCTTATCTCAGACCAATATTCGATCATCTGTCCTCATTTCTATATTTGAATCGCAGGTATTTAGTCGCCATATGGATCTGAAGGCACGGCTTTTAAAAAATGAAGGGAAGTGCTTCTATACTATTGGTAGTTCCGGACATGAGGGGAATGCAGTTTTTGGTAAAGTATTCCCATATACGGACATGGCCTTTCTCCATTATCGCAGTGGTCCTTTTTTCATTGAAAGGTCGAAACAGATTCCTAATGCCACGCCAATATATGATTTGGCTCTATCTTTTATGGCATCTTCTGAAGATCCCATCAGTGGTGGCCGCCACAAAGTTATTGGAAGCCAGGTACTTAACATCCCGCCCCAGACCAGTACCATTGCCAGCCATTTACCAAAAGCTGTGGGGGCTGCTTTTTCAATTGATCGAGCAAAAGATTTGGATATCATTGAACGGAAAATAAAAGGCAATAGCATTATCCTGTGCAGTTTTGGGGATGCCAGTGTCAACCACGCCACCGCATTGTGTGCTTTTAATACAGCCATATGGGTAACCGCTCAGGGCGGTCATGTCCCCATCATTTTTATCTGTGAAGACAATGGAACAGGAATCTCTGTGCCAACGGATGATCAATGGATTGAATATAATTTTTCTCAGCGATTCGGTTTGGATTATATCCAAACCGATGGTTTGCATCTGCTAGACCTTATAATCAAATCAAGAGAAGCGGAAAAAGACTGTCGACTTAAAAGGAATCCAATTTTTTTGCATATGAAAACGGTGAGGCTCATGGGTCACGCTGGTTCTGACATTGAAGTTGGTTACAAGTCACTTTCGGAAATTGAAGCGACTGAATTCAATGATCCACTGCTCCACTCGGCAAGAATCTTGATAGAGAACCAATGTTTATCATCAGATGAAATATTAAAATTGTATGAATCTGCCCGAGCGCAAATAGGCCGTGTCTATGATGCTGCCACGCTTCGACCAAAGCTGGAATCATCTAAAGATGTGATGGCCTCCATCACTGCCAATCAAACTACGCGAAAGGTGCCAAAACAGGCCACACAAAAAGCACGTAAAGAATTATTCGGAAAAGAATTCAAACGTATTGATCGGCCCCAGCACATGGCCAAGCTCATCAATTATGCTTTGTCCGATATCATGCTCCGCTATCCAAATACTCTGGTATTTGGTGAAGATGTTGCCCAAAAGGGCGGCGTATATCATGTTACAGCGGACATCTACAAACAGTTCGGGGTTCGTAGGGTTTTCAACAGTCCACTGGATGAAACATCCATTATGGGATTCAGTATAGGATTTGGACATAACGGATTTATCCCAATTCCGGAAATTCAATTTTTAGCGTATCTTCATAATGCTGAAGATCAGTTGCGAGGTGAAGCGGCTACATTACCCTTTTTCTCTGAAGGAAGATTCACCAATCCCATGGTACTCCGTGTACCGGGATTGGGTTACCAAAAGGGGTTTGGTGGACATTTTCATAATGATAATTCACTCACCATTTTCCGGGATCTCCCCGGCATAATTCTTGCAGTGCCATCAAATGGTGCCGATGCAGCCAAGATGCTCAGAACCGCTGTGCGGGAAGCCTATGAAAATGGTAGGGTCGTTGTATTTGTTGAACCCATCGCGCTGTACATGACGAAGGATCTTTACTCGCCAAAAGATGAAAAATGGAATTTCAACTATCCAAATGTGAAAGATGAAATTCCTGTGGGTGAGTTTGCACCTTATGGAAATGGGAAAGCACTTACGATTATAACCTATGGAAATGGATTATATCTATCTTTGCAAGCCCAAAAAGAGATCGAGAATAAATTAAAGAAAAAAATCAAGGTGATCGATCTACGGTGGTTGTCCAACATAGATATACCCAAACTGATGAAAGCCATTTCTGCTTGTGAAAATGTATTGGTCGTGGACGAATGTCGTCGAACTGGTTGCCATGGGGAAGGCCTCGTGACTCAATTGGTGGGTGAATTGAAGAAGCCAATCAATATCAAGCTGCACGCAGCGGAGGACAGTTTTATTTCGTTGGGTATTGCTGCCACAGCCACGCTTCCCAGCAAGGAATCCATCATCCAAAAGGCCTTGGAGCTGGTGAATGGCTAAAGAACGAATCGCTGTTATTTGTCCGGGACGGGGAACGTATACGCGAAATACATCAGGATATTTAAAAACTTATGGTAGGCCTGCCAAATCCCATATTACTTGGATGGATAATCAACGTAAAAGTGCCGGATTCACAAAATTAACCGAATTGGATTCACTACCCTTTAAATCAAAGATACATATGGCTGGAGAACATGCATCTCCTCTGATCTACGCATGTGATCTATCTGATTTTTTATCTATCGATCTCGACACCTACGAAATTGTAGCCATCACAGGGAATTCCATGGGATGGTATACCGCCCTGGCTTTATCTGGCGCACTAAATCTGGAAAGTGCATACCATCTAATCCAGATTATGGGTTCTATGATGAAAGATGGCCTCATCGGAGGTCAAATCATTTACCCTGTAGTAGATGATAATTGGCAGATTGATGACTCAAAAAAAGAATCGGTGATTGCAGAGATTAAAAAAGTTGGTTCCTATGTCTCCATTTATTTGGGCGGATATCTAGTTATTGGCGGAGAACAGAAATCTCTCAATGTATTATTAAAAAATTTACCGGTAGATGAAAAATATCCTTTCCAAATTCCATTTCATGCTGCCTTTCATACTCCATTGCTGGAATCAATTTCTCAAAAAGCATTTGAATTAGTCTCAGAAACATTATTTAAAAAGCCATCCATTCCATTGATTGATGGTCGAGGACATATTTGGTCTACTTACAGTACCAATATGGATGAATTACGTAATTACACTCTCGGTTACCAGATCGTAAAATCTTTTGATTTTTCATCATCTGTTTCAGTAACTATGAAAGAATTTTGCCCAGATAAACTGGTATTGCTAGGACCAGGAAATTCCCTTGGTGGTGCCGTGGGCCAGATTATGATAGAAAATAACTGGCAAGGTGTTTCTTCTAAAAAAGATTTCTTAACCTTGCAAAATGAATCCCCCTTTTTAATTTCAATGGGTATCCCAGATCAAAGAAAACTGGTATGTTAAGCAATCAGATTGAAATCCTTGATTCCACCTTAAGAGAAGGCGAACAAACCCCGGGTGTTTCTTTTACAATAAAGCAAAAGTCCGCTATTGCCAAACTCTTAGATGACTTTGGTGTGGATTTTATTGAACTAGGGCACCCTGCTGTTTCACCCGATGTTTATGCAGCCGTGGAAACATTGAATGATCTAGATCTAAAGGCGAAAAAAATGGCCCACGGCAGGGCATCTAAGTCTGATATTAATGATGCCACTGCTATTGGTGTGGAGTGGATGGGTATGTTCTTTGGCACTTCGCCATTAAGTTTAAAGCACAAATTCAATGTATCAAAAAAGGAAGCACTGGAGCAAATCCAAACGATAGTGAAATATGGAAAAGACAAAGGACTCAAACTCCGATTCACGGCAGAAGACGCCAGTCGGACCGATTTGGATTACTTAATTCAAGTTGGACAATTGGTACAAAAAGCAGGCGTAGACCGATTCAGTTTGGCGGATACAGTTGGGTGTTTAACACCAACAAAAATGAAAGAATTGGTCAGTCGAATAGTTTGTGAATTAGATATTCCCGTTCATGTTCATTGCCATAATGATTTCGGGATGGCAACTGCAAATGCATTGTCTGCATTAGAAGCGGGAGCGCAATGCGTGGATGTGGCTGTGAATGGTTTGGGGGAAAGATGCGGACTTCCACCCTTGGCAGAAGTAGTAACTGCTTTGACAAATATTTATAAAGTAAATGGGAATTGGGAATTGGGAATGATTCCGGAATTAACTGAAATGGTTGATTCATTTTCTAAATTGGATTCAAATGCCAACCAACCTATCGTTGGAAAAAATGCATTCACCCATAAAGCAGGCCTTCATGTGAAAGCAGTGGTGAAGGAACCAAAATCTTACGAAGCTATTTCGCCGGAAGCTGTTCATCGGAAACGTCATTTTGTGATTGATAAATACACAGGAAAATCTGCACTTAATAATCGATTGAATCATATGGGAATAAGGGTATCACCCAAAGAATTAGATACAATTTTAATTGAAATAAAATCTCATCCAGAAAAATTGAACTGGGAAAATGTAGAACTTATTTCTCTTGCTAAATCACTAGGAATAAAATCGTAATTTTAATTTCAAATTTTATAGGAATTTTATGAAAGAATTAGGCCCAGATTTTTACAATATAACCGACCTTCTCACCGAAGAAGAATTGCTTATCCAAAAGACGGCGTATGATTTTGTCCAGACTGAATTTATGCCGGTGATTAACGAGCATTATGAGAATTCAACATTTCCTATGGATCTTGTGCCCAAGTTGGGAGAATTGGGATTTATGGGATCAGCATTACCGGAAGAGTCTGGTGGTGCCGGCGTCAGCAATGTTGCTTATGGTTTGATTTTGCACGAACTGGAAAGAGGCGATTCAGGCTTGCGGTCTTTCGCCAGTGTCCAGGGTGCATTAGTCATGTATCCTATTTATGCCTATGGGTCCGATGAACAAAAAGCCAAATGGCTTCCTGGTTTAGGTGCAGGAACCTTGATTGGTTGTTTTGGACTTATTGAA
>Ga0208747_1000690_pt1 | contig 10250 bp, 9 predicted proteins | sample Knorr_S7_td_AAIW_FD_185597 | JGI IMG/M metagenome (GOLD analysis project Ga0208747, IMG submission 185597) | Marine microbial communities from Southern Atlantic Ocean transect - Knorr_S7_td_AAIW_ad_750m_LV_A (SPAdes) (version 2) | ecosystem: Environmental > Aquatic > Marine > Oceanic | place...
CTTTTATGGGCTACAGTTATAGTGATATTACTTATAAAAATTTCATTGTCAAAAGACAAAATATTAAACTCACTTCGTATTATTGCCAAATCGTATTTTATATATTCTGTTTCAATTCTAATTTCCACTCTTATATTAATAGCATTGAGTTTTAGATGGATTTTTTATTTTTTTCATATAATAAGCTTCAACAATAATTTATGGATTTTAGATCCAAGAACAGATTATTTAATTAAAATATTTGAAGAAGTATTTTTTATGGATGCAGCAATATTTATTGGTATTCTAACCCTTTTCTCATCTATAATAATATTTTTATCAGTTAATACTATTAACAAATATACAAAAAATTAAATTGAATATTTTTGAAGAAAATACACCAGGACAATTTGGGGAATTTGGAGGCAAATTTATCCCGGAAACTTTGTCGTTTGCCATAGAAGAATTAGAAAATGAATATTCTAAAATATCTAAATCAGAATCATTTCAAAATTCATTTAAAAATCTTCTGAAAGAATTTGTTGGAAGACCAACACCTTTATATTTTGCAAAAAATCTATCCGAGCATTATAAAGGCCCAAAAATATACTTTAAACGTGAAGATTTAGCTCATCTTGGAGCGCATAAAATAAATAATGCAGTTGGGCAAGGATTGTTGGCCAAACAAATGGGGAAAAAAAGAATAATAGCAGAAACAGGTGCGGGACAACATGGAGTTGCCACAGCTGCAATATGTGCAAGATTAAATTTAAATTGCATAGTTTACATGGGTGAAGAGGATATCAGAAGGCAAGCTCTAAATGTCTACAGAATGAGATTATTAGGGGCAGAAGTAGTAAGTGTAAGCGCGGGAAGTAAAACACTAAAAGATGCTATTAATGAAGCAATGAGAGATTGGGTAACCAATGTAACAGATAGTTATTATTTGATAGGAAGTGTAATAGGACCACACCCTTATCCAACAATGGTAAGAGACTTTCAATCAATAATAGGGGAAGAAACAAAAAAAGAAATATTAGAAATTGAAAACAGATTACCTGATTATTTACTTGCCTGTGTAGGAGGGGGAAGTAATGCAATAGGATTATTCTATCCATTTATAGAAGATAAAGAAGTTAATTTGATAGGAATTGAAGCTGGTGGAAAAGGAATAAATACAGATCAACATTCAGCTACACTTGTTAAAGGTGAAATTGGAATTCTTCATGGAACAAAAACATATATAATCCAAGATGAGGACGGGCAAATAATTGAAACTCATAGTATTTCAGCAGGATTAGATTACCCTGGTGTTGGCCCTGAACACAGTTATTTGAAAGATATAGAGAGAGCAGAATACGTTGCTGCTACAGATGATGAAGCTTTAAAAGCTCTAGCATTAACTTCTAAACTAGAAGGAATTATCCCTGCACTAGAACCGGCTCATGCACTTGCTCATCTTGAAAACCTTGCTCCTAAACTAAACTCTAAAGATATAGTTGTTATAGGGCTAAGTGGCCGAGGTGACAAAGACATTGATACTATTATGCAAAACATGTCTTTATAAATAAAATGTATAAAAGAACATTTCCCGCTATATATTTATTTGCTTTTTTGCTATGTATATTTTTGATATTCCCAAACTTACTAGAAGGTAATGGAAGAATAGAAAAATACAAAACACTAAATGATGAAAATCATCTAATAAATTATGGATTTTTCCCCGAATATCCATCAATAGGACCACTTCATATTGCCGCTTCTGTTCAAAATTCTTCAAATATGGAGTATATAAATGCAAAGGTTCTAATCAATATAAATGGACCTGATTTTAGCGAAAAAAATTTAGCGAAAAAATCACTAAATTCACCACTTTTTTATGAATACGACACTGTTTTAAAAAATACCGGAATTCATGAAATTAAAATTACTATAGAATCTCAAATTGGGAAAACTGAAATATTGAAAAAAATAAATGTAAAAGAATCCACTAATATTTTAAACTCTTTAATTATATTTATAATGTTCTTATTCATCTTTATTCCAATTTTAATCTTCATAAGAAAATATATGAAAATAAGGAAAATACAAAATGAAAATTAATATATTGAAAATGACATCTGTTATTTTTCTGTTAACTTTTTTATTATATGGGTGTTCAACAAATAACGAAGAATTTACAAAAAAAGAATTTGATATAAGTTTCGAAAATATGAAATTAATCCCTGATAACATAAATATTGAAGAAAATTCTGAGTTATATTTAAATATTACTAGTGACATAGATGGAAAATTACATATACATGGCTATGATATAAAAGGGCAAATTGCAAAAAACAAAATATCAAAAATAACAATAAAATTAAACGCAACAGGGAATTTTCCAATCGCTTTTCATATCGAATCAAAACACGGAGAAAATGATCATCACAATACAGAAAATGCACCTCACAAAGAGACTATCATTGGCAACCTGATTGTTAACCCTAAATGATGAGAAATGTATTTCTCATCATTTCAACAATATCTTTCTTTTGGATATTAATACCAAAAAAAATATATGCCCATGGTTTTGGTGAAAGATATGACCTGCCAATACCTCTCACATTTTTCTTAATTGGAGCAGGTTTAACAATAATTTTTTCATTTTTCTTATTATTACTTTTTTATAATAAAAAAGAAAAAACAAATGAATTTAAATCCCTAATAATTCTAAATCAAAATACATTAAATAATATTCCGTTTAAAATAATCAAACCATTTGTTAAAACTACTTCAGTATTTATATTCGTGTTAATAATCCTAACTGGATATATAGGTTCAAATAATCCAATAGAAAATTTTTCAGCCCCTATGATATGGATTATATGGTGGGTTGGATTTGGAATGATTACCCCAATAATTGGAAATTTTTGGAAAATTTTAAACCCTATTAAAATAATATTTAGTTTTATAGTAAAAAATATAATCAAACAACCAAAATTTCTTAATACAGGACTATTCACTTATCCAAAAAAATTAGATGTCTGGCCAATCATTTTTTCATTTCTATTATTTTCATGGTTTGAAAATGTAGGTAATGGATCTAGTCCTTTAACACTTTCTACACTGATAACTATTTATTCGTTAGTAACTATTACTTGCATGTTTTTATTTGGATGTAAAACATGGCTGGAAAGAGGTGATGTATTTAGCGTTTATTACCATATCATGGGATCATTTGGTATTTTTAATATAATACAAAATCAGAACTTGAAAACATCACAAATATCTTTAAGGCTCCCGGTATTAGGTTTAGCTAAGCTTAAAACACCTAATATACCTTTTGTAATTTTTCATGTAATTCTACTCGGAACTATTTCATTTGATGGTTTGTCTGAAACTTCACTGTGGTCAAAAGTTGAAATATTATTAATCCCAGGTTTAGGTCGAATGATAACAGAATCATTAGGAATAATTGTAATTCCTACATTATTTTTTATTTTACTTTGGGGGATATGTTGGATAATATTTATTATTACTAAGGAGAAAACTCCAGAAACTATAATTACATCATTGATATTTTCATTGACTCCAATTGCTATTGCTTATCATATTGCACACTATATTTCATACATTTTCATTACAGGGCAATTGATCATTCCATTGATATCAGATCCTTTTGGATATGGATGGAATATTTTTGGCACAGCAAATTATTCTTTGAATATTGGAATAATAAATGCTAAAACAGCATGGTATTCTTCAGTGATTATTATTGTACTAGGTCATATTTTCTCTGTCATAATAGCACATATTAAAGCTCAAGAAATATTCAGCAAAAATTCAATAGTTATTAAAAGCCAATTACCTTTTTTAATTTTAATGATTTTTTACACCGCTCTTAGCTTATGGATAATATCCCAACCAATAATCAATTAATTAATCAATCATTGATTATTAACATTGAAGAGAAAGCGATCAAGCTATATAATCAATTTTGTTGTAGGTGGAATAAATGTCAGATTACCCAAAGGAAGAATGCGGAGTTGTTGGCATTTCAACAAATGTTGATGCTTCAAGATTAGCTTTTTTTGCACTTTATGCTATTCAGCATAGAGGTCAAGAAAGTGCAGGATTAGCAACATATAATGATAAAATACACATCAAAACTGGGATGGGTTTAATATCCCAAGCTTTGCAGGAATCGGATATAGAAAACCTTCAGGGGTCTTTCTCTATAGGCCATACAAGATATTCAACTACTGGTTCAACTAAAATAGAAAATGCCCAACCAATTAGTTGTATGTTAGAAAATTCAGAAATAGCTTTATCTCACAATGGCAATGTAATAAATGCAAAACAAATAAAAGATGAACTTAAAGAATGGGGATGTGAATTTAAAACATCAAGTGATTCAGAAGTGATACTCCAACTTCTAGCAAATGCTCCTGGCAAAGAATGGGGAGAAAAAATCAAATATATGATGAATAGATTACAGGGTGCATATTCCCTTACAGTTTTAACAGATAAAGGAGTTATTGGAATCAGAGACCCGCTAGGTGTGAGGCCATTATGCTTAGGTAAAATTAATAGCGGATATGTCCTTGCATCTGAATCATGTGCAATAGACCATATTGGCGGAGAATATATTAGAGAATTAGAAGCAGGTGAAGCTGTTTTCATAACAGAAAATGAATGTAAAACAATTTATAAAAAAGAAAATAACAAAATAGCAGCATGTGTATTTGAAAATATATACTTCGCCAGGCCCGACAGTATTCTAGATGATCAATTAGTATACTTAACGAGAAAAAAAATGGGAGCACAATTAGCTATTGAACATCCAGTAGATGCAGATCTGGTAATTGGTGTCCCTGATTCAGCTACTGCTGCTGCTGTGGGATATTCTGAAGAATCAGGTATAACATACTCGGAAGGATTAGTAAAAAACAGATATGTAGGAAGGACATTTATATTACCCGATCAACGATTAAGAGATATTGGGGTGAGAAGAAAATTAAATCCTTTAAAAGAAATTATACATGGTAAATCAATAATTGTAGTTGACGATAGTATAGTAAGAGGAACAACAACTCCTTTTGTTGTAGATCTGCTAAGAAAGGCTGGAGCTAAAAAAATTCACCTGAGAATTTGTGCTCCTCCTATAAAATGGCCATGCCATTTTGGAGTGGATATGGCCACAAAAGGCGAACTCTTAGCAGCAAATAAATCTATAGAAGACATACAAAACTTTGTTAAAGCTGATTCATTAGGTTATCTTTCAATAGAAGGTTTGATGGAATCTGTTCCAAAACCGAAAAATAAATATTGTGATGCTTGTTTTACCGGGAAATACCCTATACCTGTTCAATTAGAAATGAATAAATTCGCCCTGGAAAACTAATTATATGGATTCAGAAAATAGCCTTAATTATTTAAAATCCGGAGTAGATTTAAGTAAGGCTGCAAACTTAAAAGAAAACATGAAATCTCTTTTATCAAAGCATCAAAAAGAACATAACATTGGTAACTTTGGTGGTTTATTTGAAATCAAAGATTATAAAAACCCCGTATTAATTTCAAGTACAGATGGTGTTGGGAGTAAATTATTAGTATATTCAGAACTTAATAAATATAACTTACTTGGTCAAGATTTAGTTAACCTTTCAGTAAATGATATTGTTTGTATAGGAGCGTATCCTTTATTTTTTTTAGATTATATTGCAGTAGAAAAAATAAACGAAGAAAACATATTGTCAATAATTCAAGGTATTGTGCAAGCTTGTGAAGAAAATAATTGTAAATTAGTAGGTGGAGAAACAGCTCAAATGGCAGAAGTTTATACGGAAGGCAAATTTGATCTGGCTGGATTTATTGTTGGAATTTCAGAAAAAAATAAGATAAAAAACAAATCAAATACCAAAAATGGAGATTTGTTAATTGGAATTCCATCTAACGGAATACATACTAATGGTTATTCTTTAGTAAGAAAGGTATTTAAAATAGAACAAAATAAAAAAATATTATTTAAACACTTTGATGAATTAAACTCTACTTTAGGAGAAGAATTATCAAAACCTCATATAAGTTATTTCCCATTAATCAAAAAAATACAAAATTATATGAAAATCTCTGCACACATTACAGGTGGCGGGTTTATTGAAAATATCCCAAGAGTCATTAATAAAAATCTAGATGCAATTATTAATTACGGATCTTGGGAAATTAACCCTATTTTTAACCTTATTCAAAAATACGGAAAAATATCAGATCAAGAAATGTTTAATGTCTTTAATATGGGAATTGGTTTAGTTGTTGTTTCAACAGAAGAAAATTCTGAGAAAATTCTTTCTGAATACAAAAACGCAACAATTATTGGTTACTTAAAAGAAAATCAAAATCTTAAATCAAAAGTTATTATAAATTAATTTTTATCATGAATGTATTAATAAGTGTATCTGACAAATCAAATTTAGCTAAAATAGCTAAATTTTTAGATAATTTAAACTGCAATATAATTTCAACGGGAGGAACATACAATTATCTGAAAAATATCAAAGTACAAAATCTCTCAAAAGTATCCGAAATAACAAATAGTCCTGAAATATTAGATGGCCGAGTAAAAACCCTTCATCCTTTCATTCATGGAGGGATATTAGCTAAAAGAAATAACAAAAAACACCTAGATGAGATAAATAATATTTCTGGATTATTTATTGATATGGTCATCGTCAATCTTTACCCATTTGAGGAAACATTATTAAACTCTGAAAATACCCATGAACAAATAATTGAAATGATAGATATCGGAGGTCCGACTTTAATAAGAGCCGCAGCAAAAAATTATGAATCAGTTGCAATATTAGTTAATCCAAATAAATATGAATTAATAACAAAAATAACTTCATCATCTAAAAAACAAAACGTCTCTATTCAAGATTTATGTTCAACAGAAGAAAGAAAAATACTAGCTGCAGAAGCATTTAAACATGTATCTAATTATGATTCTATTATTCATTCATATTTAAATCCTAAAAAAGTTGGGAATTTTTCTCTTAATGGTAATTTAATTAAAAAACTTCGTTATGGGGAAAACCCACATCAAGAAGCAAATTTATTTAAATCTGCAAATCTAGGTTCAGGAATAATTAACGGAATTCAAATCCATGGAAAAGAAATGTCATTTAATAATATTATTGATGGCAATACCGCATGGCAAATAGTAAATGATTTCAATGATAACTCCTGTGTAATTGTGAAACATGCAAATCCTTGCGGACTTGCCTCTGGATCTTGTCAATCAGATGCATTTCAAAAAGCTTTTGATGGTGATCAAGTGTCTGCATACGGTGGAATAGTAGCATTCAATAATATTGTTGAGGAAAACACCGTAAAAAAAATGAAAGGAATATTTTTTGAATTAATTATAGCGCCTGATTTTTCAGAAAGTGCTTTACTTAGATTACAAAAAAGAAAAGATTTGAGAATTATTTCTATGAAAGACACAAAATATCTTAATCCTGAATTTGAATTAAAAACATTTGCAGGAGGTTATATTATACAAGATACAGACACTAAAGAAGATTTTGAAAGTGATTGGAAAATAGTAACAAAAACCAAGCCTTCCAAAAACGAATTTACAGATCTTGGATTTGCTTGGAAAGCAATCAAGCATGTCAAATCTAATGGAATACTTCTAGTAAAAAATAAATCTATAATAGGATTAGGTACAGGGCAACCAAACAGAATTAACAGCATAGAAATAGCAGCAAAAGTAGCTGGGGGAAAATCAAATAATAGCGTACTGGCATCTGATGCTTTTTTCCCATTTGCAGACAATGTTCAGTTAGCACACTCAATTGGTGTAAAATCAATTATTCAACCAGGAGGTTCAATTAGAGATCTTGAGGTTGTTGACCTTGCAAACAAATTAAATATATCGATGATATTTACTGGTATACGACATTTTAAACATTAATTTTTCTTTTAGGTGGTGAAGAAAAAATCACCATAACAAATGCTATTAAATTTATAAAAGCAAAAGACATAAAGGCAAATTTATAACTACCATAATTGTCAAAAGTTGCTCCAGCAATAATTGGTCCTGCAATAACTCCAAAAGTAACTAAAATACTTCTAAATCCCATTATTGTACCGTAATATTTTGTACCAAAATAATCAGCCATTAAAGAATTAGGAATCACTGCACTTCCTCCCTGAGAAGTAGAATATAAAATTAATGCTAAAATCACTCCTGTCAAACTATTAACTATAGATAATAAAAATACTCCGAGTGACAATGAAAACATACATATTACTAATATATATCTTTTATTTATATAATCTCCAATAGCACTTAACCCAAATCTCCCTGGAATACTCATAATACCCACTGAGCCGGCAAATCCTGCTGCTGCAACGGGAGAAATACCCATATCAACGAAAAATGGCACTAAATGTAAACTTACACCACTTGTAACTAATATTCTTAAACCAGTTGCCATGGTCAACAACCAAAAACTTGAAGAACTTAAAGCTTCCTTAACCGTATAACTTTCATCATCAGGATTTATTGAATCATTATCTGTATCATTTGATACTTTCATACCATCAGGATAATCCCCATATTTATAAGGATTGTGTCTCATTACAATTCCGCATGGCACGCCAATTAAAAAAATCACAAAACCTATAATAATTGAAGTGTCTCTCCATCCATAAACCTGGATTAACCATCCATATAAAGGGACAATTAAACCACCAATCCCAACCCCAGACCACATAATTCCAAATGCTAAGCCTCTCTTTTTATTAAACCAATTTGCTACAGCTGTTTGAATAGGAGTATGAAGAGTCCCAGATCCTACTGTGACTCCTAAAATATAAACTAGTGAAAAAGATAAAAAGCTATCTACTCTAGATAATAAAATATAACCTATACTCATTATTGGAACACCTATTACAATAACTACCCTAGGGCCAAATTTATCAATTAAATAACCATCTATAGGTCCCAAAATTCCATTTTCTAATCTCGCTAGTGAAAACACTGTCGAAATCCTAGTTCTGCTCCACCCAAATTCCTTTGATAAAGGTAAAAACAAATTACCAAATCCATGATAATTAATACCTGAAGAAAGAGCCATTCCTACAGTTCCAGCCAAGACTATATACCAACCATAAAAAATCTTGGATTTATTTTTTTTCATAATCAATTAATATTGTTAAAATCAGATAATTCTGGCAAAGTTTCAGACGTTGATCCTCTTAGTACTACATCAGCAATTTTACTAATAGGAGTAGGCATTGTATTTGCCTCAATAATAATACCACCATTCTTTTTTATATGTACAGGAAAAGAAGCTGAGGGATTTACAAGATTAGATGTTCCTGTAACTAAAATCAGATCTGCTTTATTAATTATACTTACACAATCCTCTAATACATTTTTTGGAATTGGTTCACCAAACAAAACGGTATCATACTTGATAATACCACCACATTCACATATAGGAGGTAAAATTTTCAAACTGATTGACTCTCTTGGGAATCGTAAACCACATTTTATACATCTACACTTATATCTACTACCATGAATTTCTAGTACATTTTTACTCCCCGATCTAGTATGTAATTCATCAACATTTTGGGTAATAATATTTTTTACATAATTATTTTTCTGTAATTTTGTAAGTGCATAATGACCTTTGTTAGGTTTTGCGTTTTCTACAGCATGTCTAAATTTTGTCCTGCCTGGATTACTAGTAAAATCTAATTGATCTTTCCACCATTTTTTTGGATTTTTCATAAAATATTTATAATGCCCAAAATATACTGGTTTAGTAGAATTATGATTCAATTTAGATTCTGATCTAAAAGTAGGAATACCACTATCTGCTGATATTCCTGCACCTGATAAAACTATTGGATATGAAGACTTAAGTAAATAATTTTGAGCTTCTAGTATATTTTTTTTATCCATTTATATTTAATTCCATTTGATCTAAATTTAAAGAATTATAAGAAAAATTCAGATTTTCAAGAACTCTAAAATCCAATCCGGTTATAAGACATTGATTATAATCAAAAATAAATTTACACAAATATTCCTGATTATCTAAATCAAGTTCTGAAAATGCATCATCTAATAAAATAATTGGTTCAATATAATTCAATTTTTTTATCAGTTCACATTCAGCTAATTTCATTCCCAATACCAAAAGACGTGCCTGCCCTCTTGATGCAAAATTTTCAGCAGTATTATTATCAATATTTATTATAAGATCATC
>Ga0208747_1000693_pt1 | contig 10238 bp, 7 predicted proteins | sample Knorr_S7_td_AAIW_FD_185597 | JGI IMG/M metagenome (GOLD analysis project Ga0208747, IMG submission 185597) | Marine microbial communities from Southern Atlantic Ocean transect - Knorr_S7_td_AAIW_ad_750m_LV_A (SPAdes) (version 2) | ecosystem: Environmental > Aquatic > Marine > Oceanic | place...
ATTTTCTAAAATGTAGATGATTTCTTTTAATTTATCTTGCCACATGTTTAACTCATAATTATTTATGTATAACGGTTGAAAATACGATTAAGATTTCACTCGTTCAATATATTCTCCTGAACGAGTATTAATTTTTAAAATATCTCCTATATCCACAAAAAGCGGTACCTGGAGGGTGAAATTTGTTTCTACAGTAGCGGGCTTGGTGCCACCAGTTGCCGTATTCCCTTTTACCCCCGGTTCTGTATGGCTCACTTCTAGATTTACGTGGGCTGGCAGACGAATATCCAGGACTTCATCACCATCAAACAAAAGGTCAACGTTTATACCTCCTTTAAGGTAGTGTTTTGCATCTCCTATCAGGTCATTCACGATGTTAAATTGGTCATAGGTGATATTATCCATGAAAATATGGGCATTACCATCATCATAGAGAAATTGCATTTTCTTCGCTTCAATTTTCAAAAAATCCAGTTTCATGCCGGCATTGAATGTTTCATCAATGATCTTGCCCGAAGCAATATCTTTCAGTTTGGTACGGACAAAGGCAGGGCCCTTCCCTGGTTTCACGTGTAAAAATTCCAGCACTTTCATCCGTTTATTTTTGTGGTAGATAACTGCGCCCTTACGAATATCTGATGTGGTAGCCATAATTTTACTCTTATTTAAACGACGAATCTACATTTGAAGCAGAATAACTCAACGTTGATTTTGTCAGGAATTTGGAGAAATTTTCCAATACTTAACAGTGTCCTGTACCAAGGTACGCGATTGAAGCAAATCTTTAGTACACTGTTCAATTGAGGTTCTGTACTTGGCATATTTCACCATATCCGCACTGAAAAGAATCTGGATATATTCTTCTAATTGGATATCTGTATAAGGAAAAATAATACGGTGTCCCCGAATTTCTTCTGTCGTCATTTCTAAGGCCCGAATATAAAGGCTGTTTTCTGCATATTCGCGAATAATGAGAGATAGCCTAGAGTAAAATTCTTTAATATCACCCTCGGCCAATAGACCCGAACCATCTAGTAAATCTAATTTTCGTAAGGCCACTGCATCAGGCTGGTCCAAATAATCAGGTTTTTCCTCGAAATAGACTTCTTTTTTCAATCGTTTTGTCCAAATCCATACGATGCCAGCCAATAATAATACTAGACTCATGGATAAGATAATCGTCCGCCAGGGAACTGGATATTTCACCGGAACCGGGTCTTTGATAGGCATAATACCTCCACCGGATTGCTTAAAACTTGGATCTTTCTCGGTGATTGATACTACTTCCATGAACATGGTATCAGCGTTCATTTTATATGCAAAGGTACTATCTTCATTCAACACTTGTATTTCCAATCCGGGTATGGCGACTCTTCCAGTATCCCAAAAAACAAGTTTATAGTTTCCGATTTGATAAGGACTGGAAATGGCAAAATCTGATGAACGAACTTCAAGAGGATCTTCTAAAATCCAATCTGGGAACTGAATAATTTTGTCTTTTGGAGATTGAACCTTTACTGAATAACTAATAGGATTGCCAATAGTGGTATATGTTGTATCCAATTCAACTATCATTTGAACCGAAAGGCTACCATTATCTCTACTGCATGAAATCAGCAAAATAATGCCGATGAAAAGAGATTTTTTCAATAAATCAATATCGTTTTTCCCTACGTTGGAAATAGGTCATCAAGGGCTCTACAAAATCTGCATCAGTTCCTACATTAATCACATCTAATCGTGAACGCCCACATTCATTCTCGAATGTTTCCCATTTATTAGTTATTGATTGTGAAAAAGCATTACGCTCTTCCGTTGATGATAGATCAGCCCAAAACATATCGCCTGTTTCAGAATCATGGACTTTGATCAACCCCATATCAGGTAAATTCTTTTCTGCTGGATCTGCAATGCGGATTCCAATCATATCATGTTTGCGATTAGCTAGTTTCAAAGATTTCCAGTAACCCTCATCGAGAAAATCAGAAATTAGGAATACAACTGCTTTTCGTTTGGCCACATTCATCAAAAAATCTAATCCTGATTCTAATGATGTGCCTGTCCCCTCAGGCTGGTGGAACAAAACTTCTCGGACAACCCGCAAAATATGGGAGCGGTCCTTTTTAGGTGGAATATATTTTTCTACATGATCACTAAAGAGAATTAGACCCACTTTATCCTTGTTTTTAACTGCGGAAAACCCAAGAACAGCAGCAATCTCCGCTGCCAATTCGGATTTAAAATGATCCACTGTACCAAAATGTCCTGAACGGCTTACGTCTACCAGAAGATAGACCGTGAGTTCCCGCTCTTCTTCCAATATTTTGACAAATGGCGCATTACAGCGTGCTGTTACATTCCAGTCAATCATTCGAATATCGTCACCAGGTATATATTCACGTACTTCCGAAAAAGTCATCCCACGACCCTTGAACACTGAATGATATTCACCACCAAATAGGTCATTCACCAATCCTTTGGTTCGGATTTCAATATGCCGGACTTTTTGTAAAATTTCCTTAGGAATCATAATTAATAAAACAAAAAATAAGTCACTAGCAATCCTTGCTTATATAGGAGTGATAGTTTTTCATTATTACTTTTTTTAAGGAATCTCGATTGAATCGAAGAGGCGCTGGATAATATCTTCCGATGTCAATTCTTCCGCTTCTGCTTCATAGGTCAAAATCACACGGTGACGCAGAACATCCTTACCGATATATCTTACATCTTCTGGTGTGATATAACCACGATGTTCAAGAAATGCACGTGCTCTGGATGCCAGAATTAAATTAATCGTTGCTCGCGGACTGGCCCCATATTCAATTAACTGTGATAGGTCACCTAAACCATATTCATCAGGGTTTCTAGTAGCAAAAACCAGGTTCAAAATATAATCTTCCACCTTTTCATCTACATAAATATCATTGATGGTTTTCTGCGCATCAAGAATTTGCTTGGCTTTTACAGCTGGTTTAACTGGGTCTGCCTGATCAGTTCTAGCTGCTTGCCTTAGAATCTTTCGTTCCTCGTTTTTTTTCGGATAATCCACTTTCAACTTCATCATAAATCTGTCCACCTGTGCTTCTGGTAAAGGATAAGTACCCTCTTGTTCAATAGGATTTTGTGTGGCCAAAACTAAAAATGGTGGATCTAATTTAAAGGTGCCTTCACCTATGGTGACTTGCCTTTCCTGCATGGCCTCCAACAGGGCGCTTTGCACTTTAGAGGGGGCACGGTTGATTTCATCCGCTAAAATGATATTGGAAAAAATCGGGCCTTTTCGTGTTTCAAAAGCACCTGTTTTCTGATTGAAAATCAATGTGCCCAAAAGATCTGCCGGAAGCATATCCGGTGTGAATTGAATTCTTTGAAAACCGGTGTCGATTGCTTGCGAAAGAGTGTTAACTGTTAAAGTTTTGGCGAGTCCCGGCACACCTTCCAACAGCAAATGACCATTGGCTAAAAGGCCAATTAATATTTTATTAATAAGTTCGTCCTGTCCAACGATTACTTGATCTATAGATTTACGAAGAGGATTTATAAATTCTGATTCTTTGGAAATCCTATCGTTAATTTTTGATAAACTAAATTCTGACATAATGATTCATGATGTTATATGTTTAAGTACAGGGATATCTTTAATTTCTTTACCAAGATATTTCAGTTCAAATTCCACGGACTGGTATAATTCGTGATTCGGATATTTTTTTATAAATTTGCTGTAATGTATCTCAGCCTGTTTAAAGTCGGCTAACATATTAGCGAATATAAATCCTTGCATAAATAACGAAAATGGTACTTGTTTGGAATCTGGGAAATTATTTTTTACTTTATCATATTGCTTAATGGCTTCGGAATAATCGCGCATATCGCGATAATAAATTTCAGCAATCAAGTATTGGGCCTCAGGTGCCTTTTTATGATCAGTATGCTGGTTTACGATCCTTTGCAGTAATTCCAACGCTGCTTGTACCTCTCCACCATTCCTTTTAGTTTCAGCTTCCTTATAAAGATCATCTGCTGATTTAAATAATCCACATCCAGCCATAACCAATGGAATAATTGCAAATAATAGATGTTTCGTTTTCATATCCATATTATTGAATTAAAGGCGGAGAATTTATATTACTTTTTCTCTCCTCCACTACCTTGAATTTCCCCTAACGACCCCGAGATTCAATTGTTCCACTAAAATGAATACAAGATTCCGAAGTGGATCTTATTTAGGTTTGGATTTTCTATGCTTTCACCGTAATCAACTCGGATTGGAGCAAAAGGAAGATTAATTGTGATACCGACTCCGCGATTCCATTGTAGGTCTTTCCATTGAACTGTTTGGAAAGAATCTGAAATTTGGCCGCCATCATAGAACAACACCATTCCTAGTTTCCAAAATAGTGGAAATCTTACCTCCCAATTTGTGAGCATTTTTGATGTTTTACCTAATGGAAGGGTTGATCCATATTCCGTTTGATAAGTCATAAATTGAAGAGGTCTCCAGGCACGTAATGTGTTGCTACCGCCCAAATAGAATTTTTCAAATAGAACTGTTTCGTAATGGTCATAATCATCCGACCAACCTGTAATCAAACCAACATTAATTCGTCCAGCAACCGTTACATTTTTAATAGGCGAAACATATTGTCTCAAATCTAAATCATATTTCGTGTAAGTCCGGTTACCCTTTAGCCAGCCACCAAATGCATCCATGCGAAATATAATTACATTCCCTTTACTGGGATAGACTGGGTTGTCACGGTTATCCTGTTGGAGGTGAATACTAAAATTTCGTTGTTCAATTTGATCCTTAAATACATCAGATTCATCAAATAGTTCAAAACGGAAACCAATATCAAGAAAAGACCGCTGACGATTCCAACGAAAAATATTTGCATATTCTAATCCAAACCGACGTACGTAAGGCCCTTCCTCATCACCAAAATTTTTAAACTGCTGATAAAAAACTTTTACCTGGGTTGGCAATCTGAGAAGAAAGGGGCGGTGATTTGAAATTTTCATGTCAACACTGAAGCGTGGATACACAAATCCTTCTTCTGAAGGCATAACGACGGATCCTCTAGCATCAAATCGGTTTTTTGATCCGAATATCATACGGTCCAACCAATGGACTGATCCACCCAATCCAACTAAAGAATTAACACCTGGTACATATTCAATGATTTCATATCCAGGTTCTAATTCTAACTCCCCCCTATTCCGAAATTCTTTCATTCGTACTTCAATATTAACCAGGCTGTCAGAGTTAGCAAGTGGGTGCGCGATCAAACTAACGGAAGAAAAAAATCCAGATTGGAGTAGGGCACGTTTTGTTTTGTCCATTAGATTTTTCTCAAATAAATCCCCTTTTTTAAAGGAAAATTCCTTCCGAACATAATTTGAATCGATTAATTCTAGACCGGATACCCAAGTATGATGAATATATACATCCGCTCCCTCATTGATTAGAATAGTGATATTAACCGAATCCTGAACCTCTTGCTTGATATCAAATTGATAGAAAAGTTTCCCTTTTTCCTCGAAAGCTTCATTTAACAGTGCCTGGTTTGTATTAATTTGAACAGGATTATATGGACTACCCGTTTTTAAATCGAGAAGCGATTTAACTTCTTTCTCTTTTAAGGATCGAAGTCCGATTATACTAACAGAATTAAGGTAATACTGTTTTCCTTCTTCAATAATAAAAAAGATATCAACCTTATCATTAATTACTGAAAATGAATCTTTCACCGCTACTTCCAAGAAGCCATTTGAGTGATAATAATTTTTCAGGGAAATGGCATCGAGTTTGAGCAATCTACGGTCAAACTCAACACGTGAAAATAATAGGAACGATCTCGGTTTTAACTGTATCTGCTCAAGTAATTTTCGCTGACTGAAAGAATGGTGGCCAATAATCAATACACTGTTAATTGTTCGCGTATTTGATTTTTGCGCACATAGTGATATTGTGGCAGCTATCGCCACCCATAGGAATGGTCTCAGTTTTCGCATTAATATTTAGTATACGCGACGTAAGCGGAATTTCATATAGAATTTACCGGTCTCATCAACATTGCCCACGACCGAGAAATTAGGATTTATTTTATATTCTACACCTACCTTGTTTTTATAAGCAGCCCCAAGAGAAAAAGATCTACGATAACTGAAACTAAAATTTTGATTTAATTTGGCGCTAATACTGAACTCTTCACCTTCTCCTTGACGTAAAAGATCAGATGTTCCAGAGATTTCTACATCTTCAATTAAACCAGTTGACTTCAATCCAGTGGCACGTACAAAATTTCTTTCTAATTGCCTTTCTAGATAAGCACCAAGTATTGTCTGGGCTTGAGTGCCCAAACCTTCTGTTGTAAAGCCTTCTTCCGCCACACGCGTATTAAAAGTGAGTAATTGGAGGATATCGCTTTCAGTATAGCCTTTATCGCTCTCAAATCTCCATTCTGGGTTATCAAATGGGCCATATACACCCAGCATTATATCGGCATCACCGATACGGGTCGATGCTGTCACTTCCAGAAAAGGATTGAATCCTTTACCGTCAAAAGTCATAACTCCTTGCAGATTTTCAAATACATCACCGAGATAATAATAAATTTCACCTTCTAAAAATTCGATTTCACCAGAATAATCCCAACCGCTATCAAATTGTTTTAACATGGCTAATTCACCAGATATTTTTGCATCAATTTGTGAATTTCGAATTGAAAATGTATCTTCAATTGGGAAGCGAATATTATAATTGGTCGTTGTTCTTCCTTTTTCTTCTGCTATTTCTACTACATTATTCCCAGAAAACTCTTTGTATATTGATCCTTCTTTAGCCGCAATTGTTCCACTTATTTCTAAGGTATCTTTTCCAGAAATCGTTATATCTACATTACCGTATCCTTCAATATCACCATTTAATGAACGGAAAAAAATCTGGTCACCAAATGCCTTCAAATCAAATCTTGGTTCAAAGAACTTGGTGAAATCTATGCTGCCGGTAATAGTCAAGTTTTGAGATGAATCAACTTTGGATTGAGAGTCATATAAGGCGCCAGAAAAAGAACGGATGGATAATTGGTTGTCTATAAGATCACCTGAAGCAGAAATATGGTGAATAGGTTCATCCATAAGCACAGAAAATATTTTCCCATTTTTAATGATAATATTTCCATTTCGGACCAATTTATCCGGAGGCCCCTGAATGGCCAAGCGAATTTTGATATCTCCAATGATAGAATCCGTTTCAGCTAAATATTCCGATAAAAAGACAGCTGAACGAAAATCCCCTTCTGTTTTTACAATTAATTCACCATTAGGGTGCCATCGTTGCGCATTAGATGATGCTATATCGAAATCAATAGGTAGTAATGCTTCACCGATAACATAATTACCATTCCAGCTCGAACTAAACTGATTAAACTTGAGTTGTTTATTAGAGTAATGTCCTTCACCATTGACAGTGCCAAGTGATATCCGATCATAAAAGGCATTTTCAACCTCTCCACTTAAATCAAAAATCGTCTCTTGCGTTGTGCCACCCATAGTGAACTTTCCGGTAAATTGGCCAAACAATAAAGGTTTCCATTTGGGTGTGAATTGAGTAAGGATTCTTAGATCCACATTTTTAAAGTTAGATTGAACATCCACAATTGTGGGTTTTGTAGAATCAGTTATAACGGGGAAAGTCCCCATCACTTGGAGTCCTGTTTTTTCACCTTCTGTTAGGGTTAATTCTTCAAGATACAAGACACCTTCACGATATAGCGTTGAGATATATAAATCGTCAAAGGGCTGATTAGCTATTCCACCATTTTTTAGGGTAATATCTAGACTGAAATCATCAGGATTTAAATCTTGGCCAACCAAAACTTCTCCAAAAATATTTCCCGTTAGTTCATAGCCAAAATCCTTATTCGCCAATTCTAGTATTTCTGTTGTAACATTTGAAAATTTTAAACGTCCCTTGAAGGGATTTGTTTTGATGAATCCCTCAATAATTCCATCATCCACATGAATCTCAAAAGGTTCAAAGAAAAAACTATCATCTATCTTGATAATTTTGAGTGGGCGGGGATTAACCATATAATGGCCTCGATATGCAATCTGGAACCGATCCAGAATTAAAATACTATCATTTTGAAGCAACCCATTAAATTGAAGATAGTCTTGCCCATTTTTTAGTTCAAAACTGGATATTTCTACAGAATCCTGCAGTAATTGAAATTCACCTGTTCCACTCTCAAATCCTTGTTCATTCCAGATGCCTTTTCCAAATTTAACTGCGATAGATCCATCGTTAAATTCATTCAAATTATTCAATTTACCCGAAAATTCGAATGAGGACAGTGAAATGTTATTATACTGTAACCCATCAATAATACCTTCAGCTCGTATTCCCAATGTATCAAATGGCCCATTGAGTTCCATCGATCCTGTAGCTGAACCACCAGATAAGGAATCTGTCCAAAAATTATTGATTAAAAAAGACGACGCATCTGTCAAAGTTAAATCTAGGTCCAGAAATTCCTCTTGAAAATTGGTGAATCCACTAATAGAAACAATCGATGGACCGATTGTCATTGTTAACGGATTGTTGATGGTTAATTTATTATCTTTATAAGAAACACCGCCTGAAATTGAAGATGTTTTCCGATCAAAAAGTATGGATTCAGTAATTTCGGCATTAATGTCTAAAGCTGTTATTTGTGTTTCAAGAATTTCACCATCAACTAGTACATATCCCGATAAATTAGTTTTTTTCTGGTTTAATAACCATTGACTTACATCGAATTTCTGAAGTTCGATTGTTCCATTAAAGCGCCCGCTATTCTCAAAAATCCCCTGTGCTTTTAAAGAAGCGTCATTCCCTGTAAGTTCAAGAAATTGTAAATGAAAATATTCGTCCATTCGCATCAAATTAAAACTACCACCCATATCTAGCCCTAATTCATTTTGCACAAATAAATCGCCTATAAAACTGGATAGATTCGATTCAAAATGAAAGGTAGCGGAGATTTTAGATAAATCAGGCTGTAAAGGTAATCGGGAAAAGATTTGATTGGGAATTTCATATTCTGATAAATCTAATTGGGCACGAATCATCGATTCTTCGCCTTTGTCAAAATTAAATTGTCCACTAATGTCGAATCCGTTAAAATTTGCTTTTTCGATACTTACGCTGATCGCTTTAGATGACAATTTTCCTTCGATATTTTGGACTGCTAAATCGATTTTTGGAGAAGCACAAAATATTTCAAATTTCTCGAAATCTAATTCCATTTCATTCCGGCCTTCATTCACACGACCATCAATCAAAAACTGAACGGCTCGGGTTGAATCATTAAAGGGAACATTGATTCTACCGTCTACTCGTAATTTGCTAATATTCAACGGAATATTTTCCGGAGTAAAACTGAATGAATTGATTAATACTGAATCGGCATTGCTTTCAAAATAAGGTCGAATTGCAACATCTGATACATATAATTGATCAATTTCAATTCTGCCCTTCATTAAAGATATTATTTTGATTCTTGTTGTAATATTTGGTAGAAAAATAGAAGCGCCATTCCTATGAATTAACGATAGGGTATCCGAGTGTAAAGTGGTAAATAAATGACCTGAAATATCACTGATTTCAACTTGCCATCCATTTTGATTCAATTGACGATTAAGATAGGTTTCTATCCGATTCTGCCAAATACCTGGTTTAAAAAGAAAAAAACCTGCAATAATAATTGTAAAGGCAAGGATAAAATAAATGGTTTGGCGTCTGGTCATTAGTATATGTATTGCTTTAACACCGTTACGAAATTACACGTCTTCAGTTCCATAAACAAAAAAAGCGTCCCAATTCAGGACGCTTTTTTATTTTTCTTTTCCAGACCTATTTAATCTACAACTTCAAAGTCTGCATCCTCAATTTCAGCATCATTTTTCTTTTTAGATTTGGATTTTTTTCCCCCTACTTCAGCTTCTTCTGTACCAGCTTCTGTGCTTTCGTCTTTGGCCGCTTCATACATTTTTGATGCTACTGCATTCCAGGCTGTATTAAGTTCGTCGATGGCTGCTTTCAGGGCGTCTCCATCAGAGCCTTCTTTGACAGTTTTTACCTTTGTCATAGCATCTTCAAGGGATTTCTTTTCATCCTTATCAAGTTTATCTTTATACTCTTCCAGATTCTTTTCCGTCTGATAAATGAGTTGTTCGGCCTGGTTCTGCATATC
>Ga0208747_1000696_pt1 | contig 10216 bp, 9 predicted proteins | sample Knorr_S7_td_AAIW_FD_185597 | JGI IMG/M metagenome (GOLD analysis project Ga0208747, IMG submission 185597) | Marine microbial communities from Southern Atlantic Ocean transect - Knorr_S7_td_AAIW_ad_750m_LV_A (SPAdes) (version 2) | ecosystem: Environmental > Aquatic > Marine > Oceanic | place...
TAGTTATTCATTGTAATCAAGATGACGGTGATGATGAAGAATGTAATGGAGGAGATCCAATGCTTTCAAATTCTCAAAGAATTTGGGGATATGAAACTCCTGATGGTTCATTTGCACAATTTACATCTGTTCAACAACAACAAATAATGCATAGACCTAAGCATCTTACATGGGAAGAAAGTGGTTGTTATGTTCTATGTCTAGCAACAGCTTATAGAATGCTATACGGTCATGATCCTCACTCTCTCAAGCCAGGTCAAAATGTATTAGTTTGGGGAGCAACTGGAGGTTTGGGTGTATTTGCAACACAATTAGTTAAATTTGCTGGCGCAAATGCAATTGGCGTTGTTTCTAGTGAAGATAAAATAAAATATGTTAAATCTCTTGGAGCTAAAGGGGTAATTAATAGAAAAAATTTTGATTGTTGGGGTGAACTACCAGATGTAAATGATGTAAAAGCATACGGAGAGTATTTAGAAAAAGTAAAAGAATTTGGAAAAGCAATTTGGGAATTTACAGGTAAATATGTTGCAGTCGATAGTGTCTTCGAACATCCAGGTGGTCAAACTTTTCCTGTTTCTTGTTTTGTAGTAAAAAGAGGAGGTCTAGTGGTATATTGTGCTGCTACCAGTGGATATAATTTAACATTTGATGCACGTTATGGATGGATGCATCAAAAGAGAATCCAAGGAAGTCATTTTGCAACTTTAAAACAAGCTTCAGAAGCAAATAAATTAGTTATAAATAAAAATATACAGCCTTGTATGTCCGAAGTACTAAGTTGGAAAGACATACCAGAAGCACATATGAAAATGGCAAGAAATGAACATAAACCTGGTAATATGGCCGTCCTAATTCAAGCAAAGAAACATGGAATGAAGACTTTAAAATAGTATATTATATAATATGACGGACGCTGTAGTGAATATAAAAAAAGGTAATATTCTCTTGGATGATCTTTTTCTTAAATGTGAAAACTCAATTAAGGCTCTCAATGAATTAGTTAATAAAGCAGAAGGGCATATAAAAAAGAAGATTCATAATAAAGGATCTTTAGATACAAAGCTTTTAGAAAAAGAACAATTTGTTTGCCACGGGTTTGCATGGTTAAAGACATATAATATAGCATTAAGAGAAATGTTAAATTGGGCAAAGGAATTAACTAAAAAAAAAAAAATTTTTGAAACTGAAAAGTTAATTTTACAATCTGCTTTTGGAGAATATTTATCACAAATAATTGGTGGAATAGCTATGTGGCAAACTGAGATTGTTAGGGCTCATGATTTTGGTTTAACAAATCAAGAATTAGATTCTTTTTTAATTGATGACGTTAATGATTTAATTAAAAATGGGAATACTAATGAAGTAAAAATACAAATTGCCAAATTAATTTCAGACAAAAATTATGGAAATATTGGCCTTGAAGATGAAACTTTAGAGATGATACGAGATCAATTTAAAAGGTTCTCTGAAGAACAAGTAATTCCAAATGCACATGAATGGCACTTAAAAGATGAATTGATTCCTATAGAAGTGATTAAACAAATGGCTGAACTTGGAGTTTTTGGTTTAACAATCCCTGAGACTTACGGAGGGCTTGGAATGAAAAAGATTGCTATGTGTGTAGTTACTGAGGAATTAAGTCGTGGATATATTGGTATTGGATCAATTGGTACTAGATCTGAAATTGCAGCAGAATTAATTCGGCTTGGTGGTACCGAAGAGCAAAAAAAAAAATGGTTGCCAAAAATTTCCTCTGGAGAAATTCTTCCTACAGCGGTTTTTAGTGAACCAAATACAGGGTCAGATTTAGGAAGTCTAAAAACAAGAGCTGTTAAAGACGGTAATGTATATAAAATAACAGGAAATAAAACTTGGATTACACATGGTGCGCGTACAGATTTAATGACAATGATGGTGAGAACAAATCTTGATGAAAAAGGATATAAAGGTTTAAGTATAATATTGGCAGAAAAAGATAGAGGAACAGATGAAAACCCATTTCCAACTAAAGGAATGAGTGGGGGAGAAATTGAAGTATTAGGTTATAGGGGTATGAAAGAATATGAGATAGCTTTTGATAATTTTGAAGCTAAATCAGAAAATCTTTTAGGTAATGAAGAGGGGAAAGGTTTCAAACAATTAATGGAGACTTTTGAATCTGCAAGAGTTCAAACTGCTGCTAGAGCAGTTGGCATTGCTCAAAATGCTTTAGATATTGGCCTTCAATATTCACAAGAAAGAGAACAATTCGGAAAAAAAATTTTTGATTTTCCACGAGTTTCCACTAAATTAGCTTGGATGGCAGTTGAAACTATGATTGCACGACAAATAACATATTTCTCAGCAAGAGAAAAAGATTTAGATAAAAGATGTGATATAGAAGCAGGAATGGCAAAATTGTTAGCTGCAAGAGTTGCTTGGTCAAATGCTGATAATTCTGTTCAAATACATGGTGGAAATGGTTATGCGTTAGAATACCCAATTAGTCGTGTATTATGTGATGCAAGAGTTTTAAATATTTTTGAAGGAACAGCTGAGATCCAAGCGCACGTGATAGCTAAAGGCATATTAAGTTAATTATTTATTAATGGAATTTTTTATAAAAATTGCTCCAATATTAATAATTATTGGTCTCATTTTAGTTTTTATAGTACTAGTTATTGGCTTAGTATCAATGTTAGCAAAAGGTGATTTTAACAAAAAATATTCAAACAAATTAATGAGACTTAGAGTAATAACTCAAGGTATAATTATTTTAATATTCGCTTTAGTATTCTTAATTAAGTTTTTAAATTAAATTGGTTAAATTAAATAAAATATATACTAAAACCGGCGATAAAGGGTCTACTCAACTTGGAAATGGAAAAAGAGTTGAAAAAAATTCATTAAGAGTTGATGCCTATGGATCTGTGGATGAAGCAAATGCAACTATAGGATTATCAATTCTAAGGACAAATATAAAAATAAAAAAAATACTCCAGATAATACAAAATGATTTATTTGATTTAGGAGCAGACCTATGTCTACCTGACAAAAAAAATATTCAAAAACTTAAAATAACAAATGATCGCGTGGATTATATTGAAGAAAAAATTGATATTTTTAATAAAGAATTAGCTCCAATTAATTCATTTATACTTCCAGGTGGTTCAGAATCATCCACATATTTGCATATTGCAAGAACTGTAACAAGAAGAGCTGAAAGAAAAGTTGTTGCTCTTTCAAAAAAAGAAAAAATTAATCCTGTAACAATTATATATTTAAATAGATTATCTGATTTACTTTTTGTCCTTGCTAGATATACAAATAATAAAGGTAAAAAAGATATTCTTTGGAAACCAGGAAAAAATTTAAAAAAGAAATAAATTTGGATAAAATAAGTTTAAAAAAAATTTCACTTTTTCTACTTATTTTACTGCCATTTGCAATTATTGTTGGGCAAGCACCCTCTGATATAATTGTAAGCACAATTTCTATTTTATTTTTAGCTAATTCTATAATCCAAAATAATTGGTCTTGGATAAAAATAAAATGGATAAAAATAATTTTTTTTTTATGGATTTACTTAATATTCGCAAGTTTTTTTGCTTTGGATATAAAAACAGCTTTAGAACATTCAGTTTTATTTTTACGTTTTTTTGTTTTTGCAGTTGCTTTACAATGCTGGATTTTAATAGATAAAAAGTTTTTAACATATATTCTATATTCTGTTTTAGTTGCATTTATTTTTGTTTTTATTGATACATTTTATCAATTTTTACATTTTGATTTAACCAAAGGTTATGGTCCTGATATTTTAGGATATTATTCTAATGATCATTTTAGATTAACAGGTCCATTTAGAAGTAATATTCCTGGTGCATATTTATCTAAATTCTTTTTTATAGTTTTCTTATTTACTATTGTTAAATTAAAAAAATCAAAAAATGACAATTTTTTATTTATTCCTTTAGTGGTACTAAGTTTTTTTTTAGTATTTTTAACAGGAGAAGCAATGTCTTTTGCTAGTATTGGACTGGGTCTACTAATTCTTTTTTTATTAGAAAAAAAATTTCGAAAAAAAATATTTTTTTCTTTGATTATTTTATTTTGCTTAATTTTTCTAGCAATAAAATTTAATCCTATATGGAATAAAATAGAAATAGTTGAAAAGAACCCATGGCATAACGGGACTATTTATCATATTAACTTGCCTTGTAAGAATAATAAAAATGAAATTTGCAAACAAAAATTTGAGACTCAACCTTTTTTTTATGAAGTACTTACTAATTTTTCAAAAACCGCGTACTGGGAAACATATACTCAGGCTATAACTATATGGAAAGATCATCCTTTTTTTGGTATTGGCATAAAAAATTATACAAATGCGTGTAAATCAGAAAAATATAAAGAAAATTTAAGATATTTTTTCTGCACAACACATCCTCATAATTTTTACATTCAATGGTTATTAGAAACTGGTGTGCTAGGACTGCTAGGATTTATAACTTTATTATTTATTTGGTTTAAATATTTTATTAAAGATATCAGTAAAAATATTAATCCATTAATTTACGCTCCGATATTAACCTTATTTGTTTTATTTTGGCCTGTTATGTCTACAGGTAGTTTTTTTTCTAATAGAAACGCAACTATGAATTGGTTTATTATCGCTTTATGTTTAGCTATTACAAATTTAAGAAATAAAAAGGTTTAATTTTTTTTAATTGAAATTGTGTTTTTAGAGTGTAAATATTTATGATCATGAAAATTTTAGTACCAGTAAAAAGAGTTGTAGATTATAACGTAAAAATCAAAGTAAAAAGTGACAATTCAGGAGTTGATTTAGAAAATACTAAAATGTCAATGAATCCGTTCGATGAAATTGCAGTCGAAGAAGCTGTAAGGTTAAAAGAAAAAAAAATATGTGATGAAATTATAGCAGTATCTATTGGGTCTGCAAAATCAGAAGAAACGTTAAGAACTGCACTTGCAGTTGGGGCTGATAAAGGAATTTTAATAGAAACTGAAGAAGAGGTTCAGCCGCTAGAAGTAGCAAAGATTTTAAAAGAAATTATAAAAAAAAATAATCCGGATTTAGTGTTAATGGGAAAGCAAGCAATTGATGACGATTCTAATCAAACCGGTCAAATGTTAGCTGCATTGGTTGGTTGGCCACAAGGAACTTTTACTTCTAAATTAGAAATAAATGGAAAAAAAATAAATATAACAAGAGAAATAGACGGAGGATTAGAAACACTTGGTATGGAATTACCAGCAATTGTTACAACAGATCTAAGATTAAATGAGCCTAGGTATGCATCATTACCAAATATTATGAAAGCAAAACAAAAACCTATAGAAAAAACAACTCCTGGTGATTTAAATATAGAAATCAAACAAAGACTAAAAACTTTAAAAGTTACAGAACCTCCAAAAAAGGAATCTGGGATAAAAGTAGATAGTGTTCAAGAGCTTATATCTAAACTTCATGAAAAGGAAAAGGTAATTTAAAGTGAGCGTATTAGTTCTTATTGAGCATGATAATCAAAATGTAAAGGGGTCTTCATTAAACACTATAACTGCAGCAAAAAAAATTGATAAATCTGTACATGCAATTGTTTTAGGTGAAAATTGTTCAAAAGTAGCTGATCAAATAAGTAAATGTGAAGGAATAGAAGAAGTTTTTACTGTAGATAATAATATTTATAAAAATCATATAGCAGAAAATATTGCTCCTATAATAGTTGAATTAGCAAGTAAATATTCTCATATACTTGCTCCTTCATCAACTTTTGGAAAAAATATAATGCCAAGAATTGCTGCACTCTTAGATGTGGCACAAATTTCAGATATTATATCCGTTGAAAATAGTGATACTTTTATAAGACCAATCTACGCGGGAAACGCTAATTTAAAATTACAATCTACTGATAAAAAAAAAATAATTACAGTTAGAACAACAAATTTTGTAGCTGCAAAAACTGATGGAGGAAACGCAAAAATTACAAAAATTGATAAAAAAGAAGATGCTGGATTATCTAAATTTGTTAAAAATGAATTAAACAAATCTGATAGACCTGAATTAACAGCAGCAGGCATTATTATCTCTGGAGGAAGAGGAATGGAAAGTGGTAAAAATTTTAATTTATTAGAAGAAATTGCAGATAAACTAAAAGCTGCTGTTGGAGCTTCAAGGGCAGCTGTTGATGCAGGTTTTGTGCCAAATGATTATCAAGTTGGTCAAACTGGCAAGATAGTTGCTCCAGAATTATATATAGCAGTAGGAATTTCAGGTGCTATACAACATCTGGCTGGAATGAAAGATAGTAAAATTATTGTTGCAATAAATAAAGATGAGGATGCTCCTATTTTTCAAGTAGCAGATTATGGAATTGTTGGAGATTTATTTAAAATATTACCTGAATTATCAAAAGAACTAGATAAAATTAAGTCTTAATTAAGTAATTAATAAATTCTATAACAGTATTATTATCCCACTCCATATCACCTTGAAAATAACCTATTAAATCACCTTTTTTATTTATAAAAAAACTAGTTGGAAGTCCAATTAAATTCATTTCTTTTGCTAATGAATTTTTTGTATCGAAATATTTTCCTAAATTAGTAATTTTATTTTCATTAAAAAAATCTTTTACTTTTTTTACACCATCTCTGTCTACAGACACTGCTATTACATCAAAATTTTTATTAATTTTTTTTTTTAGTCTGTCTAAAGAAGGCATTTCTTTAATACAAGGAGCGCACCATGTGGCCCAAAAATTAACTAACAAAACTTTGTCTTGAAAATCTGAAAATGAAATTTCTTTTCCTTCATCATCTTTAAATTTTAAATCAGATATATTTTGTTTTTCTTTACTAAGTTCAAAATCTTCTAACTCTTCTTTTAAAAAACTGTTAATTATACTTTTTTCATCTTTTGAATAGGATGAGGAAGATATGGTTGTTAAAATTAAAAATATTGATATAAAAAAAAATTTCATAGAAAAAGCTTTTAACCTAAAAAAAGTATATTATGTATGAACAAAAAATAATGAAAAAAAATAAAAAAAATATAAATCCTATATGGGGAACTAACTTTAAAAAACAAAGTAATCCTTTATTAGAAAAAATCAATTCCTCTATTGATTTTGATAAAAGATTAGCATTGCAAGACTTAAGAGTATCTGAAGTACATTCTTTAATGCTTAAAAAACAAAAGATAATCTCTTCAGCAGAATATAGTTCGATAATTAAAGGATTAAAAAAAATTAAAACTTTAATTCTTAATAATAAATTTATTTTTAACAAAAAATTTGAAGATATACATATGAATATAGAAATGTACTTACATAATTTAATTGGTGATGTTGCTGGAAAACTCCATACAGCAAGATCAAGAAACGATCAAGTGGTAACAGATTGCAAATTATGGATTATAGAAGCTTTGAAACAAATATGTTTAAAAATTGATGAATTACAAAAAACTATTATTAAAAAAGCCAGTTTACACATCCAAACAATTATGCCGGGTTTTACTCATTTACAATCTGCGCAAGTAGTAAGTCTAGCTCATCATTTAATGGCATATTACGAAATGTTAAAAAGAGATAAAAATAGATTTCTTGATAGCATAAATAGAACGAATGAATGCCCATTAGGATCAGCAGCACTGGCCGGAACATCTTTCCCTATTGATAGAATATTAACATCAAAACTACTAGGTTTTAAAAAACCAACTATGAATTCTATGGATTCTGTTTCTGATAGAGATTACGCTTTAGAATTTTTATCTAATATTGCCATTTCTGGTTCTCATTTATCAAGATTTGGTGAAGACATTGTAATTTGGTCTAGCGATCAATTTAAATTTATTACATTGTCAGATGATTTTTCAACAGGTAGCTCCATTATGCCTCAAAAGAAAAATCCTGATCCTGCAGAATTAATTAGGGGAAAAATGGGAAGATTTTCTGGAAATTTCTTAAATCTTTTAACAATAATTAAAGGTTTACCCTTAGGTTATAGTAAAGATTTACAAGAAGATAAGGAGCCAGTGTTTGATAGTTATGATAATTTTATATTAGCAATAGAAGTAACAAACGGAATTATAAAAGGATTTAAAGTTAATAAAAATGAAATGTTAAATGCATGCTCAAAAGGTAATTTAATGGCAACAGATTTAGCAGACTGGCTTGTTATAAATTATAATATACCTTTTAGAAAAGCTTACAAAATGATTGCAAAAATTGTTGGTATTGCTAATAAAAAAAATTGTCAAATTAACGATTTAAATATTAGTGATTTAAATTTAATTGGAAATGACTCAGGGAAAAAAATAAAAAATTTTTTAAAAATAGAAAGTTCAATTAATTATAAAAAAAGTTTAGGAAGCACTTCGCCGGTAGAAGTAAAAAAAGCTATTCAAACCGCAAAAAAAGAACTGTTTTAATTTTTTTTAATTGTGAAAACTTTTCCTTATATTATTTTTTTATTTTTAATTCTACTAATCTTTACTAATTGTGGTAAAAAGGGTGAGTTAGAAAAACCTGAAAAAAATTATCCTAAGGAGTACCCAAGTGAATAATTTAAAATTTAAAAAAAATGATTTGTTAATTGAGGGTGTATCAATTAAAAAGTTATCAAAAAAATTTGAAACTCCTTTTTATTGTTATTCTACAAGTACAATAATTGAAAAATTTAGAGAATTTGAAAAACCTTTTAAATATTTAGATACAATCATTTGTTATGCAGTTAAAGCAAATCCAAATATTGCTATACTAAAAATTCTATCCAAACTCGGAGCTGGAGCAGAGGTGGTTTCCGAAGGAGAATTAAGGAGATCTCTAAAAGCAAATATACCAGCAAAAAAAATAGTTTTTTCTGGTGTAGGAAAGAGTTTAAAAGAAATAGAGTTTGCTATAAAAAAAAATATTTTACAAATCAATCTGGAATCTGAAGAAGAATTAAAATTGATTGAATACATTGCAAAAAAATTGAAAAAAAAAATACAAGTTGGTATTAGAGTAAATCCTGATATTAATGCAAAAACACATAGAAAAATCACAACAGGAAGAGAGGAAGATAAATTTGGGCTCAGTATAAAAGTTGCTGAAAAAATTTTTAAAAATTATGAATTTAACTCAAATCTAAATATTATTGGTTTATCTGTTCATATTGGATCTCAAATAACGTCTTTAAATCCATTTAAAAAAGCTTTTTTAAAAATAAAAACATTAGTTAAAAAAGTTAATAAAAATAAAAAAATAATAAAAATTTTAGATTTAGGTGGAGGAATTGGAATTAATTACAAGAATGAAAAAGTTGTTCATTTTAATGATTATGCAAAAATTATATTAAACTTATCAAATGATCTTGGTTGTAAATTAATATTGGAACCGGGTAGAATGCTTGTAGGAGAATCTGGGATATTAATAACTAAAGTTTTATATACTAAAAAAAATAAAAAAAATATTTTTTTAATCGTAGACGCTGGTATGAATGATTTGCTACGCCCAGCTTTATACGATGCTTACCATGACATACAATCTGTCGAAAAAAAAAGTGGCAAAAAAATTAAATATACTATTGTTGGGCCAATATGTGAAAGTGCTGATACTTTTGCAAAAAATAAACTATTAAATAAAATAAATACTAATGAACTGCTTTTTTTAAAAAATGTAGGGGCGTATGGATCATCAATGTCATCTTCTTATAACTCAAGACCGATAATTATGGAGTTAATTATCTACAAAAATAATTTTTCAATAATTAGAATAGTAGATACGGTTATTAATCAAATTTCTAGAGAGAAAATACCTTCTTGGCTATCCAAAATTAAATAAATTTTTTTATTTTTTTATATACATATTCTGGTTTTATTAAATCCATACCTTTTTCTAATGATATTGGGTTAAAGCCATATTTGTGGGGATCTACTGGACCCATAGGAGGCACCAAGGCATGAATATTATTTATATTTTTTATTGGGGGTGATGCACCAAATAAACCAAAAGACCTAATACCTATTGCTCCAGATAAATTTAAAGGTCCAGAATCATTACCAATAAAACATTTGCTTTTTGTTAAAATTGATAAGTTTGTAATTATCGGATTACAAGAAATTACAATATTATTTGGTAAATGACATTTTTGTTTTATTTTTTTGGCTAAATTTACTTCATTTTCAGCACCCATTAAAAAAACAGTTTTTTTTTTATTTTTATTTAAAAAA
>Ga0208747_1000697_pt1 | contig 10203 bp, 9 predicted proteins | sample Knorr_S7_td_AAIW_FD_185597 | JGI IMG/M metagenome (GOLD analysis project Ga0208747, IMG submission 185597) | Marine microbial communities from Southern Atlantic Ocean transect - Knorr_S7_td_AAIW_ad_750m_LV_A (SPAdes) (version 2) | ecosystem: Environmental > Aquatic > Marine > Oceanic | place...
TGATCCAGGGAAATAATTTTTTCACTTCTTCGGGCGTTACCAATGAGGCTTCAATGCCCCAGGCTTTAGCGGAAGCAATCCGGTGTTTCAGTTCTTCCATACGCTCCGGTTTCCGAGCCAGTTCTATACCGCCGCTTTCCCGAAATACACCCAGTTCCTTGTATTGCGCCATGCTGTCCAGTGTAAGTTGGGTCATAACCTTGGAATGGTCCACCGGGAATATAAAATTAGAGGCATGGCCTGTACTGCCGCCGGGATTGGGCAGGGGACCTTTGTCGATCATCACCATATCTTTCCAGCCCAGTTTTGCCAGATGATAGGCCACCGAATTCCCTACGATCCCAGCGCCGATTATCACCACCTTGCTATGTTTTGGTAAATCACTCACTATTCAATCTTCTCCATCGTTAATTTCTTATTCTGGTAAAAATCAATATTTTCCGGTTCCAATGGCGTATTGCCTAATATACTGTCTGCAGCCTTTTCACCAATCATCAACACGGGAGAATAAATATTCCCATTAGTTACGGTGGGCATGATGGAGGCATCCACTACCCACAGGTTTTCAACTCCGTGGACTCTCAAGTCTTCATCTACCACGCTCATTTCATCTGTCCCCATTTTGCAGGTACCACAGAGATGGTAGGCTGATTCTCCTTCTCTGGCGATAAAGTCCAGAATTTCTTCATCCGTTTGCACATCTTTGCCCGGGGCTATTTCCTTACCCATGAATTCAGACATGGCCTCAGTCTCAATTATGTTTCGGGTGCAACGGATGGCTTCACACCATTCCCTGCGGTCTTGCTCTGTTGATAGGTAATTGAATTTTAGACTGGGATATTCTTCCGGATTAGCAGATTTGATATTTATTTCCCCCCGCACATCCGAACTTACTGGACCAACATGCAGCTGGAAGCCATGTCCTTCATTGGGCGCTGATCCATCATAACGGATGGCGATGGGCAGGAAGTGGAACTGTAGATTGGGGTATTTCACCTCATCATTACTGCGGATGAATCCGCCTGCTTCAAAATGATTGGATGCGCCGGTACCTTTCCGCCTGAAGAGCCAGTCGAAACCGATCTTTGGCGCTCGCAGAGGATTCAGCATGGGGTACAAACTTACCGGCTTCTTACACGCCCACTGCACATAGACTTCCAGATGATCCTGCAGATTTTGGCCCACTCCCGGTAAATTATGAACCATTGTAATTCCTAGTTTAGAGAGATGATCTGTATTCCCAATTCCGGAGAGCTGCAAAAGCTGGGGTGAATTAATGGCTCCGCCACAGGAAATTATTTCATTGGCATAAATGCGTTCAATTCCAGCACCCTTTTTTATTTCTACACCGATGGTTTTCTTGCCCTCAAATATTATTTTGGTCACCAACGTCTTGGTTTTGACCGTGAGATTCTGCCGATGCTTTACCGGATGGATATAGGCTCGGGCAGCATTGTAGCGCCGGCCGCGGTAGATAGTCTGGTCAAATTTTCCAAAGCCTTCCTGTTGATAACCATTTACATCTGAGGTAAAGGGGTAACCCGCTTCCTGCACTGATTTGAAAAAGGCATCAAAGAGTGGATTCTCACATTCCGGGGTGGTGAGATATAAGGGGCCATCATCGCCATGGTAATCATCGCCACCAATTAACCGTTGTTCTAATTTTTTAAAATATGGCAGACAATGGGAATAATCCCAATTCTCTAGACCATCATTATTCGCCCATTTTTGATAATCCAGGGGATTCCCTCGAATCCAGATCATGCCGTTAATGCTGCTGGAGCCTCCCAACACTTTCCCCCGGGGATGATAGATCCGGCGGTTATTCATGAAGGGTTCCGGGTCGGATTCATACCACCAGTTATACATTCTAGAGGTAAGGGGATAGGTAAGTGCCGCTGGCATGTGCAGGCGGAAATCCCATTTATAATCGGGTCGTCCTGCCTCCAAAACCAATACTTCATTTGAAAGGTCTTCGCTCAGTCGGTTGGCAAGGACTGATCCTGCTGAACCGCCGCCAATAATTAGAAAATCAACTATTTTTTTCAATTTAATAATTTCTACAATCTATTTTTAATAATAATATTACATCCGTGGTTAATTGATGGTCTTATCTATTAATTGCTGTAAACAGGAATTCTATCAATTATTTGTAATGCAATAATGGCTGGAAATAATTAAGGAAAAATTAAATAGAATAAATGGAATATTTTGATAATAAAAACTACGAATTCAATACTGAAAGTAAGGATGGGGTTTATATCATTCATGGTTTTACCAATACTACCTACGAAACCAGAGATTTAGCCAAATATCTGGGTGGACAGGGTTTTTATACCAAAGCCATCAATCTTCCTGGTCATGGAACCACTCCTGAAGATTGTAACCGAACAAAGTTCACAGATTGGATAGAATTTACGGAACAGGGTGTTGCAGAAATGTCATCTCGATGTGACAATGTATTTGTAATTGGGATTAGTATGGGAAGTGATCTGGCTTTGCATCTCAGTTCGGTTTTCCCTTTAAATGCTGCAGTATTCGCATCCACCGTTTTAGAATTTAAAGACTTCATAGGTCCTCGGGTTTTGACCCCCATATTTCATCGAATCGTTCCATTTAGAGATAAACGGAAATCCTACCCTAAAGCTGTAAGAAATAATTATGATTATTTAGGATATCAGGTATGGCCAATGTCTGCTGTGAATGAAATGCGGAAACTCACAAATAAAGTTAAGAAAGAACTTCCTAAAATTAAATGTCCCGCTTTAATTATACATTCTACAAAAGACATCTTATCCCTTCAGTCAAATATTTCTTTAGTATATGATAATATTTCATCAGAAATTAAAGAAAAATTTATAGTCCATCAGGCAAATCATAACTTATTTATCAATAATCCAGATCAGGAACAAATATTCCAAAAAATTAATTCCTTCTTCAATCAGTTTCAGAGGAATTAAAACAGATTTCTTTTTTCTCATGCATATTCTAATTCTTGGTGCAGGTGTTATTGGTGTAACCACCGCTTATGAACTTCTTAAAGCCGGTCACAAAGTTACAGTAATTGACCGCCAGCCCGAACCTGCCCTGGAGACCAGCTTTGGCAATGCAGGACTCATTGCCCCGGGGCATTCTTATGCCTGGACAACTCCAAAATTGCCCGGTAATTTATTTAATTCTCTTTATGATAAGAAGAGGGCGTTCCGGTTTAAATTTCAATGGGACCCAGCCATGTGGTATTGGGGAATTCAATTTATCCGCCAGTGTACTCAAAAAAGAATGGCAGAAAATACGCTAAGAAAGCACAGGATCAGCAGCTATTCGCAGCAATGTTTTCATCAATTAATAGATGAGACAAATATAAAATATCATGAAAACAAAAAAGGGCTTATTTATTTTTTCCGCAGCAAAGCATCGTTTTTGGAAGGAAAACAAAAACTGGCTATGTTAAAACCTGTTATGAATAATCTCCAAATATTAAACCGGGAGGAATTATTAATAAAAGAACCCGCTTTGTCTGGAGCTCAATCAAAATTATTTGGAGGAATTTACTGCCCTTCGGATGAATCAGGAAGCTGTAGAGATTTTACCCTTTCCATGGTTGATATTTGTAAGAAAAAAGGTGCAACGTTTCAATTTAATACTACCATTCAAAATATTGAAAATGATAAACGCAATATTAAAAAGATTATCACTGATAAGGGCGGATTTCAAGGTGATAAATATGTATTAGCCTGTGCAGCCTACAGCCCCATTATTGCAAAAATGGCGGGCGATTATCTGCCTATTTATCCCGTAAAAGGATATTCTATAACCGTTCCAATTATCAACCATGGAAAGGTGCCAATCCATAGTGGAATTGACGAAGACAATATGATGGCATTTTCCCTCATGGGTGATTTTCTCAGGTTTACTTCAGTTGCTGAAATATCCGGTTATGATACAAGCCATAAACCCTCAGATTTTACCGAGATTGTAAATATAGCTGAGTCTCTTTTTTCTCAAGCATGTGATTTTTCAAAAGTGGAATATTGGGCTGGTTTGCGCCCAATGACACCAAATGGTGCACCAATTTTTGGTAGAGGTAAAATGGACAACCTCTATTTTAATACAGGTCACGGCCATTTAGGTTGGACCATGTGCACCGGATCAGCAAAAATTACAGCCAGTTTAATATCCGGACAAAAACCGGAATTGGATTTAGAAGGAATGACATTGGCAACAGCATGAATTTGAATCCGGTACAATATTTTTTAAAACGATATCATTCTTCTGAATTGAAGCCAATAGAATTGAAAAGAATGCTGAATCTTTGGTTTCCTTTTCTGGTGAACCGAATTTCAATTATTTCAATATCAGATGATTTTCACCACATGGACGTTCGCCTGAAGCATTCTTTTTGGAATCGAAATCCCAATAAATCTATCTGGGGCGGTTCTATTTCCAGCGCCATGGATCCCTTTTTCCCCATACTCATAAAGCAGATATTATTAAGGAAGGGCATAGAGACAGATTTTTATTCCCAGGCTATTCAGGTACAATTTATAAAAATGGTAAAATCTGATGTGACCTTTCATTTTAGGATTAATGAAAATGAGATTACTCTGGCTGAAAAAGCCTTAAATGAAAAGGGAAAATATTCAGGCTGGCATTCTGTAGAAGGTATTTCTGCCAGAGATGAAGTATGTGTAAAGGGCAAGGTTCAGGTATTTCTCCGAAAAAGAGGTTAGGAGAATGTTTTTATTTTGGTAGTTTTCAGTCCTAATTTTCTACTATGAATGACTATTTAGAAATACTATTTACACTCATACAAAATACTGTTTTTCAGGCTGGACTCTATGTCATTGGGTCATTAGTTACTGCCAAATTAGCTGATTGGATTATAACGAGCATTCTTTCCCGATTGGCTAGCCGGACAGATAGTACCATTGACGACCGCATCATTCAAATTCTCCACCGTCCTATTTATTACAGTATTCTTTTTGTGGGATTGGGCATTTCAATAACACTACTACAACTTCCAGATATTATTACATTTGTTTTTATTGGAATTTTTAAATCCATGGCTATTTTAATATGGTCCCTTGCTCTTTTTCAAGCATTTATGCATTTTATTAATTGGTATAGTCAACAAAGCAAAGGTAAAAGCATCCTTCAGACCCATACCCTGCCTTTATTTGATAATGTAGGAAAAGTAATCATTTTTATGGTTGCTGTATACTTCATATTTATCAGTTGGGGTTTTAATGTCACTGGTTGGCTTGCCTCTACCACAATCGTTGCAATGGTTGTAGCTTTAGCCGCAAAAGATACGGTTGCCAACCTTTTTGCTGGTTTTTTTATTATGGCAGATACACCTTATAAGCTAGGGGATTATATAAATTTGGATGGGGGTGAACGGGGTTATGTTAAACATATTGGTCTGCGGAGTACGCGTATTATGACCAGGGATGATATTGAAATTACCCTGCCCAATTCACTCATTGCCAATTCTAAAATTATAAATGAAAGTGGTGGACCAAAAGAAAAGGAGCGGGTCCGCATAACCTTAAGCGTTGCCTATGGATCTGATATTGATCAGGTTCGATCTACCCTGATGGAGATTTCTCAAAATAATGAAAATGTATGTAAAAACCCTGAACCTCGTATGCGGTTTCGGAATTTTGGAGATTCAGGTATCTCTCTTCAACTGCTTTTCTGGATAGAAAGACCAGAGGATCGAGGTCGAATAACCGATGAACTCAATACCGCTATTTATAAAAGATTCGCAATTGAAAATATTGAAATTCCATTCCCTCAACGTACAGTCCATGTGAAAACGTCGGATACCCTGAAAGCCGACTGATATTATCTCCCTTGCCTTGTTAGAGAATTTAAAAAACCAGTTTCTTCTGGATCCGGATATTACATTCCTCAATCATGGATCATTTGGTGCCTGCCCAAAAACGGTCTGTGATAATCTTCAAGATTGGCAAAATAGAGTAGAAAAGGAGCCTGTTCAATTTTTTGAAACGGATATTTTTCCACTTTTAGCAGACTCCCGGAAGGCATTAGGAAAATTTTTAGGTTGTGAGGGGGATGATTTGGTGTATTATCCCAATCCCACTCATGCGGTAAATGCAGTGGCCCGCAGTCTCAAATTGAAAATTGGTGATGAGGTATTGGGTACCAACCATATTTACGGGGCATTAGATTTTACATGGCAGCAAGTCTGCAAAGATACGGGAGCCGAATTTATAAAAGCAGATTTACCTCTCCCAATTAATTCTAAAGATGAGTTCCTGAATATATTTTTTAGCTATGTCTCAAATAAAACCAGGGCCATATTTATCAGCCATATCACCAGCATGACAGCCATGATTTTTCCTGTGAATGAGATTATTCAGTTTGCCAGACAGAGGGATATCATCACCATTATTGATGGTGCTCATGTTCCGGGACACTTGCTGCTGAACATAACAGAATTGGATCCTGATATTTATACTGGTGCCTGTCATAAATGGATGTGTGCCCCAAAGGGATCCTCCTTTTTATATGTAAAGAAAAGTTTGCAAAATGAAATAATGCCGCCGGTGATTAGCTGGGGATGGGAGGGGGAACTTTCCAAAACATCGCTGTTTCTGAATAGACATGAATGGCAGGGTACTCGAGATATGACCCCATTTTTAGTGGTTCCTGAAGCCATTAAATTCCTGGATCACAATAATTGGCAGGATAGAAGTCAATTAAACAGAAAGTTGGTTGTTTCTACCCGTAACCAGTTTCTGGAATTTTTGAATATAGAGCCACTCTGTCCTGATGATTGGCTGGGGCAAATGGCTACCATTGAGCTACCAATTGATGATCCCCTAGAATTTAAACGATCCTTAATGGCAAATTACAAAATCCAGATTCCGGTTTTTTCATGGGAGAATAGCACCGCTCTTCGCTACTCTGTGCATTTTTATAATACTGAAGAAGACCTGAACAGGTTGGTTATAGCTGTGAAAGAGTTACTGCATTGAATCTACGGATATTTTTCTTACTTGTTACGGCCATGCTAGCTGTAAGTACATCCCCCATCATTGCCCGTTATTTGGAAAATGTGCCTGCTGTGGCAATCTCGTTTTGGAGGATGGCATTTGGCGCCCTCATTCTATGGATAATAAGTTTTTTTAGAAAACAGCTTCCACTAACAGCAATTAACAGAAATAAAACACTGTTGGGAGGTTTTTTATTAGGGATCCACTTTGCATTATTTTTTGGATCACTCAAACTCACAACTATTGCCAATGCAACCTTCCTAGGCACCCTGGCTCCCATTTTCACCTTTTTTATTGAAAAGTATTTTTTCAAGCGCAAGCACAATCCTACAATGGTCTTAGGATTATCCGTGGCTATTTTGGGAGCTTTCATAATTGTAGCAAACCAATTTGATTTTTCCAGTGATTATACCCTGGGGAATCTTTTAGCGGTATCCTGTTCTCTATTTCTGGGAATGGCATTTATCATTTCAGAAAACGTACGGAAGTCTGCTACTAACATCAGTTATTCCCGTACCTTGTTTTCATCTGCCGCCATTACTTTATTAGGTATATCCCTTTTAACGGCAACTCCCATTACCGGTTTCTCGCCTTATGAATTTGGCGGATTATTTCTATTAGGACTTATTCCAACTATTTTCGGTCATGGATTTATGAATTATGCAGTAGGCTTTGTTTCGCCCACCATTGTTGCATCTGCTCCCATGGGAGAACCCATTTTAGCCACAATTTGGGCATATTTTCTGTTCAATGAAGTTATTGGGACTCCAATCTTAATTGGCGGCGGATTTACTCTTTTGGGTTTGATAATTCTCACCCGAAAAAAATAAATCATAAAAATTATTTAAGAAAGTGATCTACATCAAAAATTAGGTAATGGGGAATGCAATAGATTTGAATCGTAAGTCATAGAACATTTCTGTTCACCCGCGGCTTACTCCTCAGAATTCCTGCAATTGGCTTTGATAAACGGTAAGGCTCCCCTGAAAAGGGGAGCCTTTTTTTATGTATAAAAAAAAACCGTTAAAAACGGTTTTTTTTCTCCTCCTCGGAAAAACAGTAATAAGGTAAAACTTTCCCTCCCTCAAAAGAAAGCATAATCAATCATACCATATTACGCTAACAATATTTTATATATCTAAAACTTACATAAACTTTATATTGTAAGTGTTTTGCCTACAAGAAAGGTAGAGAGTTTTATTTTATCATGCAAGTAAATTATGTACTTATTTTTCAAATTATTTTTTAATAGAAAGGTGTAAATTATGAATCCACATTTAAGTATGCGCTCTGGAAATCCGGCATTATCTGCAAAAACATTTAAAAATGCTGTCAGTACGAGCGATGAGAAAATGACTATTGAAGGCACTGTAAATAAAACAGCGATGTCCCTTCTTCTGCTCATGGCAGCTGCATCCTATACTTGGTCGAATCCATCCCCGGGACTGATGATATTTGGTATGATTGGCGGATTTATCCTGGCAATTGTTACCATTTTTAAAAAAACCTGGGCTCCCTATACCGTTTCCGGCTATGCCTTATTAAAAGGCTTGGCACTGGGAGGGATTTCCAGATTTTTTGAAATGCAGTATCCCGGGATTGTGAGTCAGGCAGTATTTCTAACTTTTGGAATTCTGGCAGCCTTACTATTAGCCTATAAATCCGGACTTATAAAACCCACCGAAAATTTTAAATTGGGTGTGGTAGCTGCCACAGGCGGGATTGCCTTTATGTACCTCATTAGCTTTATCATGAGTATTTTTGGCTCTGGGTTGTCTATTATGAATACGGCAAACACTTCTTTGTTTAGCATTGGTTTCAGCGTTTTTGTAGTCATAATTGCTTCATTAAATTTGGTTCTGGATTTTGATTTCATTGAGGAAGGTGCTGAGATGGGTGCTCCCAAATATATGGAATGGTATGGCGCCTTTGGTTTATTGGTAACACTTATTTGGCTCTATCTGGAAATATTACGTCTATTGGCAAAACTTCAATCAAGAAGAAATTAAAACTATCTATCATCTTCAATAATTTTATCTTGCAAATGAGAACAAGTCTCATTTAAATTAATATATTCAGGCAAATGCTTGATATTTAATTATCAATAATAAATAAGAATTAAAAATGAAAACAATATTTACAATTGTCTTTTTTGGAATCATTAATATGGCAATTGCGCAGGATGAGTTCTTTCAGCCCGGGTCAACTATTGGTGGATATGGTGAACTCCATTGGAATAAAGCCAATGATGCGGAGGGGAATTCAACCAAAAATACCATGGATTTCCATCGTTTCATTATCTACTACGGTTATAATTGGACGGAGAAATGGTCCTTTAATTCAGAAGTAGAATTAGAACATAACTTCGTAGCTGATGATCATGGTAAACTGGAATTGGAGCAAGCATTCGTAAACTTTCACGCAGGCAACTGGGGCTTTCAGAGCGGTGTAATTCTTCCAACTGCAGGTTTATTAAACGAATACCATGAACCGCCATTATTTCTCTCTGTTGAACGGCCGGTTTACAGTAAATATATCATTCCCACCACCTGGTTTGGTAATGGATTTGCATTCTATGGCAATATTTCGGACTTTAAATTTCGTTTAGCTCTTATGGAAGACTTAGAAGGTGAAGGTATATCTTCCGATGGAATTCGTGATGGCCGTGGTAAAGGATTTGAAACTACTGCTTACAATTTGTTGAAAAATATTAGCGTTGCTTATACAGGAATCAATGGACTTCGTCTGGGAGGTTCACTTTCTATGAATGATGCTCCTTATGATAATGATGCAGATACTTCCATTTCCGTTCAACTGGTAGAAGTAAACGCCAAATACACAGCTAATAATATCTATGCTGTTCTGGAATATGGAACTTCCTCCTTTACAGGAAATAATATGGATGCTCCTTTAAAATCAAGCAGTGGATATTATTTAGATCTGGGCTATGATATAGGTGGTATGTTTAACTGTAATAAACTCATTCCCTGGTTACGCGTATCCAATGTATCCAAAAATGATGATGATATATCAAAACAAACGGACTATCTCCGTTTTGGTTTAACCTGGTGGCCAATAAATGATGTAGCCTTTAAAACTGACTTTGCCAATGTGACTGTTGAAGATAACACTACTACTGAATTTAATTTAGGGATTGGATATAAGTTCTAATACTCCCTGC
>Ga0208747_1000701_pt1 | contig 10157 bp, 9 predicted proteins | sample Knorr_S7_td_AAIW_FD_185597 | JGI IMG/M metagenome (GOLD analysis project Ga0208747, IMG submission 185597) | Marine microbial communities from Southern Atlantic Ocean transect - Knorr_S7_td_AAIW_ad_750m_LV_A (SPAdes) (version 2) | ecosystem: Environmental > Aquatic > Marine > Oceanic | place...
TACAAGTCCACTTCATATGAAGCATAAATTAAATAAATCTCCAGAAGAGGTTGTTGAGGCAATAAAGGAACATGTAACTTATGCAAGAAAATTTACTGATGATGTAGAATGGTCATGCGAAGATGGAACAAGAACAGATATAGATTTTATGTGCAAGACCGTCGAACTTGCAATTAAATGTGGGGCAAAAACAATTAATATACCCGATACAGTTGGATATTCTATTCCTTCGGAATTCAAAAAAATAATTGAAACACTTATTAATAAAGTGCCAAATATAGACAAAGCTATTTTATCAACTCATTGTCATAACGATTTGGGCTTAGCAGTTGCTAATTCCTTAGCGGGAGTTTCAGCAGGTGCCAGACAAATTGAATGTACAATTAATGGTATTGGAGAAAGAGCAGGTAACGCTGCACTTGAGGAAATTGTAATGGCAATGAAAACTAGAAATGATTTAATGCCATTTAAAACAGAGATAGACACAAAACTATTGAGTAAGGCATCAAAAGTCGTTTCAAATGCAACTGGTTTTCCTGTTCAATTTAACAAAGCTATTGTTGGAAAAAATGCTTTTGCTCATGAATCTGGAATACATCAAGACGGAATGTTAAAAAATAGAAACACTTACGAAATTATGACTCCTGAAAGTGTAGGTGTTAAACAAACTTCCTTGGTTATGGGGAAACATTCTGGAAGACATGCATTTAAGGATAAATTAACTGATCTTGGTTATAAAGATATTACTGACGATGTAATTCAAACTGCTTTTGGAAAATTTAAAGTTCTTGCAGATAAAAAAAAACATATTTATGACGAGGACATCGCGGCTTTGGTGGATGATAGTTTAATTAAAGAAGATAACGTTATTAATTTAAAATCTCTTAAAGTATTTGCTGGTACAGGAGAACCGCAAAGAGCTGACATGACATTAGAGATTTATGGAGAAATTAAACAAGCAACAGAGACTGGGGATGGTCCGGTAGATGCCATTTTTAAATGTGTAAAAAAATTATATCCCCACGATGTAAAACTTCAATTATATCAAGTGCATGCTGTAACTGAAGGAACTGACGCTCAAGCTACAGTAAGTGTAAGAATTGAGGAAAATGGAAAGACAACAGTTGGTCAAGCAGCAGATACTGATACTCTTGTTGCTTCTGCAAATGCTTATTTAAATGCATTAAATAAGATGATTATAAAAAGAAAAAAAACTGCACCAGAAGATTATCAAAAACGAACAGTACATCAAAAACAAAAAATGAAAGGTATATAAATATGTTCGGATTCAAAAAATTTAGTCAGATTTGGTCGACAGATATGGCTATAGATTTAGGTACTGCTAATACTTTAGTGTATGTTAAGGGACAGGGCATAGTTCTTAACGAACCATCAGTCGTTGCAATAATAGAAGACAGAGGAAAAAAATCGGTACTTGCAGTAGGCGATGAAGCAAAAACGATGTTAGGTAGAACACCTGGAAATATAACGGCGGTAAGACCATTAAGAGATGGTGTGATTGCAGACTTTGTAGTAACTGAGGAAATGATAAAGCATTTCATTAAAAAAGTTCATAAAAAAAAAGCTTTTGCAAATCCTAGAATATTAATATGTGTACCAACCGGATCAACCCCTGTTGAGAGAAAGGCTATTCAAGATTCAGCATTAGCCGCTGGAGCTAGAAAAGTTCAATTAATTGATGAATCGATAGCTGCTGCAATTGGGGCAGGTCTTCCTATTTCAGATGCAACAGGTTCTATGGTTGTCGATGTTGGTGGCGGCACTACTGAGATTGCGATTATGTCACTGGGTGGTGTGGTTTACTCTAACTCAATGCGAGTTGCGGGTGATGCAATGGATACTGCTATTATAAGCTACATGAGAAAAACGTTTAATCTGTTGGTTGGAGAAGCTAGTGCAGAAAAAATTAAGAAGGAAATAGGTACAGCTTTGCCAACAAGCGGGAACACTTACCTCATGAAGGGAAGGGATATAAGATCAGGAACTCCTAAAGAAATATCACTCAGAGAAGAAGATACATCTGAAGCTTTAAAACCAGTATTAAATCAAATTCTAGGTGGAATTAAAGACGCTTTGGAAAAAACACCACCCGAATTATCTGCAGACTTAGTTGATATGGGTTTAGTTCTTACGGGAGGCGGCGCTCTTCTTAAAAATATAGATAAACTAATTTCAAAAGAAACGGGCCTACCAGTTACAATTGCCGAAGATCCTCTATCCTGTGTTTGTCTTGGAACAGGGAAAGCCCTAGATCAAGAAGAAACATTCTCTACTATGTTTGTAAGTTAACATTTTTATAGATAATGAATTATGGAAACAAGTCGTGAGGATGTTGGAATAGCAATTCGATCTGCTTTTTTAAGAAAAGGGACTCAACAAAGGTTTTCCTTATTTGTGTTAGTAGTTTTTTCGGTAATACTTATTTATCTTGAAACAATTGAGACGAAGCCACTAAATGGAATTAGATCATTTGTCAAAGATGTAATTTATCGAGGCGCTGCAGTTTCCTCATATCCGTCAAAAATTTTTTCTACATCGTATAGTTTTTTTGAAAATCATATTAATCTTTATGGCAATTATAACGAATTAATAAAAGAGAATGAAGAATTAAAAGATAATATTTCTAAATCAGATTTTTTAGAGTTGGAAAATTCTCAATTAAGAAAATTAATTGAAGAGCAAATAGAATCACCATCTAATTTTGTAAGCGCGAGAATTATGCTTGATAAACAAAGTCCATATCTCAATTCATTTGTTATTAATGTTGGAAGTAACAAAGGTATAAAAAATGGTATGGCAGCTTTGGATGGAAAAAATTTTATAGGAAGAATAGTTGATGTAAATTTTTTTTCATCTAGAGTTTTGTTAGTTTCAGATTTAAATAGCAAAATTCCTATTTTATCAGAACCTTCAGCATACCATGCTATCCTAAGTGGTCGCGGCACAAATGAACCAACTTTAGAATATTTGCCTGAAAATCATAATATTCAAGATGGTGACAAAATTTATACATCTGGTAAAGAAGGAATTTTTATTACAGGCATTCCAATTGGAGAAGCTAAAATTGTGAAAAATAAGATTAAAGTTTTATTATTTTCTGATTTGAGGCAAATTACTTTCGTAAACATTGATTTAGGTGCATTAGATTAAGAACAAATAAACTTTATGGCTCTTCATATTAAGAAATTACAATTCAAATTTTTTGAAATATTACCGCTACTATTACTTTTTTTTATTTCATTAAATGGAAGTTCTATAATTAATGTAAAATTTTTTTCAGTAAATATTCATTATATTCTAATTTATTATTGGGTTTTAAGACAACCTCAAAGCTTGGGTTATGGATTTATATTTTTATCTGGAATCATTAGTGATATTGTTTTGGGATTTCCTCTAGGAGTTAATGCTTTGTCATTATTATTTGTTGCTGGAGTGGCAGCATATATAAGGGTTGTAACGGTGAGAATGACTTTGTTAAATGATTGGATAAGCTTTATTCCAGCATTATTATTTGCAAATTTTATTTATTTTACCTCATTATATATTTCTGATTACTCAGTTGATTATTTATACTTGTTAAAAAATTCTATTTTTACATTCATTTTTTATCCTGTCTTGTGGGGTCTATTTTCATTAATTTTAAGCTTAACAAAATCATAACTTTATGCGTTCATTTTCAGAAACATTTCAAAATAAAGCAAATCTAATTTCAAGACGCATGTTTATTTTATCTACGATAAAAGTAGGAGTTTTTGTTAGTATTATTAGTCGCCTTTTTTATTTGCAAATTTCTGAAAATATAAAATATAGATCTCTATCGGATAAAAATCGATTTAGAGAATGGAAGATGGTTCCTCAAAGGGGAATCATAGAAGATTTTTTTGGTAACAAAATTGCTGATAATACTCAAACTTTCCAATTATACGTGACACCAGAAGACGTTCCTAATTTGGAAGAGCTATTTTTCAAATTATCAAAAATAATTGATTTTAATGAGACTAAAAGAAAAAGATTAATAAAAAGATTAAAAAAGCGTAAACCCTGGGAACCGATTATAGTTTCGGACAATTTATCTTGGCCTGAATTTTCTAAACTCAATCTTTTTTTGCACGAAATGCAAGGGGTAAAACCAGTAGTAGCCCTAGCTAGAAAATATTCTGAAGATGGTTCTTCCTCGCATATTGTTGGTTATGTTTCAGATGTTAGTGTAAAAGATTTAGAAAGCACTGAATGGCTAAGAGAAATTAACGTTCCTGGATTAAAGATAGGCAAAAATGGTTTAGAGAAATTTTTAAATAAGCGGATTGTTGGTCAACCAGGAATTCAAAGATTTGAAGTTAATGCTTATGGGAAAAGAATTAAAGAATTAGAACTATTTAAAGGAAATGCAGGCGAGAATTTTAGAACAACGTTAGATCAAGAGGTTCAAAAATTTACAAGCGAATTAATCAAAAAAAAAAGCGGATCTGTTTGTGTTATGGATATATATACAGGAGATATAGTATCTCTAGTATCGAATCCAACTTTTGATCCAAATAAATTTGTACATGGTATAAGCCAAGAAGATTGGCAGGCGTTAATTAAAGATACAAAAAAACCACTCATCAATAAATCTATGGCCGGACTTTATCCACCAGGCTCAACTATCAAGCCCATTGTTGCGTTATCCGCTCTAGAAAACGATGTTATTAGTCCCAAGTTTACTGTTGAGTGCAGAGGTAGTGTCGATCTCTATGATCGCACTTATCATTGTTGGAAAGAAAAGGGACATGGGTTTATGAATTTAAGAAATGGCATAAAGCAATCATGTGACATTTACTTCTATGAAGTTGCACGAAGGTTGGGGGTAGATAGACTATCTGTTACAGCAAAACAATTTGGATTAGGACAAAAAGTTTTAGGAACTTTTCTTGAAGAGAGATCGGGCGTTGTACCAAACACTAAGTGGAAATTAAAAAATATCGGAAAAGGATGGTATTTAGGCGAAACTTTAATTACTGGAATTGGTCAAGGCTATTTTCAGTCTACTCCAATACAACTTTGTCTGATGACAGCACAACTAGCAAATGGTGGATATAAAATTAAACCGAAAATAATTTATAATGAGCAAGATTTTCAAACTACTACAGAAGATGGTGGAGAAAAGTTTAAGCAATTATACAGAAATCAAGAGAACGTTAAATTTGTTTTAGATGCCCAATTCGGAGCGACCAATGAGCCGATGGGTACTTCTTATAGATCAAGACATGTTAAACCAGAATATATATATGCCGGAAAAACCGGAACATCTCAAACAAGAACTATTACTGCTGAAGAAAGGGAACTTAAATTAAAACAAAAAGATTTACCTTATAAAAAACGAGACCATGCTCTTTTTACTGCTTTTGCACCTTACAGAAATCCAAGATATGCTTTCAGCGTTGTCATAGAACATGGTGGAACAGGCAGTTCAGCCGCGGCTCCGATTGCAAAAAAAGTAATAAGAAAAGTTTTAGATAGACACAAATTGAGAACAAAATACCAGTCAGATTTGTTTAAAGAGGTTTAAAAATGGAAAAAAATTATTTTCAAAGAGGAAATCAAAGTATTAGTGATAAAATACTTGCTTTTGATTTTCAACTCTTATTGCTAATTTTAGCATTGGGAATAATAAGCATCCTTGCAATGTACTCTTCTGAAATGGGCCATTTTTCCTATTACACTCAAAGTCATCTATATCGATTTAGCATTTTCTTTTTAATTTTTATTATAATTTCTTTTTTTAGAATTCAATTTTGGTATAAATCTGCTTATCTATTTTATTTTCTAGTAATGATATTACTATTTGGAGTTGATTTATTTGGTGTTACCGCATCGGGATCTAAACGTTGGATTAGTTTATTTTTTATTAATCTTCAACCATCTGAATTAATGAAAGTGTCTTTAATTATTTTTTTAGCAAGATATTACGACAAAATTCCAACAACAAACGTTAATAATTTAAAATATATTTTTATACCTTTTCTTAGTTTTATGATCCCGGCGTTTTTAGTTGCATCGCAACCGGACCTAGGTACTGCTGTACTAATTGCAATTAGCGGACTTATTGTAATTTGGTTAACAGGATTTAAAATAAAATATTTTCTGTATTCATTTTTTGTTTTATTTTGTTTAATTCCGATAGGTATATCATTTTTGCAACCTTATCAAAAAACAAGAATCCTAACCTTTCTAAATCCAGAAAGAGATCCCCTGGGTGCTGGATATCAAATTATTCAGTCAAAAATTGCTGTAGGATCAGGAGGTATTTTTGGAAAAGGTTTCCTTCAAGGAAGTCAGAGCTATTTGGACTACCTGCCTGAGAAACAAACAGATTTTATATTTACTTTATTTTCAGAAGAATTTGGTTTTATAGGTTCACTTATCCTGCTAACAATTTATGCACTAATTATTTACAGAATTGCTGTGATCGGTAGTGAATCTAGGAACAATTTTGCGAGATTGTTCTGTTTTGGTTTTGCTGCTGCGTTTTTTGTTTATGTTACGGTCAATATGGCAATGGTATTAGGCTTATTACCTATTGTGGGAGCTCCTCTACCTATCATGTCTTATGGTGGTTCATCCATGCTTTCAATAATGATTGGCCTAGGAATTGTAATGAGTTGTAAAATTCATAATCAGGAAGATTTGTCATAGAAAAAAAAATAACTAAAAGACTAAGGTTAGCAACCTGAGATTGTATTAGTGTTTTAAATTATTTATCTTTTTCATTACTCAAAGTGGCTATTTTGTGCTTAAATAAAATAAATGTTTAAATCTTTACGAAGCGTTGAGCAGACAAAACTTAATCACAGCGGTCGATCTTATGTTGGCGAAACTATGCAATTGGAAGGTGATCTAAGAACTTCAGGATCCATAGACGTTGCCGGTCTGATTAATGGCAATATATTTGTTTCAGAAATGACTGTAGCAGAAACTGGTTCAATAAGAGGCTCCATCGAGGCGACAGCTGTAGAGATTAATGGACACATAGCAGGAAAAATTTCAGCTGATACAGTGATAGTTGGAAAAACAGCAGTAGTCAAAGGTGATATATTTTTTAAAGATACATTAAAAACTGAAGAAGGTGCTGATATCGATGGCTACATTAAGAGAGCGAATAACGGAAAGTCAAATACCGAAGAAGACATTACTATTGAAGAAATTGTTGAGAGAAAAGAAGAGACGGAAGAAAAGCGAAAATCCATCCATGTTGTGCAGCAAAAAAAAGCTGTATAACTTTTTACTTCATATTTAAATCTCAAGTAATATATAACCAAAGATATAATGAGCGAAGATAGTAAGTTAAGATCTTCAATTGGAGTTATTGGAGCTGGAATACAAGGTGTTTGTATTTCACTTTGCCTTATTAAAAAAGGTTTTGAGGTAACACTCATAGATCGAGAAGATCCTGGCAAAGAATCAGCTTCTTATGGTAACGCTGGCCATTTTTCACCCTATGCATCTGTACCAGTTAATAGGCCTGACATATTGGCTGATGTATCAACGATGTTATTAAGCTCGACGGGACCATTGGCTTTAAAATGGAATTATGTGCCAAAGATGATCCCATGGTTTATAAAATTTATAAAAAACTGTAGTAAAAAAAATATGTTACATACAACAAAGTATATGCATCAAATATTAGATTTGGCTTTGCCAGCCTACGATGAACTTTTTGAAGATATCAACGTTTCGGAATTAGTGGAAAGCAAAGGTATAATTTATTTTTGGACTAATAAAGATTTAAAAAGTAGGGAACTAGAAATTAATATGCGTAAGGAACTTGGGGTAAAACAACAATTACTAACTCCACATGAAATTCATGATTTAGAACCACATATTAAACAAATTTATCATGGCGGAGTTTTATATCCTAATGCTAGACATACAAGGAATCCCAAAAAGGTTTTGTTGAAGCTGTTTGATTTATTTATAAAAAAAGGGGGACATTTTGAAAAACAAAATGTGCAATCAATTAGTTTTACAACTGATAATAAACCAGTAATAAAAACAAATTTAAATTTCTATAATTTCGATAAAGCCGTTATTGCATGCGGAGCTTTTTCAAAAAAAATAACAGATCAACTAGGTGAAAAAATTCCATTAGATACCGAGCGAGGTTATCATGTTCATTTCAAAGGTCATGATCATCTTCTTACTAGACCTGTAATTTTTTTAAATAGAGGTTTTGGAATAACGCCCATGGAACAAGGCTTAAGAGTAGTAGGCACGGTCGAATTTGGAGGATTAGATAATCCGGTAAGCAAAAAAAGAATTTTAAATCTTGTAAATAATGCAAAATATCTTTTTCCAGAATTAACAGAGCACCATGATGAGTGGTTAGGTTTTAGACCAACTTTGCCAGATTTTTTACCTGTAATGGGTCCATCGAAAAATTATAAAAACTTATTTTATTCTTTTGGACATCATCATCTTGGATGGACTTTGGGAGCAATTTCAGGGAAAATTGTTTCTGGAATGATTGCTGGAGAAAACACAAATTTAGACTTGTCAGCTTACAATTCAACAAGATTTAGCTAGGTGTTATTTTGCTGTTAAAAAATAAAGCTGCCTATGTTTTTCTTATATTTGCAACCTTATTTTGGTCGGGTAATTTTATAGTTGGGAAAGCCGCAAGCCTTTTTGAAATTCCACCCTTTACGTTAAACTTTTATAGATGGCTGTGCGCTTGGTTAATACTAGCTCCATTTACTCTGAGTGAGATTTTTCAAAAAAGAAATTACATATTGGAAAATGTTAAACTTATTACAATTTTAGGAATCACAAGCATCACCATATTTAATTCTATTGTTTACTACTCTTTAAACTTTACACAAGTTATCAGTGGAGTTTTAATGATTTCGACAATTCCCGTTATGATAATTTTTTTTTGTTGGATATTTAAAATTGAAAAGACGAATTTATATCAAATATCAGGAGTAATTTTTTCTTTATTTGGAGTGATTGTTATCATTACCAAGGCAGATTTGAGAATATTATTAAATTTAAATTTCAATAAAGGAGATTTGTGGATGGTGGTAGCCATGTTTTCCTGGGCAATTTATTCCGCTCTTTTAAGAAAACAAAAGTTTGAATTGTCACACATCGCCTTTTTACAAACGATTATTACTGCTGGTCTTATTTTTTTATTACCTGCTTACCTTTTGGAAATGGCGTTGGGTCATAAATTAAACTTGCACCTGCCCTTTTTATTAACTTTAGGATACGTTGTGTTGTTCCCGGGACTAGCTTCCTTTTTTTTCTGGATCAAGGGTATTTCAATAATAGGCTCCAATAGGTCGGGAATATTTTTACATTTAATGCCAATTTTTAGTACTTTGATGGCTATAATAATTTTTAAAGAAAAGTTTATGAACTTTCATTTTATAGGGGCAGCATTTATTATTACAGGAATTGTTTTATCAGCGAAGGGACGGGTAGCCACAAAATGAATAAAGATTTAACACCAAAGCAAAAGTATATTTTATACGAGGAAGGTACCGAATCATCAGGATCTAGTCCCTTAAATTATGAAAAAAGGAAGGGAGACTACTATTGTGTTGGTTGCGGAACGAAACTTTTTGAGTCTATTAAAAAATATGAGAGCGGTACGGGTTGGCCATCTTTTTTTGAAGCTTTACCAAATGTGTTTGAAACTAAAATTGATAATTTAATTGGATCTTCAAGAACTGAGTATCATTGTAAAAAATGCGGTGGACATCACGGGCATATTTTTGATGATGGACCAAAACCTACAGGCAAAAGATATTGCAACAATGGGTTATGTTTAGTTTTTGTTGAAAAAAAATAAATAAGATATAAATTTTATTTTTCATAGGTTAAATTCCTAAAATAGAATTGAGCTTTCCTTCCCTTTCTAGGGCATGCAACTTATCATTACCGCCAATATGTTGTCCGTCAATAAAAATTTGAGGAACGGTTCGCATACCATTTGATTTTTTTATCATTTCTTCCATTTTATTTGTATCATCTCCGATAAAGATTTCTTTGTAAGAAATTCCTTTTCTATCCAGCAAAGCCTTAGCAAAGTTGCAAAAAGCACATAAAGGCCCAGTATATATTTCCACATTTTTCATGGCTTTATTATATGGTAA
>Ga0208747_1000710_pt1 | contig 10111 bp, 7 predicted proteins | sample Knorr_S7_td_AAIW_FD_185597 | JGI IMG/M metagenome (GOLD analysis project Ga0208747, IMG submission 185597) | Marine microbial communities from Southern Atlantic Ocean transect - Knorr_S7_td_AAIW_ad_750m_LV_A (SPAdes) (version 2) | ecosystem: Environmental > Aquatic > Marine > Oceanic | place...
CTGCTACAATGGCTCTGGGATTACTAAAGGAACTGCTTTTGGTTTGGGAGTGGCCGATTACGCCTGTGGCAATGATTCCAAATTAGTGAGTGATTGCCTATTAATTCAAAAGGCCAGATGGCTACCCCCAAGTCCTTTATTAGATCTTGGAGCATGGTATGTCACAAGACAAAGATTTAAAGGCGTCGGGAAAGATCGATAAATGATAATAGCTAAATAAGGTGATTTAATAATTTTAAAAATCACTTATAATTTAAGCAATGAATAATAAACCTGATTTTACTAACACTATTGAAGAGTGGTCGAATTTCTTTATTCCCCTTAGTGATGGCGTTCAACTTGCAGCACGAGCTTGGCTACCCACCAATGCCATTGAACAACCAGTACCAGCTATTTTAGAATATATTCCCTATCGAAAACGTGATGGTACAGCTATTCGTGATGAGCAAATGCACCCGTATTGGGCTGCTTTTGGTTATGCGTGTGTAAGAGTAGATATTCGAGGAAGTGGTGAATCTGACGGCTTGTTACTTGATGAATATTTACAGCAAGAGCTAGATGATGCTGTTGAGGTAATTAATTGGCTTGAACATCAAGATTGGTGCAGTGGTAAGGTCGGTATGATGGGTAAATCTTGGGGTGGCTTTAACTGCTTACAGGTCGCAGCTTTGAGACCATCTGCATTAAAGGCAATAATAACCGTTTGTTCCACAGACGACAGATATGCCGATGATTGTCATTACCGTGGGGGAGCTGTATTGATAGAAAATTTTAGCTGGGCTTCCACAATCTCTGGTTTTATGGCAAAGCCCCCAGATCCATTATTACTGCCTGAGACTTGGCGTGAAAATTGGCTAGAACGATTGCAGAACATGCCATTCTTTGCAAAAAATTGGCTAGAACATACTTATAAAGATGCATATTGGAAGCATGGCTCCATTAATGAAGATTACTCTGCAATTGAGGCGGCAGTATATTGTGTGGGCGGCTGGGGTGATGCCTATTCTGTTGCGATTCCACGCATGATGCAAGGTTTACCTGGCCCAAAAAAAGCACTGATTGGCCCTTGGGCTCATAAATACCCAAATTTTGCATCTCCTAAGCCAGAGATGGATTTTTTAGCTGAGGCTAAACGCTGGTGGGATTATTGGCTGAAGGGAATCAAAAATGAGATTATGGATGAAGCAGTTATTGCCGCATATATTCAAGATTCTGTTCCACCTCAAGCGAGCTATGAAGAAAGACCTGGGCTCTGGGTAGAGGGAAATCAGTGGCCAATTCAAAGTCAAACAATTAACTTTAATTTAAGTTCTGGTGGCCAGCTAACTGATGTCAAAACAAAGGGCAAAGTTTCTGTGCAGAGCCCTCTAACTACTGGTTCAGCAAGTGGTGAATATTGTGTAATATGGTGTGGACCTGATTTTCCAACAGATCAGCGTCAAGATGATATTAATAGCATATGCTTTGATACAGAACCACTTGAAAATTCTATATCTATACTGGGCGCTTGTGAATTAAAGTTGGCTATCACAAGTGATCAGGATTGTGGTCAAGTAGTTGTTCGCCTCTGCGATGTCTCTCCCAGTGGAAGTAGTAAAAGAATTAGTTATGGTGTTCTCAATCTTGCTATGCGAAATGGTTTAGATTGTCCAAAGCAAGTAGTGGCTGGCGAAGTAATGGATGTGTCTATTAAATTGGATGATACAGGTTACGAGATTCCTGTTGGACACAAACTTCGTTTAGCAGTTTCAACTGCTTATTTTCCCTTGATTTGGCCTGCACCAAAAAAGGCAAAGTTGACCCTAGATTTAGCATCTTCATATTTAACTGTTCCTTGTCATGATCGAACTGCAACTTTAGTTCGAGATTTAGGTCAGGGGTATGTTTGTCCGGTTAAAAAAACAAAAAAAATAAGGCCAGAAAAACATGAACGTTTAATACAAATAGATTCAAAAAATGGTCTTGTGACAACCAAAATCAATGATGATTTTGGTAAGTATACATTCTTGGAGCACAATCTGACTGTAGGTGAATCCTGTAAAGAGATACACAGTATATTGCCTGATGATCCATGCTCCGCTATAAGTGAGTGCAGTTGGCATGCTCAGCAATCTCGACCTGGTTGGAATGTTGATATTTATAGTCAGCTTAAGGTAACTTGTGATGAAGAGTATTTCTATTTAAATCGCAGTATCAAGGCCCTAGAAAATGGTGTCCAAGTTCATCAATCTGAATCGCAAGAAAAGCTACCTAGAGGTTTTTCTTGATTTATTAGTCTAGTCTGTTAAGATATTCTTTAAGAGCTATTATTAACTTATAGTTTTTAAATCAAATCATATTTATAAAAGGAGAAAAAAATGAAAATTAAAACAGCAATAATTGCATTTTTTATTGTTACATTAGGACTTTCTAGTTCGCTTGCTTTGGCAGCAGGTGATGTGCTTAAAGTTCGAGCTTATAGTGATCTCAAAAGTCTAGATCCTGCATATTCAGGAGGTGTTTTTGATGAAGAGATTCAAGGTCTTATTTATAGTAAGCTTATTCAATATAAACCTGGCAGAGAATGGGGTTACTCGCTTGATGCAGCTGAATCAATCCAGCAGACTACTCCAACTACAATCGATTTCAAATTAAAAGAAGGCATCATGTTCACCAATGGTTTTGGTGAAATGACTGCTGAAGATGTAAAGTATTCTTTCGAGCGTATTGTGGATAGCGAAGTTAAATCTACAAACTCACCAGATTGGGGTCCACTTAAAGAAGTAGTTGTCAATAGCAAATATGAAGGCACAATTGTTTTTAACGAGCCTTATCCACCTGCTTGGAATATTGCTTTACCTTACATTGTTGGCAACATTATCAGTAAAAAAGCCTGGGAATCTGTCGACGGTAAAGTAGGTACCACAACACCTAGTGTTTCAGGACCTTATCTAATCAAAGAATGGCAGCCGAAGCAAAAAACTATTTTTGTGAGTAATCCAGACTGGCATGGTGGAGAGGCGCCATTTAATGAACTTCAGATTATCCCAATAGATGATGAAAGTACGGCGCAATTGGCATTTGAGGCAGGTGATATTGACTATACTCGTGTTCCTGTGAGCTCAGTATCCAATCTGAAAGCTTCGCCACCAGCGAACTCAATTATTGAAGAATATCCATCACTTTACTATGTTTGGGTCGGTATGAATGTTGAAAACGAACTCTTGTCTAATCAGAACTTGAGAAAGGCGATTCAACATGCTATTGATGTACCGTCAATTATGCAGGCTTCCTACTTTGGTGCAGCAGTTCCATCAACTGGCATTATTGCGCCAGGTTTGGTTGGTCATCGTGATGAAAGTCTTGTTGCTCCTGAGGCGAATGTTGCTAGGGCAAAGGAATACTTAGCTGCTGCTGGTTTGTCTGGTGATGTTAGGGTAACCCTTGATATTTTAAATAAGGCAGCCAATGTGACTACTGCTCAAGTTATCCAGGCAAACCTTGCCCAGGTTGGGATTACACTTGACATTAATCTGCATGAATCTGGTGCTTTCTGGTCACTTGGTGATCATACTGCAGGTGATCGATACAAGGATATTCAGTTAATCCTTAATCGCTACTCAATGGCGCCAGATCCTTCATATGCGACGGGTTGGTTTGTTACCTCGCAAAAGGGTGTCTGGAACTGGGAGCGTTTTAGTGATGCTGCATTTGACACGTTAGAGGTTGCAGCGAAGTCGGAGGTTGATAATACTAAGCGTGACCAAATGTACCAGCGTATGCAGGATATAATGGAAAACAGTGGAGCATATCGTTTCATAACTCATGAGGCGACACCTGTTATTTACAGTAATTCAGTTAATCCTGGATTCAGACCTGACGGACTCCCACTTTTCCGATATTTTTCTAGCAACTAGTAAATCTACTGGGAAGGCCTGTATCCTCAGGCCTTCCTATTTTCATAGAAATAAATAGGGTTAAAAGGAGTTGATAAAAGTAACTTCAGTTTAGTCTTGAGTTTAAATCTTGAACTTGTTTTATAATGAATTTCATTTTCCCTAAACTCTTAGCTAAATAAAAGGAATATTGTGTTACTTTATTTTGTAAAACGAATTTTTCTCGGCATTCTGATCATTTCAGTGGCTGTGACTCTAATGTTTTGTATGATTCATCTTGTGCCAGGTGATCCGGCCAGAATCATGCTTGGTCCACGGGGAACTACCGAAATGATCGCCGATATTACGATGCGGATGGGCCTTGACCAGCCCTTAGTAATTCAACTCATGAAGTTTTTTGGCAATATTCTCCAAGGAGACTTGGGAATGGATGTGATATCTAGTCGACCGGTCACAGCAATTGTTTTTGGTCAATTACCTTACACTCTTTGGCTTATTTTCAGTGCCATTTTTGGCGCCATGCTTATTGGAATACCTCTTGGTTGTTACTCAGCTTTACATCGTAACACTCTAGCAGACCGTGTTACTGGTGTTATTTCTGTCGCTTGTATTACCGCACCTTCATTTGTTGTTGCATTGTATTCATTGCTTATTTTTGCCGTCACCCTTAAGTGGTTTCCTGCAATAGGGGCTGGAGATAAGGGAGATTTATTTGATCAGGCGACTCATCTTGTCTTGCCAGCATTTGCAATCGGTATATCTTGGGTAGGCTATTTATCACGCTTAGTTCGCGCATCGATGCTTGAAGTGTTAGGCGAAAATCATATCCGAACCGCACGGGCTTATGGGTTAACTGAGTCTACTGTTGTCTATCGTTATGCTTTAAAGATTGCGATATTACCAACAGTGACAGTTATCGGGGTAGGTATGGGTTTTCTAATCTCAGCTGCTGTGTTAACTGAAATTGTGTTTGCTCGTCCCGGCCTCGGTAAGTTAATTATTGAATCGATTACGAGCCGTAATTATCCAGTAGTTATGGGCTCCGTGTTGGTCAGTACAGTTTTGTTTGTCATCAGTACAACAATATCAGACCTTGTTAATGCTTGGTTAGACCCTCGAATAAGAGCTAACTTGTAAGGCAGTTATGAAAGCTTTAATCAAAAGAATTTCTTCAGATCCACTTGGATTACTTGGTCTATGCTTAGTTACCTTGATGGTGGTCAGCGCATTAGGTGCATCAATATTTGCGCCCTACGACCCGATTCAACTTAATATAATGGATCGCCTTCAAGGGCCATCTGCCAACCATCTACTGGGCACCGATCAACTTGGAAGGGATTTATTTTCGCGAGTACTCTTTGGAGGTCAGGTTGCTTTAAAGGTTGCATTTTTAACAATTGGATCTGCGCTTATCATAGGAGTCGTGTTAGGAATGATTGCAGGTTATGGTCCGGCTTGGCTAGATAATTCCATTATGCTTTTATTTGATACTATTCGTTCAGTTCCGACAATTATGTTGGCACTGGCTGCGGTTGCAATGGTGGGTCCGTCAATAACTACGGTAATTTTCGTAATTGCTGTGAGCTCGATCCCAAATTATGGTCGAGTTGTTCGAACTCAAACACTCACTATTAAATCGAAGGACTTTGTCAAGGCAGAAATGCTTATGGGTGCATCGTTACTAAGAATTCTGTCAATACACGTGTTGCCAAATATTCTTGGGCCGCTCCTCATTCTCGCATCAATGGATATTCCGACCGTTATTGCATTAGAGGCTGGCTTGAGTTTTCTTGGTATGGGTGTCAAACCGCCAACACCATCCTGGGGTAGTATTCTGAATGATGGATTCGCTTTGATTCGAAATACTCCTTGGCCAATTATTGCTGGTTCGATTCCATTAGTTTTGGCTACACTGGGCTTTACTTTCCTTGGTGAATCATTGCGCGATCTGCTCGACCCCAAACTTAGGAAGTTGCTATGAGTGAAAACGTTCTTAGAATACGCGATTTGTCGGTTAATTATCAAACTGATCGAGGTGTATTGGAAGCGATACGTCACGTCAATCTTGATATACCAAAGGGTTCAATTGTCGGTGTAGTTGGTGAGAGTGGTTGTGGAAAGTCCACTTTGATTACGTCAATTATTCGGCAGCTCGATGATAATGCCGATATTCCTAATGGCTCGATCGAGTTTGAAAAGCAGGATCTTCTGAAGCTTTCACTGGATAAAATGCGAAATATTAGTGGCACTAAACTGTCGATTATATTTCAGGACCCAATGTCCACACTAAATCCAGTGTTATCGATTGGTCGTCAGATGATAGATATCCAGTATCGTGATAAGATTAGTAAGAAAAGAAAAAAACAACGTTCGATTGATATGTTGACCAAAGTTGGTATACCGGATCCTCGTAACCAGCTTAATCAATACCCGTACGAATTGTCAGGTGGGATGCAGCAACGTGTATCGATTGCTATGGCATTGCAGGCAGGACCATCTCTACTAATTGCCGACGAACCCACCACTGCGCTTGATACGACTCTTGAGGTTCAGATCCTTAAATTGTTGAAAGAGCTTCAGGAAGAAATGGGCTGCTCAATATTATTCGTTTCACATCATCTTGGAGTTATAGCCGAACTATGTGATCATGTAGTAGTCATGTATGCGGGTGAGATTGTGGAGCAGGGAAGTACATACGAAATATTCAACAACCCAGCTCATCCATATACTGTGAAATTATTGGAATGTGACCCTGCTAGTATTTCAAAAAAACAAAACTTGTTGCCTACAATTCCTGGAGAAATACCCGATCTGATAAATCTATCTGGAGGTTGTATATTTAAAAACCGATGTGACCAATCAATAGAGCGCTGTGATAAAGTTACCCCAATATTGAATAAATTTGACACGCATCATTTTGTTAGTTGCCATTTGATAGAATCATGAGTAAGTTGCTTTCTATTAAGAATCTACGTGTTCGGTTTCGAATCAAGTCACCATTACAGGCAATGCTTCAGAAAATAGATGATCCATACATAGATGCAGTCAGACAGGTTTCATTAGACATTAAGCAGGGTGAAACCTTTACCCTGGTAGGTGAAAGTGGCTCTGGAAAGACAACCTTAGCACTCGCTGTCGCTGGTTTACTGAATGCTACAGAAGGACAGATTAAATTTATGAATGAGGACGTTACCAGCATGACGTCATCGCAAATAATGGCTTATCGCAAAAAGATTTCATTTATCTGGCAAAATTCGATCGGTTCACTTAGTCCAAGAATGAGTGTAGGTTCATTAATTACTGAAGGTTACAAAATACATAACCTTAAAGATCGAGATCTAAAAATGGAAGCAGATCGATTATTAAAACTGGTGGGATTGCCCGCACATATTAGTGGGCGTTATGCACATCAACTTAGTGGTGGTCAGGCTCGTCGTGTCGGCGTTGCACGAGCTATAGCCCTAAAACCTAAGCTGATTATAGCTGATGAACCGACTGCGGGTCTCGATGTTTCAGTGCAAGGTGAAATATTAAACTTACTAAACAAGCTTAAGGATGACTTAGGAGTCAGTTTGTTTGTCATTACGCATAATTTAAATATCGTACGACATATCTCTGACAAAACTGCGGTAATGTATCTGGGGCGATTTGTTGAACAAGGTCAAACAGATGATATCTTTGCAAAGCCAAAACACCCCTACACCCTAGCATTATTATCAGCGAATCTAACACCTTATCCAGAAGCAAGCTTAAAGAATAGAATCGAGCTTAAGGGTGAGGTTCCCAGCCTAATGGATCGGCCTAATGGATGTGAATTTCATACACGCTGTCCATTCTCTAGTGAACATTGTGATAATGAGTTTCCACCAATGCATGTTTTTGATGGTGAACAAATTTTGACCTGTCACTACCCTCTAAATCAGAATTAATGATGGGAGTTATTAAGGTTAATCATTTCTGGATACCGATGCCTGATGGAGCTCGACTTGGTGCTCGACTATGGCTACCAAATGATAAAAAATCTTATCCAGCTATCCTTGAGTACATACCATATCGAAAAGATGATTACACAGTAAAACGGGATTCGAATACAATTGCTCATTTTGCTAAACATGGTTATGCCTGCATCCGCGTTGATATGCGTGGTTCAGGGAGCTCTGATGGTGTTCTTTACGATGAATATACTGATCAGGAAATAGATGACGGTGTTGCTGTAATCGATTGGATTGCTAGCCAGTCTTGGTGTAATGGCAAGGTTGGCACTATGGGAATCTCATGGGGTGGTATTACAGGAATGCAACTTGCTCAGCGATCACCTGAGGCGCTTAAAACGATTATCACATTAGGATCATCTGACCAGCGTTATTATGACGATGGTAGTTATTATATGGGTTGTCTGGTGGGTCAAACCCTTGGTTGGGCGGCAATTATGTTCGGATTTAATTCACGACCACCAGATCCGGAACTAGTTGGTGATAATTGGAAAATACTGTGGCTTGAGCGACTGGAAAAAACACCGCACTATCTTGAGCGTTGGCTTAAACATCAGCATAATGATGAATATTGGTTGAACAACTCAGTTGATGTTAATCATTCTAAGATCAAAATACCAGTTTATGCTATAAGTGGTCATGCAGATTGCTGGCCAAATACTGTAGCTCGATTGTTGCAGAATCTTAAGGTACCAATTCGTGGTTTGCAGGGTGCATGGTGTCATCGATATCCACACCTTGGTATTCCTGGACCGACTGTGGATTTTCTTTCCGATGCGGTTCGTTGGTTTGATCACTGGTTAAAAGAAAAAGAAACTGGAATCATGGATGAGGCTAAGTACCAAGTATTTTTACAAGATACTGTTAAACCAAAAACTTATTATGATAATCGACCTGGTCGTTGGATTGGTCTATCGAGCTGGCCATCAGAACAAATTGAAACTAAGTGCTTCTATTTAAATCAAGGGAGTTTATCTATCAAAAAAATACCTAATCAAGCAATGAAAATTTTATCACCACAAACGGTAGGTCAATTTTCGGGAGAATACATGCCTTGGTTTGCATTTGGAGTGGCTGAAGAATTGCCTGGAAATCAGAATATTGAGGATTCTGGATCACTGGTTTTTGATACTGAAACACTAGAACTTCCGCTGGAAATTCTGGGCAATACTGCTCTTACATTACATTTGAGTAGTGATCAGCCGCAGGGGCTTGTCGCAGTTAGGCTTTGCGATCTTTGGCCAGACGGTTCAAGCACATTGATCACTCGTGGTATTTTGAACTTGTCTCAACGAAACGGAAAGTCAAATCCTGAGGTAATGATTCCAGGAAAGGTTGTAGAAGTTATGGTTGAGTTGAACCATACCGCTTATGTTGTGCCTAAGAGGCATAAGCTTCGACTAGCTGTATCGACGAGTTACTGGCCCATTGCATGGCCCGCTCCAACCAACACTTGTTTGACAATTTATTCAGGCTTAAGCTTATTAAAACTGCCTGTTCTTGGAAAAAATGCGACTACTGAGGCACTGACAGATTTCAGTAAAAATACTTTAGAAGAAGAAGATCCTACTACCACCATGCGAGAATTTAGACATAATCGTAAATTCAGCTTTGATACAAAGCAGAATTTAAATGTATTAGAAGTAAAAGCTGATAATGGAAAAATGAAAATTAAAGAGAATGGAATAGAAATAGGATCAAAGTCTCTATATCGTTTCAGTATTGGTGAATCGGATCCTTTGTCTGCTATCGCTGAATATGAATGGGAATGGGAATATGGACGTGATAACTGGCAAACAAAAACTCATACCTATACTCGAATTACTTCGGATTTAAATCATTTTTACCTATACGCAGTTTTGATTGCTTGGGAGAACAATAAACAGGTATTTAAAAAGGTTTGGGATGAGCAATTTAAACGAGACCATTTTTAGTTTTAAAGGTTTTAAGCCCCTTAAGAGGGTACTTCAAACCATAGCCAATCTGATTTAAATTCTTCTATATATACTGTTATCCTACGGAGCTTAATTAGAACTCTATTATTTAAGCTTGATTAATTGATAAGCATTATTAAAGTCTTTAATGGAGACCTCTTTTTTCCCAGAAAGTTGGACCTTTTTTAGATTTATTACACCATTAGAAGTAGCAACGTTAAAATAAAGCTCCAAAGCTTTATGTTGAAAGGTATTAGCATGAAACAAAATCAAAGGTATAGTGTGCTTTTTGAGCCTGTTAAGATTGGCC
>Ga0208747_1000714_pt1 | contig 10092 bp, 10 predicted proteins | sample Knorr_S7_td_AAIW_FD_185597 | JGI IMG/M metagenome (GOLD analysis project Ga0208747, IMG submission 185597) | Marine microbial communities from Southern Atlantic Ocean transect - Knorr_S7_td_AAIW_ad_750m_LV_A (SPAdes) (version 2) | ecosystem: Environmental > Aquatic > Marine > Oceanic | place...
CAACCTTAATGCCCATACTAGCTAATAATAAAGCCGAAGCTGTTGATATATTTAATGTATTTTTACCATCTCCACCAGTACCACAAGTATCAATGGCATTTTTAATATTAACTCTCTTAGATTTGTTTCTTAAAACAAAAACACCTCCAGCAATTTCACTTGATACCTCACCTTTGTTTGATAATAGAGTTAAAAAACTATAAATTTCATCTTCAGATGCTTTTCCATCCATTATAATCTCAAAAGATTTCTTGCTATCTTCAAAAGATAGGTCTTCTTTTTTTTTTAGTTTTGTTAAAAATTCTTTCATAGATTTAATAATTTATAAAATTTTTAAGTAATTTTAAACCTACTGGAGTTTTTATGCTTTCTGGGTGGAATTGAACACCATGAATATTATATTTTTTATGCATAACCCCCATGATTATATTATCTTTAGTTTTAGCTGTAATAACTAGATTTTTCCCAAGTGTTTTTTTATCTATAATTAAACTATGGTATCTTGTGGCATTAAACTCTTTTTTTATTCCTTTAAATATTCCATTATTATTATGTTTAATGGTACTTAATTTTCCATGCATTAAATATTTAGCTTTAATAATTTTTGATCCAAATACCTGTCCTATGATTTGATGGCCTAAACACACACCAAGTATAGGTATACTTTTTGAAAAAAATTTAACTATTTTCAAACAATTACCTGATTGATTTGGATTACCAGGACCAGGAGAAATTACAATTCTATCGAATTTTTTCCTTTTTATTTGATTAATAGTAATTTTGTCATTTCTAAAAACTTCTACTTTGCATTTTAAGGAAGACAAATAATGATAAAGATTATAAGTAAAACTATCATAATTATCTATTAGTAAAATTTTCATTTTTATCTTAATGCATTTATTAATGCTTTAGCTTTATTAACAGTTTCACGATATTCATTTTCAGGCTTGCTATCAGCGACAATACCGGCACCAGCTTGAACATAAAATTTATTTTCTTTAGCAAGAGCAGTTCTCAAAGCTATACAAGTATCAAAATCACCATTTGCTGAAAAATATCCAATTCCTCCAGCATAAATTTTTCTTTTTGTTTTTTCTAAGCTATCAATTATTTCCATAGCTTTAATTTTTGGTGCTCCTGAAACTGTACCTGCAGGAAAACCAGACAACAAAGTATCTATTTTTGAATTTTTTTTATTAAAAGTACCCTCAACATTAGAAACTATATGCATAACATGTGAATATTTTTCTATTTTAAAATTTTCCGTAACTTTTACAGAATTAATCTTAGCTACCTTTCCCACATCATTCCTTCCTAAATCTAATAGCATTAAATGTTCTGCTAATTCTTTTTTGTCTTTTAGAAGGTCTTTTTTATAAAATTTATCCATTTTTTTGTTTTTTCCTCTTGGTCGAGTTCCTGCTATGGGCCTTACAGTGACTTTATTATTTCGTAATCGAACTAAAATTTCAGGACTAGCACCAATAATTTGAAAGTCACTAAAATTGAAAAAATACATAAATGGAGATGGATTAGTAATTCTTAATTTTTTATAAATTTCCAAAGGACTTTTTGTTAATTGTGTTTGAAATCTTTGACTTAAAACAACTTGAAAGATATTTCCTATTTTTATTTGTTTTTTTGCATTCAATACCATACTTTTAAAATATTTTTTACTCATATTGCTTTTAATTTTAGAAATTTTTTTTCTATATATTTTTTTTTTAATATATAAATTCTTATCAGAAGTTATTTTTTTGAGGTTAATAAGATCATTTCTAATTAAATCAAATTTATTTTTATAATTATTTATTTTTTCATCTGAATAGCAATTTACAATAAAATGAATTTTTTTTTTCAAATTATCATGAATAATCACAGATCTAGGTCTCATCAACCTAACATCAGGCAATTTTAAATCATCATTACAACTATTAGGAATATTTTCGATATATCTTATTATATCATAAGAAAAAAAACCTGATAACAAAGAACATATAGGTGGTAAGTTTTTTGGTGTGGCAAAATTAAAATTTTCAATTAATTCATTTAAGAATACATAAGGTTTTATCTTTAATTTTTTTTTTTTATCATTAATTATGCTTATTACCTTTTCATTGTTTAACTCCCATATTTTATCGGGATTTTTACCAAAAATAGTAAATCTACCCCTTATTTTCCCTTTTTCCACTGACTCAAAAACGAAACTATTTTTTTCATTTAAAAAATTATCTATTAATCTTTCAATAATGAATTTATTTTTAAATTTTTCTGAAAAGTAGATTGTTTGATTGATTTTACTTAGATGTTTTTTTTTAAAGTCTTTTAAGCTTGAACTGATTATCATTTAAAATAGTTTTTTAATCTATCAATAGTTTGTTGATTCATTGATATTTTATATTTGTTATTTAAATAGTGATCATAAGTTGAATAGATATTGTTTTTTAAATTGATGCCTGTTTCAAAATAAAATTTACTATAATTTTTATCATTTTTATTAATAGGTATTTTATTAATATTTTTAATAAATATTAAAAAGTTTTCATTATTTTTATTTGTAGCAATAGTATAATGATTAATAGGCATTCCAAAAATTTCATTCAAAGATTCTTTTATAAAAAAATCATTATCTTTAATATTTTTTACTTCCAATTGTTCTATTTTAATATCATTTTCTTTTGTCAAATTTACAAAGTCATTATTATTGAAAGATTTTGTATTAATTTTCTTTAACAATAATTGGTTGGTTTCAAACTTACTTTCATTGACTATTAATTCAATAATTTTATTTTTAAACTCTTTTGTTTCTGTATCAGGAAGAGCTTCTGTGATTTTATTTACATTAAATAAAATATATTCATTCCCATTATCCATAAGTTTTACTTCATTAATTTTATCTGTATTAATAATTTGATTAATTATTTCATCAGAAAGTATTAAATCATCAATTTTTTTCTTTTTATTAAATGAATCAATTGAGATAGTTTTTAATTTATATTTATTTGTTATTTCATTAAATTTAATTCCATTAACTATTTCGTTATCAATTTCATCAATTTTATCAAAGAATAATTGATTAAAATCTTTACTTGAAACTAAAGACATGGGATCTAGCAAAGTAATATTTAATGAAATTTTTTTTTCTTTAAGTTTATCTTTATTATTTTTTATAAATTTTAATATTTCATCTTCTGTAACTGTTGTATTATTTTTATAGGTTTTTTCTAAATTAATCATTTCAATTAAAATTTTCTTATTTTGATTATTAAATGTATTTTTGACTAAAAAAAAAGGTGAATAGGTACCGGCACTTATGTAATTAAATAATATTCTTTTTTTTTCATTATGTCTCAAATTTTCTTCAAAAATTGTTGCTGATAAATTATTTGTTATTAAATATTTTTCATATTTTATTCGTGAGAAATTGTTATTTTCATCTAAAAAATTTATATTTTTTTTTAATATTTTTGATAAAGATGAATCAGAAATTTGAATATTTAATTCATCCATTTCTAATAAAAGAAGTTTTTTATTTACCAAGTCAGCGACTACTTCTTCAAGTATAGAATTATTAATATTTTCTTTAATCATTTCATTACTTAAATTTAATGAATTAAGATGGTTCATAAAATCCTTTGTTGATATTTTATGATTATTAATCTTACCGACAACATTTGTGTTTCCTCCTCTAAATACACTACCCATCCCCCAAAATACAAAAGGCACAATTATTACACATAGTAATATTTTAGCATAAATAGTCTTTGAAAAATTTCGTATAGAACCAAGCATAATATAATTAAAGTAATTTGATTTATTAAGAACAAATCTATAAATTAAATTTAATCCTATGACAAATAAATTTAACTATTTTATTGGAAATTGGAAAATGTTTGGTGATTTATCATCAATAAGGTTAATAAAAAAAATAAGTATTAACTTAAATAGATTTAAAAAAAATAAATTTAAGGTAGTTTTTTGTATACCCTATACTTTAATCAATTCTTATTCTAAACAACTAAAGCAGTCCAGCATTTCTATTGGAGCGCAAAATGTTCATTATCTATATGAGTATGGATCATATACTGGCTCAATTAATTCAAAAATGATTAAAAATGCTGGGGCAGAGTATGTCATAATTGGTCATTCAGAAAATAGAATAAATGGTGATACAGATACTATTATTAATAAAAAAATTAAATCATCTTTAAAAAATAATATAAAAATTATACTTTGTATTGGTGAGACCAATAAGCAAAAAATAAATAAACAAACTAATAGAATTTTAAAAAAACAAATTGTTTTGTCGCTTAAAGGCATTAGAAGTATTAAAAATATTATTTTTGCTTATGAACCTGTGTGGGCAATAGGCACAGGAAAAGTTCCAAATAAATATGAACTTTCAAAAAATATATTATATATTAAATCTCAAATTCAGAATAAATTCAAAAAAGTTCAAAATATAAATATTTTATATGGTGGATCAGTTAATCCAAGAAATATAGTTGAATTAAATTCTATTGATCATCTAAATGGATATTTAATTGGTGGTGCTTCAAAATCTTCAAAAAAATTTATTGATATAATGAACAAAACATATAAATAGTCCGCATGGAGAATATTCTTCTAACAATAGATGTTATTTTAGCAGTTTTATTGATAATTTTGATTTTAATTCAAAAATCGGAAGGTGGTGCTTTAGGCCTAGGTATTTCTCAGGATAATTTTATGTTTTCTAGAACGGCAGGAGATTTTTTTTCTAGAAGCACAGCAGTAGTTGCTACACTATTTATTATATGTAGTTTAAGTCTAACAATTATTTCACGTCAGGATTTGCCTTCATCTTCCTCTATAATTGATAAAATTGAAGAAAATGAAGATGACAACACACCAAAAATTCCAAAAAACAATAATTAATACTTTCATTTAATTAAAATTTTACTTATAACATACTTCCATGGCGCGATATATATTCGTAACAGGCGGCGTGGTTTCTTCCTTAGGCAAAGGTTTATCATCAGCATCGCTTGCTGCACTTCTTCAGTTAAGAGGTTTTAAAATTAGAGTTAGAAAGTTAGATCCATATTTAAATGTTGATCCAGGAACAATGAATCCATTTCAACACGGCGAAGTTTTTGTAACTGACGATGGGGCTGAAACAGATCTTGATTTAGGACATTACGAAAGATTTACGGATATTTCAGCAACTAAATCTGACAACATAACTACAGGAGAAGTTTACAGTGATATAATTAAAAAGGAAAGAAAAGGTGATTTTTTAGGTGGAACAGTTCAAGTTATTCCCCATGTTACAAACCATATAAAAAAATTTATATCTCACAGTGTAAAAGATGAAGATTTTATTATATGTGAAATTGGAGGAACAGTTGGTGATATAGAGAGTTTACCTTTTCTTGAAGCAATAAGACAATTTTCAAATGATCAAGGTGAAAAAAATTGTTTATTTATTCATTTAACTCTTGTTCCTTTTATGAAAGCTTCAGGTGAATTAAAAACGAAACCTACACAACATTCAGTTAAAGAATTAAGGAGCATTGGTATACAACCTAATATTATTATTTGTAGAACGGAAAAAAGTATTCCAAAAGCTGAAAGACAAAAAATATCTTTATTTTGTAATGTTAAATTTGAAAATGTACTCCAAACAATTGATGTAAAAACTATTTATGAGGCTCCAATAAGCTTTAATAAAGAAAAATTAGATCAAAGAGTTTTAGAACATTTTAAGATTAAATATAAAAAACAAATAAATCTTAGCAAGTGGAAAAAAATAACGAATATTGTTTTAAATTCAAAGAAACACGTAAATATTGGAATTATTGGCAAATATGTAAATTTGAAAGATGCTTATAAATCTTTAGATGAAGCCCTAGTTCATGGTGGAATTAGTAATAAAACCAAAGTTAATTTAGTTAGAATTGAGTCAGATAAATTAAAGAAATCAAATTTGAACAATATTATGACACAACTTTCGGGTATTTTAATTCCAGGAGGATTTGGAAAAAGAGGAGCCGAAGGTAAAATTGAAGCAATTAGATATGCAAGACTAAATAATATACCCTTCTTTGGCATTTGTTTTGGCATGCAAATGGCAATTATAGAAGCAGCAAGAAATTTATTAAAAATAAGCAATGCCTCATCCAGTGAATTTGGAAATAGCTGTACTCCTGTAATTGGATTGCTACACGAATGGCAAAAAGGAAAAAAAATGATAAAAGGCAGTGAAAAAAATTTAGGTGGTACAATGAGATTAGGTTTGTATGATGCAGTTATTTCAAAAGGAACTCATATTTCAAAAATATATAATACTAAAAGAATTAAAGAGAGACATAGGCACAGATACGAAGTCAATATAGATTATAAAGATGCTTTTGAAAAAAAAGGATTAATTTTTTCAGGTTTATCTCCCGATGGCTTTCTTCCAGAAATAGTAGAACTTAAAAATCATTCTTGGTTTATTGGTGTTCAATTTCATCCAGAATTTAAATCTAGACCTTTTAATCCACATCCTCTGTTTTCTTCATTTATTAAAGCAGCTAAAAATTATCAGGAGAAAAAATAATGGAACAAGTTGAAGTAAAGTGTGGAAAATTAACAATTTCTAATAATAATCCATTTACTTTAATTGCTGGACCTTGCCAATTGGAAAATGAAAATCATGCCATCGATGTTGCTAAAAAACTTAAAGAAATCACTGATAAATTAAGTATAGGTTTAATATATAAAACTTCTTTTGATAAAGCTAACAGAACGAGTCTTAAAGGTAAAAGAGGGGCAGGCCTTGAAAAATCATTACCTGTTTTTGATAAAATAAGAAAAGATCTAGGTATTCCAGTATTAACTGATATTCATAATGTTGAACAGTGCGCATTAGTTTCAAAGCATGTAGATGTTTTACAAATCCCAGCGTTTTTATGTAGACAAACCGATCTACTTATTGCTGCAGCAAAAACAGGTAAAGTTATTAATGTCAAAAAAGGACAATTTCTTGCACCATGGGATATGGTGAATGTAACTAAAAAAATTTCAGACTCTGGAAATAAAAATATTTTGGTTACTGAAAGAGGAGCAAGCTTTGGTTACAATACACTTGTTTCAGATTTTAGATCTATACCTATTATGTCAAAGAATGGTTATCCCGTTGTTTTTGATGCAACGCATTCAGTACAACAACCTGGTGGACTAGGAGAGAAAAGTGGAGGGCAAAGAGAATTTGTTGAATATCTTGCAAGAGCTGCTGTTGCTGTTGGAGTAGCTGCGGTTTTTATGGAAACACATCCGGATCCAGATAATGCACCTTCTGATGGTCCAAACATGGTTCCATTATCAAAGATGGAGAATTTGTTAAAACAATTATTAAAAATTGATCAATTGATAAAGAATGGCAAAAATTACTAATATCAAAGGTCGACAGGTTTTTGATAGTAGAGGAATCCCAACTGTAGAAGCTGAAGTTTTTTTAGAAGATGGAAGCTCGGCCTCAGCAATAGTTCCATCCGGTGCATCTACTGGAAAGCATGAAGCTTTTGAATTGAGAGATTTAGAAAATAAAGAATACTTAGGAAAAAGTGTTTTAAACTCTGTTAAAAATATTAATGGAACTATATCTAAAAACTTAAAAAATTTTGATATTTTTGATCAAAGAAAATTAGACAATGCTTTAATAGATTTAGATGGCACTAAACAAAAAAATAAATTAGGTGCTAATTCAATTTTAGCTGTTTCCATAGCAACATGTAAGTTGGCTGCAATTTCGAAAAAGATTTCACTATTTAAATATTTAGGAGGAAATACAAATAATCAAATGCCATTACCTTTAATGAATATAATTAATGGTGGAGCGCATGCTAATAATTCACTTAGAATACAAGAGTTTATGATACGCCCAGAACGTCCTAAAACATTTTCAGAGTCAATTAGAATATGTTTTTTGGTAATTCAGAAATTAAAATCACTTATAAATAATAAAAAACTTTCCACAACTGTAGGTGATGAAGGTGGCTTTGCTCCATCTTTAAATACAAACGAAGAAGCAATTGAATTTATTATAGAAGCTATTGAAAAATCTGGTTTTAAGATTGGAGAAGAAGTTTCAATTTGTTTAGATGTAGCTGCAAACGAATTATATAAAGAAAGCAAATATTCTATTCAATCATCAAAATTTGAAAGCATTGAAAATACTATAGATTACTATTTAGATTTAATTGATAAATATCCAATAAAATCAATTGAAGATCCTTTTTCAGAAGATGATTGGGGATCATGGGAAGGATTAATGAAATTTTTAAAAGCTAATAATAAAAACACTCAAATTGTTGGAGATGATTTATTTGTTACTAATAAAGAAAGATTAAACAAAGGTATTAAACAAGAAGTAGCTAATGCCATATTAATTAAACCAAATCAAATAGGGACAATAACAGAAACTATTGATGTTATTAATTTAGCTCACAAAAACGGTTTTAAAACAATTATTTCTCATAGATCAGGTGATTCAGAGGACACATTTATTGCTGATTTGGCTGTTGCAACAAATTCTTCTCAAATTAAAACAGGTTCATTAGCCAGATCTGAAAGAGTTGCAAAATATAATAGATTATTAAGGATAGAGGAAGAACTTGGAAGTTCTGCAAAAATGGCTAAGATTTAAGTAATGATTGTAATTGATAAAATAAAAAAACATTATTTTCTTTTACTAAGCACTTTTCTATTTTTCTACGTTTTTTTTAATCTTTTAGATGGCGAAAGAGGCCTGATCTCTTATTTTGAAAAAAAAGAACAATACAAAAATATGTTAAATAAAAAAAATGAATTAACTATTCAGATTAGCGGACTTGAACATAAAATTTCTTTGTTAACTGATAATATAGATTTGGATTATATAGAAACCCTTGTCAGAGAAAAATTCTTTTTTGGCCAAAAAGGAGAAAAAGTTTATTTAATTAATAATAATGAAAATTAGGCATCCAGAAAAAATTAACAAACCTGTTAACCTTATTAAAAAAAAACCTTCTTGGATAAGATCAAGATTAATTAATTCTCAAAATTTTTTTTTAACAAAGAGTATTATTAATCAAAAAAAAATTCATACAGTATGTCAGGAAGCAAATTGTCCTAATATTACAGAGTGTTGGAGCAAAAGACACGCAACATTTTTAATTATGGGAGATGTATGTACTAGAGCTTGTGCTTTTTGTGATATTAAAACAGGAAAGCCAAATTCTTTAGATTTATTTGAGCCAATAAAAATTGCTAAAGCTACCAAAGAGCTTAATTTGAAACATGTTGTAATTACATCTGTTGATCGTGATGATTTAATAGATGGTGGGGCAGAACATTTTAGCAAAGTTATTCATGAGGTAAGAAAAATGAATAATTCTACAACTATAGAAGTTTTAACTCCTGATTTTTTACGTAAAGGGAAAGCATTTACTAAAGTTGTATTAGCAGAACCAGATGTTTTTAATCATAATATTGAAACAGTTCCCAGCCTCTATTTAAAAGTTAGACCAGGATCAAGATATTTTGCATCTTTAGAATTACTTAAATCAGTTAAACAAATGGATAAAACAATATTCACAAAATCTGGAATTATGCTTGGAATGGGAGAAAAAAGAGACGAGATATTACAAGTTATGGATGATTTAAAATCAGCAGAAGTTGACTTTATTACAATTGGACAATACTTACAGCCATCAGTTAAACATCATCCATTAGAAAGATATGTTCATCCAGATGAATTTAAAGAATTAAAAAGAATAGCTGAATCCAAAGGTTTTTTAATAGTTGCATCTTCTCCGTTAACCAGATCTTCTTATCATGCAGATGAAGATTTTCATAAAATGAAACTATTGAGAGATAATCAATCTCAATGCCATCGTCTTCAGTAAAAAAAAAAATTTCCTGCACGAAAAAGGATTTAATCAATATGGTACTTGATATTGAAAAATATCCTGAATTTGTTCCATGGTGCTTAGATAGTAAAGTTTATGAAAAAAAAGATAAAGGAGATACTGTTGAAATTATAGCAGATCTTACAATTGGGAAGAGTTTTTTTAAAGAAACATATAA
>Ga0208747_1000720_pt1 | contig 10031 bp, 7 predicted proteins | sample Knorr_S7_td_AAIW_FD_185597 | JGI IMG/M metagenome (GOLD analysis project Ga0208747, IMG submission 185597) | Marine microbial communities from Southern Atlantic Ocean transect - Knorr_S7_td_AAIW_ad_750m_LV_A (SPAdes) (version 2) | ecosystem: Environmental > Aquatic > Marine > Oceanic | place...
TTTTTATGAGTTCCACAAGCGTATGATTTACATTTGGATACAACAGCAGATTTGCTTCCCTGGCTCGTCGATATGCTACTATACCTGCTGCCAAATATTTATTATTTACTTCACCGATCGTTTTATTTAAAAAATCATTAAATACCTGTTGGTTCTCCCAACCTTCCTCTTCATAAATGCCGATTATAGTCTCATATGATTCATCAGGATCAATATCAAGTCCAGCCTCAATCATTCCGGCAATGGCAGCTTTGACTGCATAATCTTTCATTTTCATGAAATCAAGCAGGGTATTATCTAGGTCAAATATGACCGCTTTTATCATTAGGAAAGTAGTCCTAGAGTTCGATTGATATTAGTTCTGATATTTTTGAGGATTCATGATTTTATCCATTTCGTACTCAGCTATTTTCCTCCAGGTACGATCTTTGCGTGCTTTCTCCAATGCATTAACGGATGCAACTTTATTGCCTTTACCTCCACACCATGTTGCTACACCAAGTTCAATCCATCCGCCACCGAAAGATGGCTTGCGATCCGTTGAGTTTCGGGCTGCTTCTTCAGCTCGATCGCACTCATCTAATTGATTATAAGCGACAGCTAATCTATACCATGCCATGGCGTCCTTTTCATTATGTGTCGTGGCAAGTACAAGATTATTTGCTGCATTAGCCCACTCTTCCATTTCGCTATATATTACACCGAGGGTTGAATATCCCTTAGAATACTTAGAATTAACCTGAACAGCAGTATTTAGAACCTCAATTGCCTGATCATATTTTTTCTCACTGAGGTATATCTCACCCATGGCACCGAAAGCTTTATCATAGGCAGGGTGTACATCAACAGCTGCTTTAAATGCAGCTAAAGCGCCTTCGTTATCACTATTAGCCTTCTTGGATAGTCCCATTGCATACCATCCTTTATAAAAATTCGGATTTATATCTAGTGCTTGTTGGTAATGGCCAATCGCTCCATTACGGTCACCCATTTTCGCTTTAATTACACCAATTTGATAATGAGCCTGATAAAATTTTTCATCAAATTCCAACACTTTATAATAGGCTTTTATAGATCCATCTAGGTCACCTCGTTTGTAGGCCCTATTTCCGTCATTAAAAGATTTTTTCGTAACATTATCTAATGCCTTTCTGGCTTTTTCATGATATGGATTTATTTCTAGTGCTGTTTTGAAATGTTGAACTGCTTCATTGAGTATTTTTTCCCGGTTCTTTACTAGGCCCATGCTATATGCCGCTTCAGCAAACATGGGAAATTTCTCCAGCACAATTCGATAACTTTCAAAGGCATTAGCATAATCAGTATCGTCCATATATCGACTGGCATCATTCATTAATGTATTAATTTCATTTATACGGTCGAACTCATCTCTAAATTCTTGATTTTCAGGGTCAGCATCAATTGCTCTCTTTAAGAAATCCCGCGTCTCTTGCATTTTACCTAAACGAAGATTAAGTCTGGCTAATTCAAGCATTGCTGGGGCAAAAGTAGGATCCATTTCCAAGGCTTGCGTAAATAATGATTCAGCTCGCACAATTTGACCATTATTCAATTCATTCTTCCCATCTGCTAAAACCTGATCAGGTGTCTGTCCAATAAGGTTTGTCACAAATATTGTTATAATTATAGATATCTGTCGTGAGTTATTAAACATTTTTTCCTCCAATTGTGCCGAAGGCGGGACTCGAACCCGCACGAGGTTTCCCCCACTGCCCCCTCAAGACAGCGTGTCTACCAGTTCCACCACTTCGGCAATCGATTTTATTCAATATCCAGGTTCTGTTGGATATCAGGGACTGATAGATCTAGCAAACGTTGATCTGCTTCACGCTTTAAAATGGATTCACTATCAATTGTTTCAGGAGCACTAGTCAAACTAATTAATATACCAAAGGTCATAAAAGCAATAGCGAACCAGGTTGTAATTTTGCTCAATGCAGTTGCCGCTGCACGACCGCCAAAAATAGAGTTTCCCATACCGGCGCTTAAACCACCAGCTAACCCACCGCCTTGGCCTGCTTGCATTAATATTACAGCTATTAACAAAATGCTAATGATTGTATGGATACCTATAAGTATTCCTGTCATCATTTACCCCTTATAATTATTATTAACGATTTCTATTATTTTATATAATAATTCTAATTTTAAACTCGATCCACCAATTAAAAATCCATCTACACCTTCAACTTCAATCAATTCCTTCGCATTTTCAGGTTTTACAGATCCACCATAAAGAATCGGGATTTGTTTTACTAATTCAGTAGCAAATAGTTCAGCCAGTAATTCATTTATCTGTAAATGGGTATCTTCAACCTGTTTTGGTTTAGCGTTAAATCCTGTACCAATTGCCCAAACCGGTTCATACGCAATAACTATACGATCAATTAATTGACCTTTAACTCCATCAAAGCCCTTGGTTAACTGTTCTTTTAATATCGTTTTCGTGTACCCTGCATTCCGATCATTTAATGTCTCCCCGATACAAAAAATAGGTATAAGACCATTATCCAGAACCGCATGCAGCTTTTTATTTAATGAAGTATTATTCTCATTAAAGAGATGCCGCCGCTCCGAATGTCCAATAATTACGTAACGAACACCACAGTCCTTAAGCATACGAACTGAAGTCTCACCGGTAAAGGCGCCTTCGGGTTCAAAATAAACATTTTGACTGCCTAATTCGATACCAGCATCTGACAAATTTTCATTTATGTGAAAGAGCGATGTAAAAGACGGGCAGAATATAATTGTTGGTTTTTCCTTTTCCAAAAGCAAATTAGATATCTCACTGACGAAGGAAACTCCCTCTTGTGGCGTTTTATACATTTTCCAATTGGCGGCAACTATAGGTTTTTTTATCATCACCTACCTAATGCATCCAATGCAGGTAGTGTGTTCCCGCTTAATAGTTCCAAAGATGCGCCACCACCTGTAGAAACGTGTGTCATCTTTTCACCCATACCAAATGTCTTTACTGCAGCTGCGCTTTCACCTCCACCCACGATCGTATCTATACCTTTATCATAGGCCAAGGAAAGCATCTTCGATATGGCTTTTGTTCCGTTTTCGAACTCTTTCTTTTCGAAAACACCCATTGGGCCATTCCATAAAATTGTTCCTGCACCTAAAATATAATCGGAGAAAATATTTACAGTTTCTGTTCCAATATCAAGCCCCATAAAACTATCAGGAATAGAATCAAATGCTACAGTCTTTATTTCTTTCGGTTTTTCAATCGTTTCAGCTATAACAAAGTCTACTGGAAAAACAAGTTTTACTCGCTTTCGGCGTGCACGCGCCAAAATTTCTCTTGCAGAAAAAACCATTTTACTATCCACTATTGATCGACCAACATCCACCCCAAGTGCCTTAAGAAAAGTGAAGGCCATGCCACCACCAATCAGTATTGTATCAGCATCATCCAGGAAGCGATCAATTAAATGTAATTTACCTGATATTTTTGCCCCACCCAGTATCAATAGTAACGGATGTTTTGGTTCCTTAAACCTTTCCAGTAAAAAATGAAGTTCTTTTTCCATTAAATATCCCATACCTTTTTCTATGAAATGTTCCGTGACACCTACATTGGAAGCATGGGATCGGTGTGCTGTTCCAAAGGCATCATTTACGTAGATTTGCCCATGCCGGGCGAGTTTTCCTGCGAACTCAGGATCATTGTTAGTTTCTCCAGAGTGAAAACGTAAGTTTTCTAGCAGATGTACTTCTCCAGGATGTAACCCGATTGTCACATTAATTGCATCCTCACTAATACAATCATGAGAAAATTTAATGGGTATCTCTAATATATCAGAAAGTGTTTCCCCAACAGGAACTAGACTGAACTTTTCATCGATTTTACCGTTCGGCCGTCCCAAATGTGACATGAGTACTATTGATGAACCAGAATCTAGACACTCCTTAATTGATGGTATCGCAGATTGGATACGAAATGAGTCCACAACACGGTCATTCTCTATAGGAACATTGAAATCTACGCGCATCAGTACGCGTTTTTGCTTCAAGTCGAAAGAATGTAACGCCCTAATCATTCCTAAAATCTTCCCTTGGTGTTGTGCATGTGATCCCGGAAACCCGTGCTGCACCATTTTCTCTCAATACTTTTGCACAGTTTGAAATAGTTGACCCTGTGGTCAGCACGTCATCAACTAATAATATGTGTTGATTGTTTAGAGATTTATTAATGGTAAAAGAAACGTCTAAATTTACCATACATTCCGTACTGCCCAGCATCGTATGGGAAACAGTATAACGTGTACGCTTAATTATACTGGTATCAACAGGCACTGCATAGATGGATGCTAATCCTTTCGCCAGCCAAAATGCCTGATTATAACCTCTTTCTCTTTTCTTTAACCAATGTAGAGGAACGGGAATTATCATATCAATATCACCTATTTCATCCTTAAGAATTTCCTCACCCAAGAGGACACCCAAATCAAAACCAAAATTAGCGCGGTCATTGTATTTAAGGGAATGAATTAAGTTATGTAAAATATCGTTATAAAACCAAGCTGAGCGCATATCATCCAGATAATTATTATTGGTAACATTTTGGACCCAGTTGCCAAACTTTGTCGGTTGCATTCCATCCTTGCAAAATTTGCATATATTTGTCCGATTGTCCTCATGGATCCTTGAACATCCCACACAAGTATTAGGATAAACCAAGTCCAAAACTAGGTTTATTAAGGCATTAAGATATTTGAAAAGTGTAAAGATCAACTCGGTTATACCTTGTTTTTTCGTGTCTCTATTACCGGTAGGTTATAAGTTTTCTTTATGAAATATGTACAATTCACACACGCAGACAAACTGACATTACAGGATTTGATGTTCCATCATATTCATGAGATCCTCCTTGTAGCTAGTCCCTATGATTCTTTTGTCCTGGAAGAGGATGGTCGATTAACTGAACAGATATCGCACGAATACATGGGGATGAATTTTAGTAATGCGCCCCGAGTCTGGCAAGCTTCTACTGCTGCGGATGCACTTACAATGCTATCCCGCCAAGACTTCGATTTGATAATTGTGATGATGCGCATTGCAGATATGGATCCCGTATTATTCTGTTCGAAGATTAAAGAAATTTATCCAAAAAAACCGGTTATTCTGTTAGCCTTTGATGAATCAGAAATAAAGCAATTACCGGAAGATTTTAAAAAATCAGCTATAGATCGTGTATTCATATGGTCTGGGAATGCCAATGTATTATTAGCAATTGTGAAAATGTTTGAAGACGCAATGAATATTCGCAGGGATATCAAAAAAGCAGATGTACGCTGCATTATACTAATAGAAGATTCACCACGGTACTATTCTCTAATACTGCCAATGCTTTATAAAGAGATCAGTTACCAGGTGAAAGAAATGATCGACAAAAGTGCTAGCGATCATGAACGATTATTGCATATGCGCGGTCGTCCAAAAATACTTCTAGCTACTTCTTTTGAAGAAGCTGAGCGCTATTTTAAGCGCTTTAGGCTGAGTACACTTGGCATAATTTCTGATATCCGTTTCTCCAAAGACGGCAAATTAGATAAAAAAGCTGGTGTAAAATTTGCACGATGGGCTAGGTCAATTGACCCAAGCATACCAATAATGCTGCAATCAAAACATATCAATAATGCTGAACTAGCTAAAGATGTTAAAGCTCATTTTCTGTATAAGGATTCTCCAACTTTGTTAATGGAACTCAGTGAATTCGTCGTCAGAAATTTCGGCTTTGGTGATCTCATATTCCGCACACCCAAAGGAAAGGAACTGATTACAGTCTCTAATTTGCCTGAACTCATTAAGGCAATTCAAACTGTGCCGGAAGAATCGCTACTCTACCATGCCAAAAGTAATCACTTTTCTAATTGGTTAGCTGCGCACGGATATTTGGGACTTGCCTCTCAGGTTCGGCCTCTGAATCATGCCGATTTTAAGAACTCAAATATTCATAGGGCCTATTTAGTTGATCTGATCGAAAATACAATTAAAAATCAAAAAGCAAGACAGGTTGTAGAAATTCAACAAGAAACATTTGATCATACGAAGCGTTTTACCCAGATATCAGGTGGATCGTTAGGTGGAAAAGCTCGCGGACTAGCTTTCGCTCAAAAAATGATTCGTTTATCTGACTTCCGGGCCCGTTATGATGGAACAGAAATTAATATTCCGCATACTGCCGTTGTTGGTACCGATTCCTTTGATGAATTCATGAAGGAAAATAATCTATGGGCGGATGCTCTGTCGAAAAAAACAAACAAAGAAATTTCAAAATTATTCCTTAATTCAAATATCAGTAATGAATTAAAAAACTCACTTAAAGTATTTGTTAAATCTGTGAAGTACCCCTTGGCGGTACGATCATCAAGCCTACTAGAAGATAGCCAGTACCAACCGCTTTCAGGGATGTATGCCACCTATATGCTGCCAAATAATCGTAAAAAATTGAATGACCGATTGGAAGATATTATCGTTGCCTTAAAGCTCGTATATGCTTCCACGTTTTTTCAGGACCCCAAATCCCTTATAAGTGGTTCCGTGCATCACATTGAAGAAGAAAAAATGGCAGTAATACTAATGGAGATGGTTGGGCAAAATTATAATGGTAGATACTACCCTTCTTTTAGTGGGACCGCGCAGAGCTTTAATTTTTATCCAGTATCATACATGAAACGAGATGAGGGTGTGGTTCATTTAGCACTAGGATTGGGAAGGACCATTGCCAATGGAGAAAAATCTCTGCGATTTTCACCAAAATACCCTGGAATATTACCCCAGTATTACTCCATTAAGGCAGCATTGGAAAGCTCACAAAATACCTTCTACGCAATGGATCTTAGTCCAAAAGCCCATCCATTGTTTAATGGAGAAGAAAAAAATCTATCATCTTATAATCTGGAAATCGCTGAAACGGATGGCTCACTAAAGTGGTCTGGCAGTACCATTTCAAACGAAGACAATGTAATAAGAGACTCATTATCCTATGATGGTACAAGGGTGATAACATTTGCACCGGTATTAAAATGGGCCACATTACCGCTTGTGGATATTTTAAAGGATCTTATAAGTATGGGAAAAGAAGCATTAGGGTGCGAAGTTGAAATCGAATTCGCTGTAAACATATTTGATGATCCAAATAAGAAACCTGAATTTGCATTGCTACAAATAAAACCTATGGTTATGGGAGGATCAAGAGAAATTATAAATATAGAAGAAGAATCGGATCATGAAATTTTATGCAGTAGTAAAATCACATTGGGTGATGGTTTGATTAATGATGTGCGTCATATCGTTTTCGTAGACCCTAAGCTATTTAAACCGGCAATAACAAAAGATATCGCCAAAGAAATACACGCGATCAACCAAACATTGATTAAAAAGCACCCTTATATACTCGTAGGACCTGGCCGCTGGGGCTCAGCAGATTCCTGGCTGGGAGTTCCAGTAAATTGGGAACAGATAAATGGTGCCAGCGCCATAGTCGAGTTAGGGAAAAATAATTTTCCAGTTGACCCCTCTTTTGGCAGCCATTTCTTTCAAAATGTTACCAGTATGCGACTAGGTTATTTTACTGTAGACCATAAATCAAACACAGATGTATTTGATTTTAGCTGGTTAAATAAACAAATAATTAATGATGATAAAACTTATACTACCTGTTATAAGTTGGAATTTCCGCTACGTATTAAGATCGACGGGACAACAGGTAAAGGTGTCATCCTTAAACCAAAAGTCCCTGAGCTAGAACCAATGAATGAACAGGAAACTAGTGGTATTTAATCAAACGACACCCTGATCGATCATTGCATCTGCAACTTTTGTAAAACCACCAATATTGGCACCTTTTATATAATTTACAAAATCACCTTCTGTGCCATAAGTATTACACTGTTTATGAATATCTTTCATTATTTGATGTAAACGCTGGTCGACTTCTTCTCTTGTCCAGGACAAGCGCATATTATTTTGGCTCATTTCCAATCCAGATACCGCTACACCTCCCGCATTCGCGGCTTTTCCTGGGCCAAATAATATTTTGTTTGCCATAAAAACATCAACAGCGCCGGGATCGGAAGGCATATTGGCTCCTTCTGAAACACATTTGCAGCCATTCTTAATAAGAGTTTTTGCATCTTTTTTGCTGATCTCATTTTGTGTTGCGCAAGGCAAGGCAATATCACAAGGAATTGACCAAGGTCGCTGACCGTCAAGATACTCACAACCGAATTCTTCAGCATAATCCTTTATTCTACCTCTTTTTATATTTTTTAGGTCCATTACCCAAGCCAATTTTTCTGTATCGATACCATCTGAGTCATGTATTGTACCATTCGAATCAGATATAGACACAACTTTGCCACCAAGTTGGATAACTTTTTCAGTAGCAAATTGAGCCACGTTTCCTGAACCAGATATTGTCACTGTTTTACCTGAAAATGAATCATCTCTAAGTTTCAGCATTTCTTCAGCAAAATATACGGCACCATAACCAGTAGCCTCTGGTCGTATCCGACTTCCACCCCAGTTCAATCCTTTTCCTGTTAATACACCGCTAAATTCGTTGCGCAGACGTTTATATTGTCCAAATAAATACCCTATCTCTCGACCGCCAACTCCAATGTCCCCTGCTGGTACGTCCGTATCAGGTCCGATATGACGAAAAAGTTCTGACATGAACGATTGCGTAAAACTCATCACTTCATTATCTGATTTACCTTTAGGATCAAAATCCGATCCTCCTTTACCGCCACCCATTGGTAGGGTGGTTAAACTATTTTTAAATACCTGTTCAAAACCCAGGAATTTTAATATGCTTAGATTCACGGAAGCATGAAACCGTAACCCGCCTTTGTATGGCCCAATAGCAGAGTTAAATTCTACACGATAGCCACGATTCACTTGAGCCATACCCCGGTCGTCGCGCCAGGGAACACGAAACATAATTACCCGCTCTGGTTCTACGATCCGATCCGGAATTCCTGCATGAAAGTATTGTGGATGATCGTTTAAAAATTCCCAGATAGATGAAAACACCTCGTGAACCGCTTGGTGAAATTCATCTTCACCTGGAGATCTCGAGGTAACATGTTTCATAAAATCATCAACAGACTTATACATATTTATTCTCCTATTTAACTCTTATTTTAAAAATCAATCAAATTCGTTGACCCGCGGACTACCATATCCTTCCAGTGGTAATTTCGAAATTCATCCGGATGATTAGAGTGAATCTGTTCAAACATCCCTGCGTCATCTTTGTTGATGAATATAAAAATAAATCCATCATCTGAATCTTCATAATGCCAGATTTCATAACTATACCTATCTTCATTAGCTGGATAAGGTTCAATATTAATTGGACGACCATAACGAATTAATACGCGACCACGGTCAGTTTTCCTACCAGAAAAATTCCGATTTGAGAATTGTTGATCAGCAAGCGCAAGGCGTGTGTTCATTTGATTGTAAAATTCATTTTCTTTTGTTGTTCTATCAGGATCACGTTTTTCAAAATAATCGACTAATTGCACAATCCGATCGATCCTATTTGCTCTCACAAGTGTTTGAAATTCCGATGCACTCATGAAATATCCAACAATATCCATGAAATCTCGTAATTCATCGTTTTCCATTGCGTCAAGAATCATGGTAAAATTATTGTTAAAATCAGTAGACTGTTCCTTTACCACGAAGAATTCCCGATCTATGAACGTCTTTTGATCTGATTGATCATCGATAACTTCAAGGCGTAGTCTATATCTACCAGCTAACAATCCCATCACATTAAATCCCAGAGTCTCAACACTTGATTCTCCAGGTTTTTTCCTTACAAAAGGCCCACGCTGAAATACTTCCTTACCACTACGTTCAAATAAAATATAATTTGCAGTATACGTACCACCATCATCCTGTAAACCATAAACTTCACTGTAGGCATACAACATTGGTCTTCCTAATCCAAAAACACCACTGGGATTAGGTGTCATCGTATA
>Ga0208747_1000721_pt1 | contig 10030 bp, 12 predicted proteins | sample Knorr_S7_td_AAIW_FD_185597 | JGI IMG/M metagenome (GOLD analysis project Ga0208747, IMG submission 185597) | Marine microbial communities from Southern Atlantic Ocean transect - Knorr_S7_td_AAIW_ad_750m_LV_A (SPAdes) (version 2) | ecosystem: Environmental > Aquatic > Marine > Oceanic | place...
AAATTTCTTTCTGACTTTTTAAGCCATTGGGATACATGTCTTCTTTTGAAGGGAAAAATAATGCATCACACTGTATTTTTTCAAGTTCAAATATATCTTTTTTTTCATCGCAAGGGTAGTTTTCAAAATCACTCTTGTTATCAAATTGTGTTGGATTAATATATATTGTTGCTAAGGAAAAAAAATTTGCTTCAATACATTTTTCTACAAGTGATTTATGCCCCTTATGAATGCTTCCCATAGTTGGAATTAAACCAATTTCTTGATCATTTTTTCGTATTTCGACTAAATGATTATCTAATTCTATCTTATTTCGTAATATTTTCATTTATGTTCCACTAACTAATTGACTTATACATCATCAATTAGTTATAGAGACCATTTTTTAGGTAGAACACATGAAAAGGACATATCAACCAAGCAGAATTGTGCGCAAAAGACGTCATGGCTTTCGTGCACGTATGGCAACAAAAGCTGGGAGGCAAATTATCAATCGTCGACGAGCTAAAGGAAGAGCCCAGCTAAGCACTTAACTGGCCAAATGGCCCTAAAAATTAATACTATCAAAAAACGCTCAACATTTATTTTTGTTAAAGAAAAAGGAAGATTTGTCCGAAGTAATAGCTTTAATGTTCAAATGCTTAAAGATACGAGCCTGCAAGATATGATAAAAGTTGGTTATACAGCAACAAAAAGATTGGGAAATGCAGTAAAAAGAAATAAGGCTAAAAGATTAATGAGGGAGCTAACAAGAAAAGTTTTGCCAATATATGGTAAAATAAATTTTTATTATGTGTTAATAGCAAAAATATCGATATTTGAAACGCCGTTTTTAGAACTTGAAAAAGAATTAAAAAAAATAATTTCATGATTAAAATATTACTTAAAATTTCCATACTACCCCCCATTATGATTATAAGAACATATCAATTAATTTTATCTCCCATTTTAAAAACAAACTGTCGTTATTTACCAACTTGTTCTGAATATTCTCTTGAATCTCTAAAAAAACATGGTTTGCTAAGAGGTTGTTATTTATCTTTTAAAAGAATTTTACATTGTCATCCTTTGGGAGGGCATGGCTATGATCCTGTCCCAGAAAAAATAAAAAAGGAAATTTAAATGGGAGAGCAAAAAAATTTATTTCTTGCGATAGGATTATCAGTTGCAATCATAATAGTTTTCCAACTTTTATTTCCTCAACAATCAGTTATGTCACCTACTTCCACTAATGATATTGAGGAAATTCAACCAGCAACTTCGATTGACGATAATCAAGTGGTTTCAAGAACGATTGTTAAGTCAAAAGAAGATATAATTGTACTAAGTGATAGAGTAAATATCCAAAACCCATTACTATCAGGTTCAATAAATTTAACTGGTGCCATCATGGATGACCTTGTTCTTTTAAAATACAAAGAAAGCCTCAATGATGATTCCAAAAACATTAATCTATTTTCCCCAGAAGAAACGGCTAATCCTTACTACATTGAATTTGGATGGAAAAAATTATCAAATAATTCTTCAGTAATTGATTTACCCATGCGCGATACTCAATGGAGTGCAACAGCATCTAACTTAACACCTAATTCTCCTGTCACTTTGGTTTGGACAAATAATCAAAATGTTACTTTTAAAATTCATTTTGAAATAGATGATAATTATTTATTCAACGTTTCTCAAATAATTGAAAATAATAGTTCTTCAAATATTGAGGTTTTTCCTTACAGATTAATTAAAAGAATTAATTTACCTGATACAATTAATTTTTTCATTCTTCACGAAGGACTAATTAGCCTTCTTAACGATGAATTGTTAGAAAAAGATTATGATGATTTGCAGGATGATTGCTCAACCACAACCAGTGAAAAAAAATTATTCTGTGATCAAAAATCAAAGGGCGGTTGGCTAGGATTTACCGATAAATATTGGATGTCAGCTCTAATTCCAAATCCTGATGAAACTATTAATGCAAATTACCGACATTCAAATAATGGAAAAGATGACTTTCGCGTTGGATACGTTGGAAAGGTTTTTGAAATAAAACCTCAATCAACACACTTATATAATGGTAGAGTTTTTGCAGGTGCGAAAAGTCTTAAAATTTTAGACAATTATAAAAATAACAATAATATTACTCGTTTTACCGATGCAATTGATTGGGGCTGGTTTAGCTTTCTAACTAAACCAATCTCCTATGCTATCAACTGGTTCTATGGGTATGTCAAAAATTTTGGTTTAGCCATTGTTTCTTTTACAATTTTAATGCGCCTAATATTGTTTCCTCTTGCTCATACTTCATTCAAATCAATGGCAAAGATGAAAAAACTTCAACCTGAGATGCAGCGTCTAAAAGAAACATACCCTGATGATAGAAAAAAAATGCAACAAGAATTGATGGCTCTTTATAAGCGAGAAGGAGCTAATCCTATTGCTGGATGCTTACCACTAATTGTGCAAATTCCTATTTTCTTTTCATTATACAAAGTTCTTTTTTGCACGATAGAAATGTACCATGCCCCATTTTATGGATGGATACATGACTTATCTGCCCCTGATCCATTGGGCGCTTTAACGTTGTTTGGAATAATTCCGTGGGATGTACCGGCATTTTTATCGATTGTTAACATAGGAATACTTCCAATCTTTATGGGCTTTACAATGTGGTTGCAACAAAAACTTAATCCAGCTCCAACGGATCCAACACAAGCTAAAATTTTTAAATTTTTACCATTTGTTTTCACTTTTATCCTTGCAGGATTTGCGGCAGGCTTAGTCTTATACTGGTCGGTAAATAATATACTGTCCATTGCTCAACAATGGTTTATTCAACGAAAAATTTTGGCAAAATGAATGATGGCAAAAGGTCGCTAAATTTATTCTTTTCCAAAAATAATTTTATTGGCTCTTTCAATACCGTTGATCTTATTCCAAACAACAATATGCCTGAATGTTGTTTTGTTGGAAGATCAAACGTTGGAAAATCATCCATAATAAATGCAATAACAAAGTCTAAAAAATTAGCCAAAACAAGCAAAACACCAGGAAGAACTCAGTCAATAAATTTATTTAAAATTAATGACATAATTAATATCGCTGATATGCCAGGATATGGATACGCAAAAGTATCAAAAATAAAGAGACAAGAATTAAATAATTTAATTGAAACTTATATTGTAAACAGAATTAATCTTTTACAAGTTTTTGTTTTAATCGATTGCAAAGTTGGTATTAAGGATATTGATATAGATATTTTTGATTCTTTAAATGCTGCCAATAAAAAATTTTCTATTATTTTAACAAAATCTGACAAATGTACTTTAAATTTTATTTCCCAACAGCAAAAATCAATTATTTCACTTATGCGAAATTATAATAAACATTTTATGAAAATATACTCAACCAGTAGCAAAAAAAATCTAGGGATAATCGATATACAAAAAGCCATATTTAATTTATCAACACATCATGAAATTTGATTTTTTATCAGAAAGCGACCAAGCATATTTTATACATAAAGCGTCAACATTAGTTGAGGCTCTTCCTTACATTCGTGAACATTCAGGCAAAAATATTGTAATCAAATATGGAGGGCATGCTATGGATAACGGAAATCTAGCTGAAAACTTTTCTAAAGATATCGGATTATTAAAAGAAGTAGGAATTAATCCAATAGTTGTGCACGGTGGTGGTCCACAAATTGGAAAAATGTTAAAGAAAAAAAAAATTGATAGCAATTTTGTTGAAGGACTTCGTGTAACCGATGAAGAGACGGTCAAGGTTGTCGAGGAAGTGTTAGCCAATGATATAAATAAAAAAATTGTTGAAGATATTATTTCATCTGGAGGCAAAGCCATGGGTTTTGCTGGTAATCAAAATAACTTAATTACAGCTAAAAAATTAGAAATGGCTGTTAAAGATAGTGATTCTAATATTGAAAAAATTCTTGATTTAGGATTTGTGGGTGAACCAATTTCAATTAATTCCTCTTTTATAAATGATCATATTGTCAAGGGAATAATTCCAGTCATTGCACCTTTGGGTAGAGATGAAAAAGGTAATACTTATAATATTAATGCCGATACCGCCGCTGGAGCAATTGCTGGTGCCCTACGGGCAAGTAAACTTATTCTTTTAACAGACATAGCAGGGATACTAGATGAAAATAAAAAACTTATTTCTTCATTAAATTATGAAGAAGCAAAAAAAATAATTTCAAAAAATTTTATTCTTGGAGGGATGAAACCTAAAATTACTACATGTATCAAGGCAATTAGTCAGGGCGTAAAACAAGCAACAATTTTGGATGGAAGAATTTCTCATGCATTAATTTTAGAATTATTTACTGAGCATGGTATAGGAACGCAGATTTACTCTTAGTCATGCCTACCCTAAAAAATAAAATTAACACTTGGATTTTTGATTTAGATAATACTTTGTACTCAGCTGATAGTGGAATATTTCAACAAGTACATACTTTAATGGGTAAATTTGTTTCAGCACACTTAAATATTGATATAAAAAAAGCAAAAGAACTTCAAAGAAAATACTACAGACAACATGGTACAACTTTGAGAGGTTTGATGGACAATCACAATGTTGATCCAGATCACTTTCTGTCTGAAGTTCATCAATTAGACTATTCAATAGTTGGTCCCAATTTCAAATTAAATAGAGAATTAAAAAAATTAAAAGGCAGAAAAATTATATATACTAATGCAAATAGACAGCATGCAAATGATATACTAATTCGCCTAGAACTAACAAACGTGTTTGATGAAATATTTGACATAAAAACTGCTAACTATATACCGAAACCTGAAGCATCTCCCTATGAACAAATAATTAGTGAGTTCAATATTGATCCCATAACCACAATTATGTTTGATGACATTGCTAAAAATCTTGTTCCGGCAAAAAACGTAGGATTTGCCTCTGTGTGGATTGATGTTGGATATGAGAATTTTAGTGATGACATAGCTAAATCAAAAAAATACTTAGATTATGAAACAAAAGATTTGTCCTTGTTTTTAGATGAGGTAAATAAGGAAAAAATATGAGTGATTTAAAAAATATCATTAATGATGCTTTTGAAAATAAGGGGACGATTTCTTTAACAACTACTGGTAGAATAAGGGATGCTGTAAACTCAACATTAGATCAACTTGATGAAGGTTCATTGCGTGTATCCGAAAAAGTTGATGGTGAATGGCTTGTTAATCAGTGGGTAAAAAAAGCAATTCTTTTAAGTTTTAGGTTAAATGATAATGAAGTCATCAAGGCCCCTCATGCCTCTTGGTTTGATAAAGTTCCTAGCAAGACCGTGAATTGGACGCAGGAAGATCACGAACGTGCTGGATTTAGGTATGTACCTGATGCCGTTGTAAGAAAATCAGCCTTTATTGCAAAAGGTGTTGTCCTGATGCCATGTTTTGTAAATCTAGGTGCATATGTCGATGAAGGCACAATGATTGATACGTGGGCAACTGTTGGTTCATGTGCTCAAATTGGTAAAAATTGTCATATTTCTGGTGGTACTGGTATTGGGGGCGTTTTGGAACCTTTGCAAGCAAACCCAGTAATCATAGAAGACAATTGTTTTGTAGGGGCTAGAAGTGAAGTAGCTGAAGGCGTGATAGTTGGAGAAGGATCTGTTTTATCTATGGGTGTATTTATAGGTGCTTCAACTAAGATTATTGACAGAACGACTGGTGAAACTCATATGGGTAAAGTACCTCCATACTCTGTTGTTGTTCCTGGCTCTCTTCCAGGAAAGTCTCTTCCAGATGGTTCAGTTGGGCCTTCTCTTTATTGTACGGTTATTGTTAAACGTGTTGATGAAAAAACACGCTCTAAAACTTCTATTAATGATTTGCTTCGTGATTAATGACTAAAATTAATTTTGATCCTATTAACTTAACTCAAGCTTTAGTTCGGTGTCCAAGTGTTACTCCTAAGGATGAAGGTGCGCTTAATATAGTTGAAAGTCACTTGAGTCATTTAGGCTTTAAATGCACTAGACTTCCTTTTTCTGATAAAAATTCTTATGATGTAGATAATCTTTTTGCTTCAATTGGATCTGCAGGAAAACATTTGGCCTTTGCAGGACATACAGATGTTGTTCCTCCAGGCAATGAAGACTCTTGGAAGTATCCTCCTTTTTCAGCAAAAATTGATGGGGATAAATTATATGGACGTGGCTCAGAGGATATGAAAAGTAATATTGCCTGTTTTATATCTGCTACTCATGCATTTATTGAAAAACACGGCGCTAATTTCAATGGACAATTGTCATTTATAATTACCGGAGATGAAGAAAAAGATGCAATAAATGGTACGCCAAAAATGATGGAATGGACTAAGCAAAATAATATTATTTTTGATCAATGTATTGTGGGTGAGCCAACGTCTAATAAAAGTGTAGGTGATAAAATTAAAATTGGGAGAAGAGGGTCAATCAGTTTCTTTATAACAGTAAAGGGAGTTCAAGGACATACTGCTAGTGCACACCGCGCGGAAAATTCCGCCCATCACTTAACTACATTGTTAAATAATATAATTTCAAAACCGTTAGATAAAGGTAATGATAATTTTTTACCAACTTCCATACAAATTGCCACAATCGACATAGGCAATACTGCACAAAATATTATTCCTGAATTTGCCAAAGCTACAGTAAATATTAGGTTTAATGACATGCATACAAGTGAAAGTTTGATTGAATGGATGCAAAATCACATTGATGATGTTTTTAAAAATATTGGTAAATCAAGCTGCTCTTTTACTACAGATTCTAGTGCCGAAGCATTTCTAACAAAGCCTGGCTCTCTTAGCAAATTAATGTCTGACTCCATAGCCGAAGTAACAAGTAAAAATAGTAAAACTGAAATGGCAACAGATGGAGGAACATCAGATGCTCGTTTTATCAAAGATTACTGTGAAGTAGCGGAGTTAGGCATTCGAAATCAAACTCTTCACCAAGTTAATGAGTTTGTTTATCTAAATGACTTAAAAGATCTTCAAAAAATATATTTAAAAATATTGGAAAATTATTTTAGAAAAAATTAATAACCTTTTTTAAGATTTACATCATTTGTAATTTTCTCTGTTTTTATAATTTGTAACCAACGATTGTGCATTTGATCTATAGCGCTATCCAAAACAGTGACACCCGCAATATGAGGTGTAATGGTAACGTTTTTTAAACTCCATAAAGGATGTTTTTTAGAAAGTGGTTCTTCTTTAAAAACATCCAAAGATGCATAAAAATTTTTGTTAGATTTCAAGTGACTAATTAAATCCTTTTCATTGACAGAAGTGCCTCTTCCAACATTGATTAAAAGTGATTTTTTCTTCATTTTTCTTAAAAAATTTTTATTGATAAAATTTGTTGTATTAGGTGTCGAAGGTAAAATTGAAATGATAATATCGCTACTTTTGATAAAATCATTTAATTTATTTTTTGAATATATTTGGAAAAAATTTTTTTTCTTTACAGATGTATTTTTAAAACCAGCAACATTATAATTTAATTTTTGTAAATTTTGACCAACAATAGTCCCTATAAAGCCAGCTCCTAAAATTCCAACTTGTATTTGATTATTCAAATATGTGTCTAATTCATTCTGCCAAATCTTGGCTTTTTGTGCCTTTCTGTAGTGCTCAAGTTTTAATTGATGGTTCAAAATCTGTGACAAAACATGGTTAAATATCCTATCTGCCAAAGCAGGATCTTTTAATCTAACGATGGGGGTATCTTTGTAGCTAGGCAAATTAAGTATATGTTCAACCCCGGCCCCTAAAGAAAAAATAGCTCTTAAATTTTTCAATTTTGCAAACAATTTGTCGGGTAAATTCCAAACAATTGCATAATCAATTTTGTCATAGTTTGGCTTGTCCTTAAATGTATAGATTTTTTGCCCTTTAAATTTTTTTTTTATATTTCTTAACCATTGTTTATTATTGATAAAAGTAGAATGAAATAAAATACTCATAAAATCACTGTGAACTATTAATTACCTCGTCAAAAATAGATTTGTATTTTTTAGTTACGGTATTCCACTGAAAATTTTCATGTGAACGCCTTTGGGCGTTCTCACCGAACAATATCCTTTTATTCTCATCCACTAACAAATCATGCATGCTTTGATATAATTCATCGATGTTGTTTATAATCACGCCTGTAGAATTATTGATTACTGCCTCTGGAGTGCCTCCTACATTAGAAGCTATAGAGGGAATACCAAAAAAAGCCGCTTCAATATAGGAAATACCAAATCCCTCAATTGATCTACTTTTGCTTTCATCCAAGGTAGGCATTACCATTAAACTTGATCTTTCAAATAAAAATTTTTTTTGTTCATCATTAACCAAACCAACAAATAATACATTGTTTTGCAAATTTTTATCATTTACAAGTTTTTGCAAGGCGCGCTTTTCTGGACCTTCACCTGCAATAACATATTGAATGTTGGGAAAATCAGATAATAATTTTTTGATGCAATGGATGATGTGGGTGTGGCCTTTTCTTTTTTCTAATCTTGCTAAAGTTAATATAACAGGCTCGCCATTTACTTTCTTTAAAGAGTGCCCTTTATGATTTCTTAAGTCATTTGCTCCAGGATAAACATAATCAACAATAATTGTTGATTTAACCAATTCTTGAACTAATTTTTTTGTGTATAGCGAATTTGCAACAACGGCTGTACTTTTGTTAAGTGTATTCTTAATACGTTGAGCTTTTTTAAGATCATTAGATAATAGTTCGTTTCCATGAGCTAAACAAATAGAGGGAATGTTTTTTGTGTTAAAATAATCAATACCCAATTCCAGGCTCTTCCAGGTATCAGCTATAATTAGTTTGACTTTGCGCGATTCAATAAAAGGCTTAATTTCTTTAATTTTGCGTCGTTGTCGAAAAAATTTTAATCCACTTATTCGACGAACAAGAATTTCATCCTTGTGGTTGTTATCGTATATAGCATCATAAAACATATGGTGGCGATCAGCAAAAACAATTATTTTTTCACTCTTGCTCAAACCTAAAGATAAATTACTAACAAGGCTTTCTATTCCTCCAAGACGACTTGGGAAGCATTGGGTTAAAATCAAAATCATTAATTTATTTAATTATATCGATTTAAAATTAAACTATATACCTCTAAATTAATATGCATTAATTGCATATCATACATTCAGTTTTGTTGCTTTTATTGCATATATAAATACCTATATGAACATCTATGGAAAGGATAAATCAAAAATGTTTTTTAAATCATTCATTACAACTCTTAATAGTAAGTATAACGCTTTTAATGATGCTGGGTTCGATAACGTTGACCCAAACATCGTTAAATATTTCCGAACTGAATACGGGAAAGATTGGAAGGTTGCGCTTCAACACCATCTATACAAAAAAAGTGTAAATGGCAAAAAAGCTGCTTAGTAAACTTGAAAAGCTAGTTTCTACCATCGCAAAAAGAGGATCATCATATAATACGTGGTATGGATTTTCAAATAAGTACCATAAAAATCAAGTTGAAAAATACTTAGCAAATTCTTATGATCTCTATGATCTGGATTATCGTCAAAAAGAGCTAGACAGAAAAGGCGTCTACAATAAACTTTATATTCAATAATTACTTATTATCTTTTAGAGGGGCATGGTCACCATAGCCAACCATTCCTTTTCTTGAGATTTAAGGTAAGGACTTACTTTATTGTATACATCTTGGTGATATATATTTATCCAATTTATTTCATTGTCTAACAGAATATTTTTCTCAATCAGATCCCTGTCTATTGGAGCCCAAGATATTGTTTCAAAAAACATAGTATTGTTGGATTTAATACAAGCAATTATTAAATTTTCTGTACGAATGCCGTATTCATTTATTTTATAGTATCCAGGTTCATTCGATAAGATCATGCCGGGATAAATTATTCCATCACTTAATCCTTGATTTTTTGAAATTCTTTGTGGACCTTCGTGAACACTTAAAAAACTTCCAATTCCATGGCCTGTTCCATG
>Ga0208747_1000722_pt1 | contig 10019 bp, 10 predicted proteins | sample Knorr_S7_td_AAIW_FD_185597 | JGI IMG/M metagenome (GOLD analysis project Ga0208747, IMG submission 185597) | Marine microbial communities from Southern Atlantic Ocean transect - Knorr_S7_td_AAIW_ad_750m_LV_A (SPAdes) (version 2) | ecosystem: Environmental > Aquatic > Marine > Oceanic | place...
AATATGCATGACATGTGAGTATTTTTCTATTGTAAAACTTTCAGTAACTTTAACAGTATTAATTTTAGAAACTTTTCCAGCATCATTTCTACCCAAGTCTAACAACATTAAGTGTTCAGAAAGTTCTTTTTTATCTTTAAGTAAGTCTTTTGCAAAAAAATTGTCTTCTTTAGTATTTTTTCCCCTAGGTCTTGTACCAGCTATTGGTCTTACTGTAATTTTATTGTCCCTTAATCTTACTAAAATTTCTGGACTAGCACCTATTATTTGGAAGTCAGAAAAGTTAAAAAAATACATGAATGGTGAAGGGTTGGTAACTCTTAGTTTTTTATAAATATCTAAAGGACTTTTTGATAATTTTGCCTCAAACCTTTGACTCAAAACTACCTGAAAAATATCACCAATTCTAATATAGTTTTTTGCCTTATTAACCATATTTAAAAATTTACTCTTAGTAGTGTTTGATTTAACTTTAATATTTTTACTCGTTATTTTTTGTTTTAAATAATTTTTACTTAAAGATGACTGGTTTAATAGTTTATTAATTTCTTTTTTAATATCAGAATATCTTTTCTCATAATTATTAATTTTTTCATCTTTAAAAACATTAATAATATAAAAAATTTTCTTTTTTAAATTATCGTGAATAATTAATGTTCTAGGTCTTAGCAGTCTTACATCTGGAAGTTTTAAATCATCATTACATTTATTTGGAATTTTTTCGACATATCTAATTGAGTCATATGAAAAGTAACCAGAAATTAAAGAACAGATAGGAGGCAGACCAGAAGGCGTTTTAAATTTAAAATTTTCTATAATATTTTCAATAATTTTCTTAGGTTCTCCTTTAATCTTTTTTTTCTTATTTTTATTAATCAAATAAGAGTTTTTATTATTAAACTCCCATATTTTGTCAGGATTTTTTCCAAAAATTGTATATCTACCTTTGATAATTCCTTTTTCAACAGATTCAAAAATAAAACTATTTTTCTCAGTTAAAAAATTGTCAATTAAATTTAGTATTTCCTGATCACTTTTAATTTTTTCGCTGATAAATAATACTTGGTTTTGATTTCTTTTATGTTGAAACTTGAAATCTTTGAAGTTTCTATTAATCATTATCGAAAGTAATTTTTAACTCTTTCAAGTGTTTTTTGGTTAATCGTAACATTATACTTTTCATCAAGAATATTGTCATAAGAAGAATACATACTATCTCTAATTATTATATTTGCTTGCTCTCTGTAATTTAAAAATTCTTTGGAACCTTTGGAAATATCATTGGTGTATAACTTTTGTATCTTGGCTACAAAAACATCTGTTTTTTCATCAAAAATTAAAGTGAAAGAGTTAATTGGTTGTGCATACAGAAGTTTAATAGATGCAGCACTAAATTTATTGTTATCATTTATTGAGTCTAATATTATATTTTCAATTTTTCCATCAGCAAGTTTATCAAAAGTAGTTTGATTAAATTTTTTGTCATTAATTTCATTTAATAATTTTTGATTATATTCAAATTTATTTTTTTCATATAAAATTCTAGTTACTTTATTTTTAAAAGTCTCATTGTCTAAAGTGGGCAAAATTTTATTAATTTTATTAATTTGATAAAGCACATAAAATTCATTTTCATCGATTAGAAATATTTTATTTTCATTTCTTTTTGCATAAATTTTTTCTTCAATTTTGTCACCATTAGTTTTTGTAATATAATTTTTTTTTAGTATTGGTGTAATTTTTAATTCAGCTAATAAATCATTAAAATCTATACCATTAGAAATTTTGTTTTCTAATTCATCAATTTTTTTAAAAAAAAGTTCATTGAATTGATCTGAACCAGTTAAGTCTTTTGGTGTTATTTTAATGTAAGTAAAATCAATATATTCATCTTTTAATTTATCTTTATTTTCATTAATGAATGACTTTATCTCACTTTCAGAAAAATCTTGATTTTTTTTGTAAACATTATTTAGATTTATAAAATCAATTTCTAACTTTCCTGTTTGTTGTTTATATGTGTTGTTTGTTAAAAAAAATGGTGTTTGTATACCACCACCTACATATGAAAATAATTCTTTTTTTAATTCATTATTTTTTAAATTAATTTCAAAAAAAGGTGCTGTTAAATTTTGTGATAATAAAAATTTTTCATATTTAGTTCTTGAAAATTTTCCACTATCATCTAAAAAATTTTTATTTTTCTTAATTCTTTCTGCTAAAGAACTTTCAGAAATAAAAATATTTAACTCTTCAATCTCCATATCAATTAACGTTTTTGATATCAAATTTCCTAGAAATTCTTCCAATATATTGTCATCAATATTTTCCTTTATTATATTTGTATCTATGTTTGAGCTATTTAAATGATTAATAAAATCTTGAGTTGAAATAGTGTAATTATTTATTTTAACTATGTTGTTTGTATTACCTCTGTTAAATACTCCACCCATACCCCAAAAAACAAAAGGAATAATTATTACTATTAGTAATATTTTTGCAGGCCAAGTTTTTGAAAAATTTCTAATATTGTTTAACATTGATTTTTTTTAAGTTATTGATCTGTAAAAGACAAACCTATAGATTAAATTTTTCACTATGACAAATAAATATATGATTTTTATAGCTAATTGGAAAATGTTTGGTGACCAAAAATCACTTAATTCATTAAATAAGGTTATTAAATTTTCAAAAATTAATAAAAACAGTAAATTTAAATTAATTTATTGTCCACCTTATACGTTGTTAGATCTTTTTTATAAAAAGCTAAAAAATACTAATATTGATGTTGGTGCACAAAATTGTCACGAAAATGAAAGTTATGGTGATTATACAGGTTCAATAAATTCAAAAATGATAAAAAAAGTTGGTGCTAAATATGTAATAATTGGTCATTCAGAAAATAGGGCGAATGGTGAGAGCGACTCATTAGTTAATGAAAAAATTAAATCATCTATAAAAAATGGTTTAAAAATTATTTTTTGTATTGGTGAAACTTTGTCACAACGAAAAAAAAGATTAACTCAAAAAATTTTAACAAATCAAATCATTAAAGGTTTAAAGGGGATAAAAAAATTAAACAATATACTGTTTGCCTATGAACCAATATGGTCTATTGGAACGGGGGTTATTCCCAATAAAGACGATTTGGAAAAAAATATAATTTTTATTAAAAATAAATTAAGAAATACTATTAGGTTAAAAAATGCAAAAGTTTTATACGGTGGTTCTGTTAATCCCAAAAATATAACAATTTTGAAAAAAATAAATACTATTGATGGTTTTTTAATTGGTAGCGCATCTCAAGACTCAAAAAAATTCATTGATATAGTAAAAAAAACCGTTATTTAATCCTCATGGAAAATATTTTATTAGTACTTAATGTTATACTTGCGATAATTTTAGTTCTTTTGATTTTAATGCAAAAATCAGAAGGTGGTGCCCTTGGTATTGGAATGTCTCAAGATAGTTTTATGTTTTCAAGATCAGCAGGTGATTTTATGACAAAAGCCACTGCTGTTGTAGCTACATTATTTATAATTTGTAGTTTATCCCTTACAATAATATCTAGAGAAGAATTAATGCCAACCATATCTGTTATTGATAAAATTGAAGAAAATTCAGATGATGCTCCAGAAATTCCTGAAAGTAAGAATTAATACTTTTCAATTTAAAAATAAGTGGTTATAAGGTAATTCCATGGCGCGATATATATTTGTCACTGGCGGCGTGGTTTCATCTTTGGGAAAAGGCCTTTCCTCAGCATCGTTAGCTTATCTTTTACAATCTAGGGGATTTAAAGTTCGAATTAGAAAACTTGATCCATATTTGAATGTCGATCCTGGTACAATGAATCCATTCCAACATGGAGAAGTTTTTGTAACTGATGATGGAGCTGAAACAGATTTAGATTTAGGACATTACGAAAGATTTTCTGGAATTTCTGCAAAAAAATCAGACAATATTACAACGGGACAAATATATAGTGATGTTTTAAAAAAAGAACGTAAGGGAAAATATTTAGGAAAAACTGTACAAGTAATTCCTCATGTAACTGACCGTATAAAAGAATTTATTAAAAGTGATATCAAAAATGAAGATTTTGTAATTTGTGAAATTGGAGGAACCATTGGAGACATTGAGAGTTTACCATTTGTTGAAGCAATAAGACAATTTTCAAATGATATAGGTAAAAAAAATACTTTATTCATTCATTTGACATTGGTTCCATATATGAGAGCTTCAGATGAAATTAAAACAAAGCCAACACAACACTCTGTAAAGGAACTAAGAAGTATTGGGATACAACCAGATATAATAATATGCAGATCTGAAAGAAATATTCCTTTAGACCAAAGAAAAAAAATCTCTTTATTTTGCAATGTAGATATTAAAAATGTTATTCAAACAATTGATGTAAAAACTATTTATGAAGCGCCAATTAGTTTTAATAATGAAAAACTTGATAAACAAGTTCTCGATTATTTTAAAATTAAATCCAAAAAAAGTGTTAATTTAAATCCATGGAAAAAAATTACTAAAATAGTATTGGGGCCAAGAAAACACGTAAATATTGCAATAATTGGAAAATATGTAAATTTGAAAGATGCTTATAAATCATTAGATGAAGCGCTTGTCCATGGCGGAATAAACAATAATTTAAAAGTTAATTTAGTTCGTGTTGAATCTGACAATTTAAAACCTACTGAAATTAAGAAAAAATTAAAAAATGTTTCAGGTATTTTAATTCCTGGAGGATTTGGAAAAAGAGGCACCGAAGGAAAAATAGCAGCAATTAAATATGCAAGAATTAATAAAATACCTTTTTTAGGTATTTGTTTTGGTATGCAGATGGCCATTATTGAATTTGCTAGGAATGTCTTAAATATTAAGACAGCTTCATCTAGCGAGCTGAATTCAAAGTGTACTCCAGTAGTAGGTTTAATTCATGAATGGAAAAAAGATGGCAAAACTATTAGAGGTACCAATAAAGACTTAGGCGGCACTATGAGATTAGGTTTATATGAAGCTGAACTATTAAATAATTCTTTAATAAAAAGTATATACAAAACCAAATCAATCAAAGAAAGACATAGACACAGATATGAAGTCAATACGAACTTTAAAAAGCATTTCGAGAAAAAGGGTTTAATATTTTCTGGAAATTCACCCGATAAAAACTTACCTGAAATTATAGAACTGAAAAATCATCCATGGTTCATTGGTGTTCAATTCCATCCTGAATTTAAATCTAGACCTTTGTCTCCACATCCTTTATTCTCATCATTTATTAAAGCTGCCAAAAATCATAAAAAATGAAAAATTTAACCGTTAAATGTGGAAGTTTTGAAATATCAAATTCTAGTAAATTTTGTCTGATTGCTGGCCCATGTCAGCTTGAAACAGAACAGCATGCTATGGATATGTCTCATAAAATTAAATCAATTACTTCAAAATTAGGTGTTAATTTTATTTATAAAACGTCATTTGATAAAGCAAACAGAACTAGTTTAACAGGCAAAAGAGGAATGGGTTTAGAACAATCACTTCCAATATTTGATAAAATTAAAAAAGAATTAAATGTACCAATATTAACTGATGTTCATAATGTAGAACAATGCTCGATCGTTGCAAAACATGTTGATATTTTACAAATTCCAGCTTTTCTTTGTCGACAAACTGATCTGTTAATTGCTGCTTCTAAAACAAAAAAAATAATTAATGTTAAAAAAGGACAATTTCTTGCGCCATGGGACATGGTTAATGTTACAAAAAAAATTTCTGATTCAGGCAATAAAAATATTCTTGTCACAGAAAGAGGTGCTAGTTTTGGATATAATACACTAGTATCTGACATGAGATCTTTACCAATCATGGCTAAAAATGGATATCCTGTCATTTTTGATGCAACACATTCAGTTCAGCAACCTGGTGGACAGGGAGATAAAAGTGGAGGACAAAGAGAATTTGTAGAATATTTATCAAGAGCAGCTGTAGCTGTTGGGGTAGCAGGTATATTTATGGAAGTTCACCAAGATCCTGACAATGCGCCATCAGATGGCCCAAATATGATTCCATTATCTAATCTAGAAAACTTATTAAAGCAACTAATAGAAATAGATAAAATTATAAAAAATAATTAGTGAATAAAATTACTAAAGTTCATTCAAGACAAGTTTTTGATAGCAGGGGAAATCCAACTATAGAAGCAGAGGTATTTTCAAAAAACATTAGCGCAACAGCTATTTGTCCTTCTGGAGCATCTACTGGAACTTATGAAGCATACGAAAAAAGGGATATCAGTAATAAAAAATACTTAGGCAAAAGTGTTTTTAGTGCAATAAAATTAGTAAATTCAAAAATTTCAAAAAAATTAAAAAATACAAATTTACATGATCAAGAGCTTATAGATTCATTATTAATAAAACTTGATGGCACGAAGCAAAAAAGTAATTTAGGAGCAAATGCAATTTTAGCTGTATCAATAGCAGTAAAAAAACTTTCTGCAAAAATTAAAAAAATACCACTATATAAAACTTTTTTGTTAAAAAATAATTTTAAATTACCATACCCTTTGATGAACATCATTAATGGAGGCGTACACGCGAATAATGGTTTAAGAATTCAAGAGTTTATGATTCGTCCTGATAAGGCTAAAAGTTTTTCTGAAGCGGTGAGAATGTGTTTTTTAATAATCCAAAATCTTAAAACTTTAATCAAATTAAATAAATTATCAACTTCTGTAGGTGATGAAGGTGGATTTGCTCCAATGATAAATAGTAACGAAAAAGCTTTAGATTTAATTGTTAAGGCGATAAATAAATCTGGTTTTAAAAATGGCAAAGATGTTTCTATTTGTTTAGATGTTGCTGCAAATGAATTATTTAAGAATGCTAATTATTCTATTCATTCAAAAAAATTTATATCTGTTGATAAAACTATTAAAAAATATTTAAAAATTATTAACAAATATCACATTAAATCTATTGAAGACCCTTTTGCTGAAAATGATTGGACTTCTTGGAATAAAATCATGAAGTCAGTAAATAACGTCCAAATTGTTGGTGATGATTTGTATGTAACTAATCTTGAAAGATTAAAAAAAGGTTTTTTAAACAATTCTTCAAATGCAATTTTAATTAAATTAAATCAAATTGGAACAGTTTCAGAAACTTTAGAAGTTATTAAATTCGCTCAAATAATTGGATATAAAACAATAATATCGCATAGATCTGGCGATAGTGAGGATACATTTATTTCAGATCTTGCTGTTGGAACAAATTCAAATCAAATTAAAACAGGATCCTTGGCTAGATCTGAAAGAGTAGCTAAATATAATCAATTAATACGAATAGAAGAAGATCTAGGAAAAAAAGCAAAAATGAATAAGATTCATTAATGTTTAAAATAATTAAAAAAAATTTTTTTTTATCAATAACTACTTTTTTAATTTTATATTTTTTCTTTAATCTTTTAGATGGAGAAAGAGGTTTATTATCTTATCTTAAAAAAAAACAATCATTGATAGATCTGCAAAATAAAGAACTTTTATTATCAAATAAAATAAAAAATTTAGAGTTAAAAAATTCATTACTTACCGATAATTTAGATTTAGATTTTATAGAAATTCTTATAAGAGAAAAATTTTTATTTGGCAAAAAAGAAGAGACACTTTATATAATTAAAAAAAATGAAAATTAGACACCCAGAAAAAATTAATAAACCATTTAACCCAATAAAAAAAAAGCCTGACTGGATAAGATCAAAACTTACTAATAGTAAAGAATTTTTTATCACAAAAACTATAATTAATAGTAATAATTTAGTTACTGTATGCCAAGAAGCTAACTGCCCCAATATTTCAGAGTGTTGGAGCAAAAGGCATGCAACATTTATGATAATGGGTGATACTTGTACTAGAGCTTGTGCTTTTTGTGATGTCAAAACTGGTAAACCAAGTAGTTTAGATCCATTAGAGCCATTTAAAGTTTCATCAGCAGTAAATAAACTTAATTTAAAGCATGTTGTAATAACATCAGTTGATAGAGATGATCTTGATGATGGTGGTTCTAATCATTTCTTTGAAGTAATTACGACAACGAAGAAAAATAATCCAAATACATCAATTGAAGTATTGACTCCTGATTTTTTGAGAAAAGGCGACGCATATAAAAAAGTTTTAGAAGCAAGCCCTGATGTATTTAATCATAACATTGAGACAGTACCTAGCCTTTATTTAAAAGTAAGACCTGGTGCTAGATATTTTGCGTCACTTGAACTTTTAAAAAATGCAAAATTAATTAATAGAAAAGTTTTTACTAAATCTGGACTCATGGTTGGTCTTGGTGAAACAAAGGATGAGGTTTTACAAGTAATGGATGATTTAATATCTGCAGATGTTGATTTTTTAACAATTGGTCAATATTTACAACCTTCGGTAAAGCATCATCCTTTAGATAGATATTATAAACCTGAGGAATTTAAAGAATTAGAAACAATTGCAAAATCAAAAGGTTTTTTATTGGTTTCGTCTTCTCCATTAACAAGATCTTCTTATCATGCTGATGAAGACTTTGCTAAACTTCAAAAGAACAGAGTAAATCAAACTAATGCCCAAAGCATCAGTTAAAAAGTTAATTGAATGCAAAAAAGAACAGTTAATTGATCTAGTTCTTGATATTGAAAAATATCCAGAATTTGTTCCTTTTTGTATAGGCGCAAAAATCTATGAAAAAAAAGAAAAAGGCAATTTATTATTAATTGTAGCAGATCTTACAATTGGAAAAGGTCCTTTTAAAGATACTTATAAAAGTGATATTAAATTTAATAAAAAAGAAGACTCTATATATGTGACTAATCTTGATGGACCTTTAAACCATTTAGAAAATAATTGGCGCTTTAAAGAAAAAAATAACATTACCGAGGTTTCTTTTGAAGTTGATTTTGAATTAAAAAATGAATTTTTAAATATAGTGATGACAAAATCTTTTCAATTTGGTTTAGACAAAATTGCCGATGCTTTTCAAAAAAGGGCAGAGGATTTATTTAAGAAAGCTTAATATTAAATTTAGAGCTTTATTAACTGATGATTTTTGAATCGAGACTCTTTTTTTGTGTTGAAATAAATATTTTTTAACCAATGTTTTATTGCCTTTTTTAATACCAATAAATACTAATCCTAAAGGTTTTTTCTTTGTCCCACCTTTAGGTCCAGCAATTCCTGTAATTGAAAGAGACAAGTTTGTTTTGCTAATTTTGCTTAAATTTTTAACCATAGATAAGCAAGTCTCGTAACTAACACTACCATGTTTTCTTATGATATTTTTTGGAATCCTAAGAAGATTAATCTTAGATTGATTAGAATAAGTAACTAAACCAAGATTAAATACTTTAGAAGATCCGCTAACAGATGTGATGGCACTTGAAAGAAGTCCTCCGGTACAAGATTCGGCAATAGAAATTTTTAATTTATTCTTAATCAACTTTTTAACTATATTTTTACCAAGAAGTTTCATTTATTTATCCACCTAAAAAGAATAATATTAAGCTTAAGATTATAATTGAATAAACACTTGCAAGGATATCATCAAGCATAATTCCTAAGGACCCTTTAATATTATTATCTACATAACTGATAGGATAAGGTTTCCATACATCAAATAATCTAAATAATATAAATGCAGAAGCGCAATAATATATTGTAGGGAGTGGATATAAAGTTTCATAAATAGGTATAGCTAACAATGGTAACATCTGACCCACAACTTCATCTATAACTATTTCTTGTGGATCATCTGAATTAAATTCGTTAAACGAATTATTTATTGCTACAAAAGAATAGAAAAAAATTATTAAAGTAATTAAAAATATAATAGCAAAATTAAAAATATTAACCAATAATAAAAATAAAATGCAAGTAATTAAAGAAGCTACTGTTCCTGGAGCAAACTTTATTTTTCCTGTAAAGAAAAACGTTATAAAAAGTAAATTGAATTTTTTAATCATTGTTTGTAACTGAG
>Ga0208747_1000724_pt1 | contig 10009 bp, 7 predicted proteins | sample Knorr_S7_td_AAIW_FD_185597 | JGI IMG/M metagenome (GOLD analysis project Ga0208747, IMG submission 185597) | Marine microbial communities from Southern Atlantic Ocean transect - Knorr_S7_td_AAIW_ad_750m_LV_A (SPAdes) (version 2) | ecosystem: Environmental > Aquatic > Marine > Oceanic | place...
TTAATTTATTTTATTTATCCATCAATATTGGTTAATGCAGTTTCTTCAATCCTAATTTACTAATGAAATTTGAAATCTTTAAGTTTGAAAAAGTAACAAGTACTAACGATATAGCTATCAATTTGATTAAAAAAGAACAAAAAGAATCAGGTTGTGTTTATGCTGATATCCAAACAAAAGGGAGAGGTACTTATGGGAGAGAATGGATTTCAGATAAAGGTAATTTATTCGGATCAATATTTTTTCCTTTAAAGAATAATTATCCTCCATTCAATGAATTTTCCATGATTAATCCCCTAATAATTTCTGATGTAATAAAGCATTTTTGTGAAATGAAGAATATAAATTTAAAATTTCCAAATGATATATTTGTAAATGGAAAAAAAATTTGTGGTATATTACAGGAGCTTGTAGTCTCAAATAGCAGAAAATTTTTAATTATAGGGATAGGTGTAAATATTGTTTCAAATCCAGATATTAATAACAAATACCAAGCTACAAATATTTTATTAGAAACTCAAAAAAAACCAAAGATTAAGGAAATAATAGACCTAATAGTTTCTTCATATGAAAAATTCTTTATTAATTTAAATTCATATAATTATGAACATTTTAAAAAAAAAGCTGATTCGATGGCTTTAAATTAAATAATAAAACGATGCATGTATTAATTGGAGATATAGGAAACACAACTACAAAAATTTGCTTAGTTGAAATAAAAACTTTCAGAATAAAAAAAATAATTTATTTTAATAGTAATAACATTTCTTCAAAAAAATTTTTAAATATCAAGTTAAAAAAAATTATTAAAACCAAACCCATTAGTAAAGTTGCCTTATTTTCAAGTGTTGTTCCAAAATATCAATTTATCTTAAAAAAATTTCTAAAAAGAATTTATAAAATTCAGTTAAGAGAAATTAAAGAAAAAAACATTAATAAAATAGTTAAAATAAATATTAAAAATAAAAACCAAGTTGGGTCTGATAGAATTGCTAATGCAGTAGGTGTATATAAAAAATATAAAACAAATTCTATCGTACTAGATTTTGGCACTGCTACTACATTTGATGTTGTTAGCAAGAGTGGCGTGTACAATGGCGGTGTAATTGCTCCAGGAGTAAATCTTTCTATAAAAACCTTATCAAGTTCGGCTGATCAAATCCCTTTATTTATAGTTAAAAAGCAAAAAAAAGTTATTGGAAAAAACACCATTGAAGCTCTTCGTTCCGGTTTTTATTGGGGTTATTCAGGTTTAATTAATAACATTATTTTAAAGATTGAGAAGGAGACACAAAAAAAATATAAAATTGTTTTTACTGGCGGATACGCAGATTTATTTAAAACTTCTATAATCCGACCTTTTACGGTAGATAGGAATATAACAATTAAAGGTATAATTGAAATTTTTAAAGAAAATAAAAAATATTTAAACAAATGATTAAAAAAGAGGAATTTATTTTTTGTCCTTTAGGGGGTTCTGGAGAAATAGGAATGAATATGAATTTATTCGCCTACGGAAATCCAGAAAATAGAAAATGGATTATAGTGGATATAGGAGTTACTTTTGCAGACGATACAATTCCCGGCATAGATTTAATTTATCCAGACCCAGGTTATATAGTTGATAAAAGAAATGATTTACTAGGTTTGATTTTGACTCACGCACACGAGGATCATATTGGAGCTATAGCTCATATATGGCCTAAATTACTTTGCGATATTTATGCCACGCCCTTTACAAGCGTTTTAATTAGGGAAAAATTTAAGGAAAAAAAGATAAATTTGGGAAATAAATTAAAAATAGTTGAACTTAATGGCGATGTCACTCTAGGGCCTTTTAAAATTGAATTCGTTACACTGACACATTCTATATTAGAACCTAACGGCCTAAGTATAACAACCGATTCTGGTACCGTGCTGCACACAGGAGATTGGAAGATTGATCCTAATCCTTTAATTGGAGAAAAAGTCAATGAAAAAAGATTAAAAAAAATTGGTGATGAGGGAATTCTAGCCATGATATGTGATTCCACAAATGTGTTTAATCCGGGACGAGCTGGATCTGAATCGGATGTGCGTAGTAGCTTGTTAAAAATTATGCAAAATAGAACAAAAAGAATAATTGTTACGTCTTTTGCATCGAATGTAGCTAGGATGGAAAGCATTTTTTATTGTGCAGAAAAGATAGGAAGACATATATCTTTAGTAGGAAGATCAATGCATAGAATTTACAATGCAGCAAAGCAGTGTGGTTATTTAAATGGTTTAAGAAAACCAATTGATCCAAGAGATGCAAAAAAAATTGAGAGAAAAAAAATTTTATATTTATGTACAGGCAGTCAAGGCGAGCCAAATGGAGCGATGAAAAGAATATCTAACTACACCCATCCAGATGTATTTATTGAAGCCGATGACACGGTTATATTTTCTTCTAAAATCATACCTGGAAATGAAAAAAAACTTTATAAGCTTCATAACCAATTAGTAAAAAATGGTATTGATGTGGTATCAGAAGAAAATGAATTTGTTCATGTTTCAGGCCATCCTAATAGAGACGATTTAAAAGATATGTATAAATGGGTAAAACCTAAATCAGTTATACCTGTTCACGGGGAGCATAGACATATGATAGAACATATTAATTTTGCAAAAGAAATGCAGGTTCCTTATCCTGTTAAGGTGGAAAATGGTGATGTAGTTCAATTATACCCGGGAGAAAAACCAAAAGTCATAGATAAAGCTCCCGTGGGAAGAATGCTAGTAGATGGCAAAATAAGTGTTGGCGAAGATTCGCAGTCGATTAAAGAAAGAGTGAATATATCTTTTAATGGTTTTTTAGAAATAACAATACTTATCAATAGCGCAGGTTCTTTAGCAAAAAAACCTATTATCTCATATAAAGGAATACCAAGCAGTGGGGAAAGCAATGATTTTACTTTTGAATTAGAAGATAAAATAAGAAGTATATGTAAGATGTTTTCTTTAAAAAATTCAAAACAAGAAAAGAATCTAATAGAAACTCTAAGAATAGACTGTAGAAAAACTGTTAAAGAAAAAACTGGAAAGAGGCCTTATACAAACGTAAATTTAGTAAGAATTTAATATTATGTATTTGTCAAAACTATTTATTCCATTGTTAAGAGAAGATCCTTCTGAGGCAAAAATTAAATCCCATCAGCTTATGCTTAGAACTGGAATGATTAAGCAATCATCAACAGGAATTTACTCATGGCTACCTCTTGGTTATAAAATTATGAAAAAAATTGAACAAATTGTTAGAGAAGAACAAAATAGAATTGGAGCACAAGAATTATTGATGCCAACAATACAATCAGCTGAAATATGGAAGGAAAGCGGAAGGTACGATGATTATGGGGAAGAAATGTTGAGAATTAAAGATCGACAAGGAAAAGAAATGCTTTATGGACCAACAAATGAAGAATTGATAACTGAAATTTTTAGAGCTAGTATAAAATCATATAAATCCTTACCTCAACTTTTGTACCATATACAATGGAAATTTCGTGACGAATTACGACCAAGATTCGGCGTTATGAGATGCAAAGAATTTTTTATGAAGGATGCATATTCATTTGATGTAAGTGATGAAGAAGCTAAAAAATCATACAATAAAATGTTTTTTGCTTATTTAAATACATTTAAAAGATTAGGCCTTACAGCAATACCTATGGAAGCTGATACAGGACCAATAGGAGGGGATCTTTCGCATGAATTTATAATTTTAGCAGAAACAGGAGAGAGTAAAATTTATTCTGATAAAAGAATTTTTGATATTGATATCAGCAAACACGATAATGAAGATAATTCCATTAAGGATTTACGTAAGAAGTATGATGAATTTTATGCTGTCACGGATGATAAGTATAAAAAAGAAGATTTTGAACAAAAGGTAAAGAAAGAAAACCAATTGGTGGCCAAAGGAATCGAAGTGGGACACATATTTTATTTTGGAGACAAATATTCAAAAGCATTAAAATGTTCAGTAGACCTGAAAGATGGAAAAAAAGTTAACGTAAAAATGGGGTCATATGGTGTTGGAGTGTCGAGATTAGTAGGAGCTATCATAGAAGCAAAATTTAACAATAATATTATGAAATGGCCCGAGTCTGTCTCTCCTTTTGATGTTGTAATTATTCCAAGCCTTCAAAAAAATGACAAATCAAATTATCTAAAAGCTGAAAAAATATATAAATTTTTACTTAAAGACAAAATTGATGTTTTATTTGATGATACTGACGAACATTTATCGGCAAAGTTTAAAAAATTTGATTTAATTGGTATTCCATACCAAATAGTTTTGGGTTCAAAATCAGGCGATTATAAATTTGAGTTTAAAGAAATAAACGAAAAAACTGAATCTTTATCTTTAGAAGAAATTAAAAATAAACTACTTAATAGAAGAAATTAAAATTGATTTCAAAAATAGAAAGAGTAATAGCTTTTAGATATTTAAGACCAAAGAAGAAAGAAGGTTTCTTAAAAGTAATTTCCATATTTTCTTTTACCGGCATAGCACTTGGAGTCGCGATTTTAATTATAGTTATGTCAGTAATGAATGGTTTTCGTACAGAGTTAGTTAATAAAATTTTAGGATTTAATCCTCATATTATTATTAAACCCTATGATAAAAAAATTCACGAAGATGATATTAATAAACTTAGTGAGTTGAGTAACTATATAACAAGAGTTTCTTTCACCTTTAATGGACAGGGGATTTTAATAAATAGAGAAAATACGATTGGAATATTAGTACGCTCGTATAAAACTGATGATATAGATAAAATAGATTTAATACGAAATGGCATTATTGATGGAAATTTAAAACCCTTTGAGAAAAATACAATTTTTATTGGAAAGGAATTGGCCATATCATTAGATTTGATAGTTGGAGACGAAGTAACTTTAATGTCCACATCTAACCTTCAAACACCATTTGGAAATTTACCTCTTCAAGAAAAGTTTAAGGTATCTTCAATTTTTAGTACTGGTCTAGCTGAGTTTGATCAAAATGTTATTTTTATGCCTTTTCAAAATGCTAAGTCATTATTTGAATTATCTGAAATGGATATTGACTTAGAGATATTTCTAAAAAAGCCAGAAAAAGTTGAGGAAATTAAGGATCGTGTACAAAAAATATTTAGCGATCACTATGTTTATTCATGGGCAGATTTAAATAAATCTTTTTTTGGAGCATTAAAAGTTGAAAGAAATGTGATGTTCATTATTTTAACATTAATTATAATTGTAGCGGCTTTTAATATAATTTCAGGATTGACAATCTTAGTAAAAAATAAGACCAAAGAAATTGCTATATTAAGAACAATAGGAGTAAGTAGAAATTCTATTGCTAGAATCTTTTTTCTTATCGGTTTTAGCATAGGATTACTAGCAACTATTACTGGCGTTATTATAGGTATATTATTTTCTTATTATATTGAAGAAATCAGAATTTTAATAACATCAATCTTTAATATAAGGCTTTTTCCCGAAGAAATTTATTTTTTAAGTCAAATGCCTTCTGAAATAAATTTAGGTTATATATTTATAGTTTCTTTTTTTTCATTATTAATTACATTTTTTGCAACAATTTTTCCATCAATGTCCGCCGCAAAATTAGATCCAGTACAGGCATTAAGATATGAATAAAGAAATTATTAAATTGTCCCAAATATCAAAAAAGTTTCTTGGAAATAAGAAAGATATTACAGTTTTAAAAAACATCAATTTGAAAATTAATAAAGGAGAGCTTGTATCGCTTACAGGACCTTCAGGTTCTGGAAAATCAACCCTGTTACATATAATTGCACTTTTAGATCAACCAACAACGGGTGAGGTTTTTTTTAGAAATAAAAATTTTTCCAAATCATCTGAAATTGAAAAAGATGCAATAAGAAGAAAAGGAATTTCAATAATATATCAATACCATAATTTACTGAGTGATTTTACAGCATTAGAAAATGTTATGATGCCGTTGCTTAATATTGGTCTTTCATGGAATGAGTCATCAAATAAGGCTCAAAAAACTTTGTCTTTAGTTAATTTATCAAAACGATTCGATCATTTTCCAAGCGAATTATCAGGAGGAGAACAACAAAGAGTTGCAGTAGCTAGAGCAATAATTACAGAACCTGATTTAATCTTGGCTGATGAACCAACAGGAAGCTTAGATAGAAAGACAGCAAACGAAATATTTTCTTTGTTTTTAAAACTTAGATCAAAAAAAATAGCAATTATTTATGCAACTCATAATAGAGATTTGTCAAATAAAGCAGACTATAAGTTAAATATTTTAGATGGTAATATATTAAAGAAAAATGAATGACGTTGTTACTAAAGAATTTACACATCTTAAAATACATACTCAATATTCAATCTGCGAAGGAGCGCTAAGGACAGCCGATTTAGCGCGATACTGTAAGGAAAATAAAATCAAAGCTGCTGGCTTGTGTGATTCAAATAATCTTTGTGGGGCTTTAGAGTTTTCAGAAACATTAGCGAAAACTAAGACGCAACCCATTATAGGAACTCAGATAAATATTCATTACAAAAATCATACAGGCAAAATACCTTTGTTTGCTAAGAATTTAGAAGGATATAAAAATTTAATTAAACTTTCTTCAAAATCTTTTTTGGAAATTGAAGACTCTGAAGAGCCTCATTGTAAAATTGAAGATATAGAAAAGTATTCCAAAGGCTTGATTTTGTTAACTGGCACATTCGATGGTTTTTTTGGAAAACTTTTTTCAAAAAATCTAACGGACACGATATCTTTATTACTTGCTAAATTAAAAAAAATCTATGAAGACAATCTATATATTGAAATTCAACGTCATAATGACGTAGGTGAGAAATTATTTGAAAATTTTTTACTTAATCTTTCGAAACAATTAGACCTACCAATCATCGCTACTCATGAAGTATTTTACTTAGATAAGGATATGTACGAAGCCCATGACGCTTATTTATGTATAGGTGAAAAGACATATCTTAATGTTAAAGATAGAAGAAAATATTCAAACCAACATTATTTGAAAAAATCTGAAGAAATGTCTGACCTTTTCAAGGATCTTCCTGATGCATTAAAAAATAATGAAAATTTTCCTTTGAGAATTTCATACAGACCCAAAAATTCAGCTCCAATTTTACCAAATATACAAACAACTGACTCGAAAAGTATTGATGAAATTTTAAAAGAAGAATCTAAATCTGGGTTAAATGACAAATTAAAAGAATATGTTTTGCCTGATTTAAAAGATAATAATAAAATTAATACCGAAAAAATTTATCAGGATAGATTGGATCATGAAATTTCAATTATTTCTAAAATGAAATATTCAAGCTATTTTCTTATAGTTTCTGATTATATCAAATGGGCAAAAAAAAATGATATACCCGTTGGTCCGGGTCGTGGATCTGGTGCTGGATCCTTAGTTGCCTGGTCACTTTCTATTACTGATATTGATCCAATTAAATTCGATTTAATTTTCGAAAGATTTTTAAATCCAGATCGAATTTCAATGCCTGATTTTGATATCGATTTTTGTGAAGAAAAAAGAGATAGAGTATTTGAGTATTTAAAACAAAAATATGGGAAAGGAGTAGCACACATTATTACATTTGGAAAACTTAAAGCAAGAATGGCCTTTAGAGACATCGGAAGAGTTTTAGGTCTACCCTATGGATATGTTGATAAGCTTTGTAAAATGATTCCTTTTGATCCTTCTCGTCCACTCTCTTTAGAAAAAGCAATAGCTCAAGAACCCAGAATAAAAAATGAAGAAGCGAAAGACCCTAAAGTAAAAAAGCTTATTGAAATTTCAAAAAAATTAGAAGGTCTAAACAGAAATATGGCAACTCATGCAGCGGGCGTTGTTATTCCAGAAGAAAATTTAGTTGAATTTATTCCTTTGTATAAAGATTCTTCTTCTAATTCACTTTTACCATCAACTCAATTCGATATGTATGCTTCCGAAAATGCTGGATTGGTAAAATTTGATTTATTGGGTTTAAAAACTTTAACTGTTATTTACAAGACATTGTCACTTCTTAAACAGAGAAAAATAAATTTAGACATACACAAAATCAAGCTAGACGATCCAAAGATTTTTGAACTTTTGAGTTCGGGTTATACAGTTGGTTTGTTCCAACTGGAAAGTTCTGGCATGAGAGATGCTTTAGTACATATGAAACCAAATAAATTTGAAGATATTATAGCTTTGGTTGCTTTATATAGACCAGGCCCAATGGCAAACATACCAATATATAACCAGTGCAAACATGGCGAAAAAGAACCTGATTATTTACACCCAAAAATAAAAAAAATTTTACAACCTACTTATGGCGTAATTATTTATCAAGAACAAGTTATGCAAATCGCTCAAGTACTTTCAGGATTTTCGGCAGGTGAAGCAGATATATTAAGACGTGCAATGGGGAAAAAGAAAAGAGCAGAATTAGAAAAACAAAAAGAAAGATTTGTGGATGGGGCAGTTAAAAACGGCATTACGAGAGAGACAGCAATATTTATCTTTGGAAAAATTGAGCCATTTGCGGAATATGGATTTAATAAAAGTCATGCTACTGCATACGCTTTAATTGCCTATCAAACAGCATATCTAAAAACTTATTATCCAAATGAATTCATTTCTGCTTCTATGTCAAATGAATTATCAAATACTGATAAATTAAGTGAATTTTTTGAAGAATTAAAAAGATTAAAAATAAAAATTATACGACCGTGTATTAACGAGTGTTTTGCAGATTTTGTACCTATAGGGAATAAATTATTTTATGCGTTAGGAGCAATAAAAAATGTAGGATTTGAAGCTATTTCTTCTTTAGTAAAAGAAAGAGAAAAAAATGGTAAATTTAAATCTGTAAGCAATTTTATTAGCAGGGTAGATCCAAAAAATATAAATAAACTTCAGTTAGAAGGACTTGTAAAGGCAGGAGCATTTGATTCTATTTTTAAAAATAGAAAAAATATTTTTAACAACATCCCTAATATTATTCAGAACTCTAAAACTTTATATGAAAACAAAGTTCAAAATCAAAGTAGTTTGTTTTCTGAAGAAAACGATAAAGTTTCATATTTATTGCAGGGTAAAAGCTCTCCAGATTGGTCAAGTGAAGAAACATTATCTAAAGAATTTGAATCAATTGGTTTTTATATATCTAGCCACCCATTAAAAAATTATGAAGAGGCCCTCAAACAGTATAATGTAAAATCCTTCTCAGAATTTGAGAATAGTAATGATGTAGAATCATTTATCGCTGGCACTGTAATGTCTGTAAAAGAAAAAAAAACAGCAAAGGGAAGTTCATTTGCAATAATAAAGTTTAGCGATCTAAGCAAAGTGTATGAATTATTTCTTTTTTCTGAAATTTTGGAGAAAAACCGCGCAAATTTAATTGAAGGAAAATCTTTCTTATTAACAGTTATGAAAGATAAAGAAAATCAAGAAAATCGATTTAGAAGGATTAGTGTTAGAAAAATTGCAAATTTAGATGAATCCACTAAACTCAATTATAGTAATGTAGAAATACAATTGTGTAATACCGCTGATCTAGATAAATTATACGCAGTTATTAAAGATAAAGGAAATTCAAAAATTAAGATTTCTATTGAAAATAAAAATAAAAATTATTTGTTTGAGCTAAAAGATAAAAGAAAGTTCGATTATGAAACTTTAAAACAGCTAAATAAAGAGCATTATATAAAGAAAATAAATCTATAATTCGTGTTGAATTTTATTCATTTAAACTGTACAACACCTGACTAAATACGCACACAATTTTTGGTTGCGAAACCTCCCGGTCCTTAAATGGTAAGAATTGTGGTGGAATAACCGGAAAATATTATGAAATTACCAAGTGTTACTATAAAAAATTTATTACAAGCTGGAGTCCATTTAGGACATAAAACTTTTCGCTGGAATCCAAAAATGGAGAAGTTTATTTTTGGTTCAAACAAATCCATACATATAAT
>Ga0208747_1000728_pt1 | contig 10003 bp, 9 predicted proteins | sample Knorr_S7_td_AAIW_FD_185597 | JGI IMG/M metagenome (GOLD analysis project Ga0208747, IMG submission 185597) | Marine microbial communities from Southern Atlantic Ocean transect - Knorr_S7_td_AAIW_ad_750m_LV_A (SPAdes) (version 2) | ecosystem: Environmental > Aquatic > Marine > Oceanic | place...
AGTATATATTTGTGTACTTTTAATACTCTTATGACCCAAAAACTCTTGCACAGTCCTAAGATCATGACTTGACTGTAGAAAATGAGTCGCTGCAGCATGCCGAAGCATGTGAGGATGAACGTTGACAGTCACCCCTACTTCAAGAGCCCTTTTTTTGACAATATTTTGTATAGAGCGAGGGCTAATTCTATGATTATTTTGGTTCACAAATAAGGCATTATTTTCACAACTAGGTCTCTTTGAAAGATATATTTCAACTGCATTAATGGCTGAACTTCCTATTGGTGAAAATCGAGTCTTTCCGCCCTTACCTTTCACTCTGACAAATCCTTCTTCCAAATCCAGATCATTGATATCAATACCAACCAATTCAGAGACTCTCAAGCCACATGAATACATTAGCTCTATCATAACAACTGCACGTAGCTCAGAATATAACTCAGAACTCAAAGTCATCATTCTTTTAAGGTCATCAAAATCAATTGTTTTTGGTAAAACTTGATCAATTTTAGGAGTCTGGATAGAGATAACACAATTCTCAGTCAACACACCTTGTTTCACCAGAAAAGTAAAAAAACCACGTATCGAGGATAAATACCTTCGAATTGATCTTGCAGACACTCCTTTATGACGAAGGCCCATAACAAAAAGATTTACAGTATCAGGTTCAATATCTTTCCATTCAGTAACAGAATTTTCTAGACAAAAAGATAGAAACTTAAATAAATCTCTTTGATAGGCAGAAATAGTGTTCGAGGCATAAAGTTTCTCGACCTTAAGGTAGGCAACAAATTGATCAATTTGTTCAACTAAAATATGGCTTTGGTACTTGTTTTTTTCCTGATTGACCATATCTTAGCATTTTACGTTAAACGATAAAGGAATTCAGATGAGTCAAAAACAAACACATGCTTTTCAAACAGAAGTATCTCAACTACTTCACCTAATGGTCCACTCCTTATACTCCAATAAAGAGATTTTCTTAAGGGAGTTGATCTCAAACGCTTCAGACGCGATCGATAGACTCAAATTTGAGTCACTGTCAAACGATTCATTGGTTGAGGGAAAAGATGATCCAAACATCCATATTGATGTTGATAAAGATGCAGGAACGATCACAATCAGGGACAATGGTATCGGCATGAACCAAGATGAAGTGATGGAAAATATTGGCACCATAGCAAACTCAGGCACTCGAAAATACCTAGAAAGTCTTGATAAAAATCAAGCTCAAGATTCAAACCTAATCGGACAGTTTGGAGTTGGCTTTTATTCATCCTTCATTGTGTCAAATTCGGTCACCCTTATAAGCCGGAAAGCTGGTGATAAAAAGGCAAATGGAACAAAATGGGTATCAAAAGGAAAGGGTGAATATTCCATCGAAACAATTGAAGTAGAAGATTGTGGAACATCAATAACTCTTGATATCAAAAAAGCTGAAAATGAATTCCTCAATGATCATCGAATTCGTGGCATTGTCTCTAAGTACTCAGACCATATAACAGTTCCAATTATGATGATCAAGTCTTCAGAAGATGAGAATCTCATTGAATATGAAACGATAAACAAAGCAACTGCTTTTTGGGCGCAAGATAAAAAAGAACTGTCACAAAAAGATTATGATGAATTCTATAAATCATTAACCTATGATTTTGATGGCCCATTGACTCAAATACACAACAAATTGGAAGGAAAACTAGACTATACATCTTTGCTTTTTATACCTAAAAAAGCACCATTTGATATGTGGGAACCCAAAAGAAAAGGCGGAGTAAAACTCTATGCCAAAAGAGTTTTTATCATGGAGGGTAACGAAGAACTGTTGCCTCAATATCTACGTTTTATCAAAGGTGTCATCGATACAGATGATTTATCACTCAATGTTTCTAGAGAAATTTTACAAGGAAGTAAAGTGGTTGATACGATCCGCAAAGCATCCGTTAAGCGCATCCTATCTGAGTTAGACAAGATGTCAAAAAATAAGCCTGAGGATTATGCAATATTCTGGAAAGAATTTGGCATGGTTATCAAAGAGGGAGTTGTTGAAGATTTTGCTAATAAAGACAAAATTACAAACCTATTGCGCTTCGCTACAACTACTAATGACAGCGAAGAACAAACAGTTTCTCTTAAAGATTATGTTGAACGTATGAATGATGACCAAAAAACCATTTATTACGTAACTGCTGACAACTATGCTGCTGCTAAAGGTTCACCTCATTTGGAAATTTTTAAACAAAAAGATATCGAAGTATTGCTTTTATCTGACCGGGTTGATGAGTGGCTTGTTGCAAATTTTGGTGACTATGGAGAGTTACCTCTTAAATCAATTGCCAAAGGAGACCTAGAGGACTTGGATTCAAAAGAAGATAAGAAGAAAAAAGAAAAAACAGCCAAAGATTTTGAAAAGGTCATCAGTAAGGTACAAAAGATTCTTGAAAATCAAGTTAAAGAAGTTAAAGTTTCGAGTCGTCTAAGTGAATCTCCTTCCTGTCTTATTGCTGATGAAAACGAGATGGGTAGCAACATGGAACGTATCATGAAGTCACTTGGCCAAGATGTCCCTGAAACTAAGCCAATTCTTGAAATTAATCCAAAACATCCTTTGGTTAAAAAACTCAAAACCAAGGTCGATAAAGACCTAGTGAAGGTTTTATTTGATCAGGCGGTACTCAGTGAAGGAGGCCAAATCAAAGAACCAGCTGAGTTTGTTAAGCGTATGAACAAGCTTATGCTTGGCTAATAATGATTAATATAGCGAAAAAGCCCGATTTAATCGGGCTTTTTATTGTATGGCTTAATGCTTGTAAGAATGCCTCTTAGAATTGCCACCTCTTCTTTTTCTGGATAACTACGACCAAACAATTTCCGAAGACGACGCATTAGCAAACTTTTTGACCTCTTTTCTTCAAAATAATCAATATACTCGAGCACCTGTTCAAGATGAATATAGAAGCCTTCTAACTCTTCAAAACTTGCCAATTCGTTATCAAAATTCTCAAAATCTATCTGTATATTACTGACAAAGTTTTGGTAAGCAAAAACTTGGATTGCTGACGCAACATTCAATGAAGAATAATCAGGATTGCCAGGGATTGTCATGAGAATATGACACAGATCTAATTCTTCATTCGTTAGTCCAGAATTCTCAGTCCCAAAAATTACTGCAACCTGTTGTTTAGATTTAGCTAAAGTTTTTTGTATTTCGTTACAAGTGTCTAATACATCCATCTGTTTCCATTTAATATTGCGTTGACGAGCACTTGCACCAATAACCAAGTGCACTCCTTCTAACGCTTCAGCTAAAGAACTACAAACAACAGCATTGGATAAAACATCGTCTGCACCACTAGCCCTTGCAGTTGCAGCAGCTGAAGGATAGTTGGTGGGATTAACTAAAAACAATCGAGAAAGAGACATATTTTTCATAGCCCTTGCAGCAGCCCCAATATTGCCTGGCTCTGTAGTACCCACCATGACAATCCTCACTTTATCAAAAGCCGCCAAGGTATAATTCGTGTCTTTAATTAATTGGCTCATTAACCATGCATCCTACCGTTAATATTGCAGTTAGAGCTGCCCGTGCAGCTGGTGATATTGTCCTAAGGTATCACAACCAGATCGATTTATTGACCATTGAAAATAAGTCTATCAATGACTTTGTTTCTGAGGTTGATAAAACGGCTGAAAAAGCCATTATAAACGAGATTAAAAAAGTCTTTCCAAATCATTCAATTTTAGCTGAAGAGAGTGGTGAAACATTGGGTGACAGTGATTTTCAATGGATTATTGACCCTTTAGACGGAACAACGAACTATCTGCATGGCTTCCCTCAATACGCTGTTTCGATTGCCTTACTTGAAAAGCAAGTGGTGACTCATGCCGTAATCTATGACCCTTTCAAGGAGGAACTCTTCAACGCTTCAAAGGGAGAAGGTGCCTATCTAAATAATGAGAGAATCAGAGTTACTATGTCAAACGGACTCCAAGACACATTAATAGGTACAGGATTTCCTTTTAGACACCCAGAACACCTTGATTGCTATCTAAAAACCTTTAAAGCCATCCACCCTCATGTCTCTGGTATTCGTAGAGCGGGATCTGCCGCACTTGACCTAGCTTATCTAGCTGCTGGGCGTTTGGATGGTTTCTGGGAAATTGGACTTAACTCCTGGGATATAGCTGCTGGAGCTTTATTGGTGAAAGAGGCAGGTGGATTTATTGGAGACTTCTCAGGCAGAGACCAGTACTTAGAGACAGGTAATGTAGTCGCCGGAAATGCTGATGTCTATAAAATTCTACTAAAGACAATTCATCCTCATCTAAGTGATGAATTACAGAGATAGTAAATAATAACGATACCAAAACCTTAGTCTGGTTTTGAAATAGTTATTTGCTGGCCATGGATGTTAGAATTTTCGGGCAACATTAGATACACAATCGCTGGACTTTTGGACTCTGGCGGAGGAATTTTTGAAGAATCTTCAGCTGGATAAGCGGTTCTTCTCATTTCTGTGCTCATATGACCTGGGTCAAGTGAATTTACTCTAATATGTGTTTTTTCCAGTTCTTCCGAAAGTGTTTTAGAAAAACCCTCAATACCAAACTTGCTTACCCCATAAGCGCCCCAATAAGCTTTCGCATCTCTACCCTGTTCTGCTGATAGAAACAATATTCTTGCATCTTCAGATTTGTTGAGTAACGGAATCAAAAACTGTGTCAACATAAATGGGGCACTTAAATTGATTTGTAAAGTGGAATACCATAGTCGGATATCATATTGATCAATCGGCATCATTGTGCCAAGTATTGCAGCATTATGGATGAGTCCATCCAATTTTTCAAAGTTAGTTGTGATGTTGTCTTGTAATTCTTGGTAATGTTCGGGAGTTGCACCTTCTAAATCTAGAGGATAGAGGATTGGTTCTTTATAGCCTAAATCTAGAACTTTATCATAGGCATATTCTAATGACCCAATATCTCTACCTAGCATGATAACTGTTGCTCCAGCCTTAGCGAGATCTATTGTAGTCGCCAAACCAAGACCACGATTGGCACCTGTAACTAGGATGACCTTTCCCTCTAAATCACCTTCGTTGATTTCGTAACTTGAAGGAATTATCATTCACTCAATTCTTTTTTTGGTGCTACGCCAAGGGTTTTAATTTTTTCTGCTCTGCTGATTAAATTACCTTTCCCTGTGGCAAGCTTTTTACGTGCCTCAGAATAACCATCTTTGGCTTTATCTAGATGCCCTTCTACCCTATCAAGCTCTTCAACAAAGAGAGCCAGTTTGTCATACATAGCGCCGGCCTGTCTCGCTATTTCTTCAGAGTTTTTATTTTGATTGGCAGTTTGCCACATAAAATTAACCAACTTCAAGCTCATACTCAGTGATGACGGAGAAACCAGCAAAACATTTTTTTTAAGAGCATCACTATGCAAACTCTGTTTTTTGTTGTATGCACTCAACAGTGCACCTTCGATTGGGATAAAAACAAGTATGAAGTCAAGCGTTTTGACACCTTCTAGGTTTTCATATTCCTTGATACTTATGTTTTTAATCTGATTTTCGATTGATTTTAAATGTCTATCCAGTGCATCTTCGTTTGATGTATCTGAAATATATTCTTTATAATCTTTAAGAGAGACTTTTGAGTCAATAACGATATCTTTATCATCGGGCAAATGTAGTATTACATCAGGCTGAAAGATTTCGCCAGTTTCGCTTTTCAGTTGTTTCTGCGTATCAAACTCATGCCCCTCTCTAAACCCAAAGCTTGTCAACATTGAATTTAATATTACTTCTCCCCAGTTACCCTGATGTTTGTTGTCATAAGTCAGCGCATTAGTGAGATCTTGAGCAGTTTGCTGGGTCTCTAAATTCGCTTTATGCAAACCTTTTATTTGTTCGCCAAGCGTAGTACGCTCCTTGAGCTGATCTCTAGTGATTGACTCAATTCTTTCTCTAAAGCTTTTCAATTCAGTTTGTAAGGGGGTCAGCAGTTCTGAATTATCATCCTTAAGCTTGTCACGATTATTTTTGAGAATATCAGAGGCTAGAGATTTAAAGTCAGTATTGACTTGTGATTTTAGTTGATCAACAAACGCTAATTTCTCAACGTAATTCTTTTCTTTTTCATCAAGTGTGGTTTTAAGTTGAATATTTTTTTCACTTAAAGATAGCAGTTTTTTATTGAGAATATAGTAACTAGCAAAAGCGCCAATTACTAGAGAAAACAGTCCAATTACTATATCCATAAAACTCTTCCTGGATTCAAAATGTCATTAACTTCTTTGTCGATATCACTCACTCTATTGAAAAACATGAATTTACTATCAACAATGTTAGTAAAATTTAAATAAAACAACAATGAAATTATAACGTTAACCCTCTACTAACTATGCTGTTTTTAAGATCTTTATTGTACTTTATTGGCTCAATTGTCAGTGTTATTTTGATTGCTTTTTATAGCTTATTTTTTGTATTTTCGCCCTACTCAATACGCTATAAAGTGATTTCAAAATGGGCATTTTTTTGCATTTGGTGGTTAAAAATTACATTAAATATAACAATAAATATTATTGGCAAAAATAATATTACCGATTCACCATGTATTATTACTTCAAATCATCAATCAACCTGGGAAACGCTTGCTTTCCAAACAATCTTCCCAGCACACACATGGGTACTAAAAAAAGAACTCTTGTGGCTACCTATTTTTGGATGGAGTCTAGCCCTTCTTAAACCCATAATTATTGATAGAGGCGATAAATTTCAATCAATTAAGAAAGTTATTAAACAAGGTAAGGATAGATTAAGTAATGGAATCTTTGTTGTCATCTTTCCTGAAGGGACACGACAACCATGGGAAAGATTGGGTGATTATCAAAATGGTGCGGCAGCGATTTCTAAGTCTTCTGGACATAAGATTCTGCCTGTATATCATAATGCAGGGAAACTATGGCCAAAGGGTAGCTTTATCAAAAAACCAGGTGTTGTAACGGTCATTATTGGTGAACCCATATCGGCCTCTAATGGCTCTGCAGCAGAGGTAACTGAAAAAATAAGAAATTGGACGCTTGAGCAGGCAAAAAAACTAGAATAACTATGCTATATTAGAAGATGAATTATGCCAAAAACTGAATACAGATTATTTCACCAAAGAATTGCAGAAACAATTAGGGATGAAGTCAGTCGCCTAAGGGATTCACTTCTTTTCGGAAGCAAGAATAAAGTACACAAATTTGGTAAAGTAGACATTACTTGCGATATTGCCACTCTTGAAATTCTACTATCAGACTATATCCTTGATTATGAGAATTCTGAAGAATCAGAAAGGCAATTAACTACTAGGCAAGAATGGCATGATTTTTTGACCAAAACAGAATATCTTAGCTATAACGAATGTCTTTTGATACTTTTGGGTGTTAGTCCTACACTTGCTGACCTTCTTGAACCAAAATTATACAAAATTAATTTGATAAACGAGGGTGACCTTCATGGAGAGCCTTTAAGTTTAATATTTTTTCAAAGAATGGAAAATCACCTACTAAGAAATAAGTTCAATTCTAAAAAAATAAGCACACAAGAGTTTATCGATTGGGCTCTGGAAAATAGACTTTTAAGACAAAATGTTGACGAAGTTTAAGTATACAAACATCGTCTCAGTCTGCTTAAAGCTTTTTTAAATAAATAGTCGATTTACGTTGGTGGTCGTAGCTCTTCTGACGAGTGAGTGGTAAAGCACTGATAACACCTTCTACAAATCCGTGTCGAAGAAAAAATCTGCCTCCATACTTAGAAAGCGCAAAAATACTAATAAGATCGAAGTCAGAGGCCCTTTTCATTAATTTTTCCATTAATTGTGAAGAAACACCGGTATTGTGATACTCTTTATTGACCGCCAGAGCATAAATTTCGCCTTTCCTTTCATCTTTATAGTGCCTTAGTGCTGCGCAGGCAACTATTTGGCCGCCATCAGTGACAAAAACAAAGTCTTCAAAGCACTCATTTAGTTGTCCATAACTTCTTTTTAACAACTTTCCATCATCAACATAGGGCTGCATTAAATTGATTAATTGTGTAATCTTACTCAAGTTCAAGCCTCAAATTGATAATAGAACCGCACCATTTTAGTCTAAAATTTGTATTTTTTTGCTCATTTAAAAGAGATGTCAAATACTAGAAAATTTTCCTCAGTAGTTGTTGATGGTTACGAACGTGCACCTTCTCGTGCTATGCTCTATCCAGTTGGGTTCAAAAAAGAAGACTTCAACAAACCTCAGGTCGGTATTGCATCAACTTGGTCAATGGTGACACCTTGCAATATGCACATAAATACTCTGGCTGATAAGGCAGAAAAAGGTATCAACAATGCTGGTGGTAAGGCTGTAATTTTTAACACTATAACCGTTTCAGATGGTATATCTATGGGATCTGAGGGAATGAAGTATTCGCTCGTTTCACGCGAAGTCATTGCTGATTCAATTGAAACCGTCGCAGGAGCCCAAGGGTTTGATGGTGTGGTGGCAATTGGTGGTTGTGATAAAAACATGCCTGGATGTTTGATGGGTCTAGCTCGACTGAATCGTCCAGGAGTTTTTGTTTATGGTGGAACCATACAACCAGGTAAAAATCACACTGATATTGTCAGTGTTTTTGAGGCAGTTGGAAAACGAGCAAATAATGACATTAATGATGTTGAATTAGAACAAATCGAATCAACAGCCATTCCTGGGCCCGGTTCTTGTGGCGGCATGTATACTGCAAACACGATGGCTTCAGCAATTGAGGCATTGGGTATGAGTTTGCCTAACTCTTCATCGCAAGATGCGATTTCAGAAGATAAAAATAGTGACTGCCTTCGTGCTGGGGAAGCTGTAGTTAACCTGCTCAAAAAAGATATCAAACCGAGTGACATTATGACTAAAAAAGCATTTGAAAATGCTATTACTTTAATTATTACACTTGGAGGTTCCACTAATGCAGTCTTACACTTGATTGCGATGGCTGATGCTATCAACGTTGACTTAAATATCGATGATTTCACTAGAATCGGAGCCAAAGTGCCTGTGCTTGCAGATCTAAAACCTTCTGGTAAGTACATGATGAGTGAATTAGTCAAAATTGGTGGAACATTGCCGTTAATGAAAATGCTTTTAGACGCTGGCATGCTTCATGGAGATTGCCTAACTGTAACAGGTAAAACCGTTTCTGAAAATTTAAAAGACGTTAAACCCTATTCAGAAGACCAAAAAATTATAATGCCTTTAAACAATCCCATCAAAAAGGACTCTCACCTTAGAATTTTGCGAGGCAATTTAGCCCCAGAAGGGTCGGTTGCAAAAATCACTGGTAAAGAAGGATTAACCTTCCAAGGTAAAGCCAAAACATTTGACTGTGAAGAAGATGCACTCCAAGCTGTCCTTAATGACAAAATAATCGAAGGTGATGTCATTGTGATTAGATATGAAGGTCCAAAAGGAGGGCCAGGAATGCGTGAAATGCTAGCCCCCACTTCTGCCGTAATGGGTAAAGGTTTAGGTGGTAAAGTGGCACTTATTACGGATGGTAGGTTTTCTGGAGGAACGCACGGTTTTGTTGTTGGACATATAACACCTGAAGCTTTTAGTGGTGGGATTCTTGCGGTTGTTGAGGATGGTGATGAAATCTTAATTGATACAGAAAATAATCTCCTTGAACTACTAGTTGACAAATCTATTATCGATCAGCGATTATCAAATTGGCAAAAACCAAAACCACGATACACAAAGGGAGTATTAGCTAAATACGCAAAACTTGCTCAGTCTGCATCAAGGGGCGCGATAACTGAATAATCAGTTTCTCAATATCGATTATTAAATGAAGTTTGTAGACAATTAACTTGCAAGAATAAAATCAATTTTTCGATCGTCAAGGCTTACCGAAGCTACCTTTACTTCAATCACATCACCTAGACGAAAAATTTTTCCACCCCTTTCACCTGTCAGTTGATGATGA
>Ga0208747_1000730_pt1 | contig 9988 bp, 14 predicted proteins | sample Knorr_S7_td_AAIW_FD_185597 | JGI IMG/M metagenome (GOLD analysis project Ga0208747, IMG submission 185597) | Marine microbial communities from Southern Atlantic Ocean transect - Knorr_S7_td_AAIW_ad_750m_LV_A (SPAdes) (version 2) | ecosystem: Environmental > Aquatic > Marine > Oceanic | place...
TTTTATCAGTAGAAAATGATTTCTTCGCACCACCCATGAATTTTATAGTAATCAATAGTTTAATTGAAACTACTCGTTAGTATCAGTATCTTTTGTTGGCGATTCGGTAGATTCTGTTTTATCAGTATCTTTTGTTGGCGATTCGGTAGATTCTGTTTTATCAGTATCTTTTGTTGGCGATTCGGTAGATTCTGTTTTATCAGTATCAACAGTGGTCTTTTGATCTGACTGATGATTTTCCTTTTCGGTGTTATTCCTTATTTCATTCTTAATTAATTTTGTAATATATCCGGCTATCTTATTTTTTAGAGATTTAGAACGAATTGTGGCTATATCGTTAAGGATTTTTTTATTGTCATCGAAGCTAACTCCAAACCGATCCTTATAATCATCTAAGACCGTCATTGAAAGTCGCTTTATTCTATTCACTAACCTCAGGGATTTGCTGGGTTTTTTATACCTATATATCGAGATAAGATTTGGAATTTTGTTCTAATATCTCAGATAACTCATTGTATGTAACACCCAATACTTTTGATGCAGAAAAAATTACACTTGGGATAAAACTAACTTGTGCCTCCTTGTAACCAAAACATCTAGAAAATCTTACTGGACCATCGGTTTCCACTAAAATTTTATCTGTGTCAGCTTTGGTCAGCAATACCTGCTTATCCTGTGAATAAACCATTACTGGTCCAAACGATACAAAACATCCCAAATCCATTGCATCACGCAATTGTTTCTTATTTCCATCAAACCAATGTAACAGAACATTGGTAACGTTGTATGATGGTAAAATCTTGAAAATCTTATCGAGTGTTTTCCTAGAATGTATGGAAACAGGTTTTTTCAATTTTTCAGCCAATGAAAGCTGTGTTCTAAAGATTTCTTCCTGCCTTGATAACTCTTCATCGGAATCAGAATATGTATCATCTAATCCTATTTCACCTATACCAGAAATCCGTTCTTTATTTTCTTCAATGAGTGTTAATATTGGTTCAGTGCTGTCATTTGCTTTTTCAGGATGTATGCCTATGAAAGGAAAAATTAGATCACTTTTTTTTCCAAGTTCTAAAGTGGTTTTTGCGGAAGTATAGTCCATCGAAACACAGCATGCTTTAAGATGAATTTTTTTCATAGAATTTAGAATAAATGGAAAATATGATTCGTATGCTAAATCTGAAAGATGGATATGAGCATCATAAATCCAATTCATGATTATACTATATCTGTCATAAGTTAAAGTCTGTTTAAATCGGTATTCTATCTGAATTATTTTACTAGTGGTTTTTTAACATACTTTGAACAAAAATAATCATGAAATCGTCAGAGTTGGGACTTTCCCCCATGTATAGAATTCTAAAAAAATCTGGGGCAGAGCGTGTTAGTGATGAGTCTGCAAATGAGCTTAGAAGAGTTATAGAGGAAATAGCAGAATCTATTGCCAAAAATGCGGTAGATATGTCAACACATGCAGGAAGGAAAACGATTAAGGCAGAGGATATAAAATTAGCCTCGAAGCAGTTTAACAAATATTAATCTAAAGAGTTAATTGTTCATTTGTTATTTTTTTCTGTACGGTGAGGTAGTACAGTCTGGTAGTGCATGGGCCTGCAAAGCCTAGTGTCGGGAGTTCAAATCTCTCCCTCACCTTTCTACTAAAATAATGCCTTTCATCCAGGGGTGAAGCGTACAATAGTAATCATAAATTCCCTCCTCGGTAAACTTGTAAGAAAAGATATCTTCGGGATCTAATAATTCACTATCAAATAATCCATCTGGATCACCATAAAAACCACTTGTTACACTATGAAATGCAGCATCTTGGTTTTTCCAATAAACTGTTTCGCCAGGTTTTATCGTAATCTTTGATGGAATGTAGCATTCATCATTCGGACCACAATCAGGACGAGCAGCCTTTACCGGCATTAGTACTAGATTTTCAGGCTCTTCTGGTTCTTCTGGTTGGATGCTTACAGCTTGCTCTTCAAAATTTATATTTGAAACAACAAATATCATACCCAAAACAATTACTCCAATTACTATACCGATTTTTTTATTCACATTATTGATCTTCCACGTTTCTTTTTAATTTCTTTGGAATAGCTGTTGGAAGGTTATCTCATAATTACCCACTACTTGATAAGGAGGAGAAAAGACGAATGATGAATTTGCCCTCTAGAGTAGCGGATATCCGTCTTTTTAGTGAAGAGGGACGTACTCTTCTTTCACAAAAAAAACCGCTTGAAGGTTTTTCCAGGTCTGTAGAAGATTCAATAAAAGAAGCTACCAGTGAAGCAACCAATACTGTTCAGAAAGGCCATGATTATCTTATCTGGATGCTGACTAAAGTTTTCGAGGAAACAGTTGAAAATGCAGAGAATGCAATTATTGATGGTCCAGATGACTGTGGAATAGATGCCGTATTACGATATGAAGATAGAAAAGAAATTACTCTTATCCAGTCAAAATTTGGAGAATCTCACGACATCGGTATGATTGATAAATTTGTTAAAGACGTTGAGCGATTTAAAAACGCAGAACAGTCAAGGATCAAACGTGACGATCTATCATATCTTTGGAATGAAATCAATCAAAAAAATGTAAAAATAAACCTAGTATATGTCACTGAACAATATGCTGAATACGAATGTGATGTTGTTCGTGTTATAGATTTGGCACAAACTGTTCAAATTTTATCTGAACGAAAAATGAAACCTGAAAAAGGACATAAAGCTACTATAAATTATCTTGATGGTTACCAAAGAAATAATATTTTTTACTGTACAGTAAAGGGAATAGAAATAGCAAATTTGGTAGATAGAAACAAGTACATTCTTGATAACAATATTCGACATCATTTAGGTCATAGAATGAAAGTAAATAGGGGAATTAGAAAGACATTGGAGGAATGTCCTGAAAGATTTGCCGAATACAATAACGGACTAACGATGACCTGTGTTGACTTTAATGATCTAGAAGGAAAGATTGAATGTGATTCTCCAATAATTGTTAATGGTGCTCAAACATCACACGGAATACTTGATGTATCTAAAAAAACAAAAAACCTAGACGCTGAAATCCAATTAAAAATAATTAAAACGGATGATGAAGAACAACAAAAAAGTATCACAAGGTTCAGCAATTCCCAAAATGCAGTAAAAGGTAAGGATCTTGTAGCGCTAGAGGATTACTGGAAATCTATTAGTTATCAGATAGATACAAGAACAGGATACTTTTTTGAATATCAATCAGGTTCTTGGGACTATAGACTTGATGCTGGTCAGAGAGCAAAATTCCAAGGTAATGAAATTTTTAATCAATACCTCCCAGAAAATCATAAAAAGAAATTAGCCTCAAAGGATGCAATTCAAACTTATGTTGCATATTTCAAACAGAACCCTTCTGGTGCATACCAATCAATTTCCAAATTTCTTCCAGGTGGAGCAGAATATGAAAAAATCTTTACTGAAGAACTCATGGATGACTACAGAATTTTCTTGTTCCCAACCCTAATTATGGAATGTGCCAAAAATGAACTTGAATATGGTCCAAGGAATAAAACACATCCATACAAGCGATATTCAACAATATTTTTTGTAGGTGTAACTGGAAAAATTATTCACGAGTATATTTTAGATACAAAAGATGATTTTGATAATGATATTTCTAAACTAGAAAGTATGATTAGAAACGTTCCATTATTCAAAAAAATTCTGAGACTAACAGACAAAATTGTAGACCAAGTACTAGCTAGTCGTGATTTAGGAGAGGAATTAGAAAAAGTGAATAATTCACCTCACAATCTATTCTCAAAAAGTATTTACAATTATGAAATGAAGAAAGTGATTGAACATTACATAAGTTTAGAATCTGACGAAATAGATACGATCAAAAAAACAATTTCTAGTCTTTAATCAAATAATTCTAAATAAAGGTAGACATCCAGCCAAGTAAATTCTTGCAGGAGGTTTACAATGACCAGATATTCTACCGTTAATCTATAAAAAAAACTTCTATATAACAAATATGAATTTTGTATAAAAAATCATTAGAGATTTAAAATAGTTTTTATAATCAGTGCAAAAATGTGATTAATGAAAGGGCAACGTAAATGTTCACTATGTGATGCAGAGATGGAACTTAGTTATGTTCCAATGGAAGAATGGAATATGGATGGTTTTTTGTGTGGTAGATGTTATTCACAAAAACTTGCAGAGTTTTATCCTGGCGAACATGTAAGGGTTGATCTTTCAGAAAAATAAATTATTCGTCAGAGGATTCTTTTTCTTGATTATATTTATTGGTTGAAAAACAGTTCCAAGCAAGCACATCATCTTTTATTTCATTTTCCGTGAGAAATTTGATATCAGTTACCGTCTTTTTCTTTTTTAGCAAGTTTACTTGAAAACTTTCAAATTTTTTGCAGTCACAATCCTCAAATAAGCAGCTATCATCATCTTCTTCTTCATGATCCTCCTTAACATGACTACAACTACAGACAGCATCATTTTTTGAATCTTTTTTAGATTTTTTTGTATATACACCTAAGCGAAGATACGCTTCCCCATCATGACCTTTTTTAAATCTCTCATAATAATTGGATTTTGGCAAAATTTTGAAGAGAGATGAATTATTTTCAACTCGTTTAGAGTCTGATCCCATTATGAACCAATAATCATTTTCTATTTCAACAAAGCGAATTTTAATAGAATGATCGATCCACCAATGAACAGTTTCACGCCAAAATTTTGATGCATCCTTAAAATCAGAAAATAGTGGAACTACATTCATTCGTAAATCATAATATCGATAAGCAACACCAATGAAATCATTGAACCAATTGACTTTATACTCGGAAGACATTGTTAAAGAGTAAAATTAAGATTATATGTATTTGATCCAATTTTACAGTTATATTCTTATATCAGAGATGATGTGATTAAGGATAATGGTTGTTTATCGAACTAGCATACAAATTATGGCTGATCTTCTGATAGCTACAGAAGAATCTGGACAACAAGGGATCAAAACTACATCATTACTTTTAAAGGCTAATCTTTCCCATTCAAGATTAGAGAGATTTGTAAGCAACTTGACTGGAGCTGGTTTGGTCAATAAAATTGAGTATGATGGAAGGAATGTATTTGTAATTACTTCTAAAGGTAAGCAATATCTTGAACAATACAAAAAATTTGCAGATGTTGCAGAATCTTTTGGATTAGAAATGTAAAACTACTTTTTTGATTTTCGTCTTCTTTCTCTATTAGCTCTTTGTGTTTCTTTCTTTTGTTTATAAGAACTGTAAACAATAATTACAATGATACCTCCAATAGAGACATAAAATAATGGAATGAATGGTTGATCCCTTATCTCTCCTGTGGGTGATACAAATGCTATCGGTATCCCAATCATCAATATACCCATAACCACTAGTAGATATTTATCCATGGATATCTGTAATTGTAAAACAATATATCTTTTTAATTATTATAATATGAATTGTCAAAAGCTCTTGAAATTATTGGATTGGTTTTAATCGGTGGAACAGTTTACTCATTCCTTGGAATGGGTGAATCGGAACTTCGTTGGCCAGTCTTTTGGGGCTGTGCAGGTGGCGCATTAACAATAATAGTATACAGAAATTATATGAGAAAAAGAAAAAAAAATTAAAATTACGATCAGCAATAATTAACGGATAAACCGGCAGATCTATAAAGGACTAAACAAGGTAATCGATGGGAGCAATGTCTAAAGAAACTACAGAATGGTGGAAAGATCTTGGAAAAGATCTTGAAGAAGATATTGAAACCTTTGAAAACTAATTTGGAAAAATCATCCATTATCTAGAATTAATTTATCATAGCATAAACTGTTTTAAAATATTAAAAAGCCTCGAGCGAGATTCGATCTCGCGGCCTAACGCTTACGAGGCGTTCGCTCTACCAGGCTGAGCTATCGAGGCGCTAATCATTTGCACTTAGAGTTTATAAAAAGCCTATCTAAGTTGAAACATTGAAAATATCAGTTTCTGGAATTAGAGGTATTTTTGGTAAAGATTTAACATTACCTGATATTTTGAAATTCTCAAATAATTTCTCTGCGTTAATAAAATCAAAGAAATGTGTTGTTGCAACTGATACTAGACCGTCAGGTAATGTTATACTAAAAACCGTTAAAGATGGTCTCATAAAATCCGGTATAGATGTTTATGATTTGGGAATAGTACCAACTCCTATAGCATTTCGTGAAGCAAGAAAATATGGTGCAGGTATAGAAATCACTTCATCACACAACCCAATCGAATGGAATGGATTAAAAATGATTATTGATGGTAGGGGTCTCAATGAGGAACAGCTTCACTTGGTTGTAGGTAAACAAATTCATAATAAATCAAAAATTGGTTCTGAATACTTTATCAAATCCAATTACATCAGTGATGCAAAGAAAATCATAGGAAAAATATCTGGCGTTCCTAAGATAACTATTGATGTTGGCGGTGGAGCGGCAAAAACTATTGTTGCAAAATTATTAGAAGAAATTGGTTGTGATGTGATTACAATAAATGATGATCTAGAGAAAAGTTCCAGAGGACCAGATCCTACAACAAACCCATTAAAAGATCTAATATCAAGTACTAACGGTAGAGATGTAGGATTTGCTTTTGATTTAGATGCTGATAGACTTGTAGTTGTACTAAATGGTAAAAAAATGAATCCTGATGTTACACTAGGGCTGGGCGTAATCAAATCACTAGAATTAGGTTATAAAAATTTTGTATTCAGTCAGGATACAAGCATATCAATTGAGAAGTACATAAAACAGAAAGGTGGTAAAGTTTTCCGCTCCAAAGTTGGAGAATCCAACGTTAGTATGAAGATGCTTGAAACTAAATCTCAAGTAGGAGGCGAAGGTAGTAGTGGTGGTTTCATATTTTCTGATTTTAATCATTGCCGTGATGGAATTCTAACAAGTGGTCTTATTTCATCTATGATATTGAAAGATACATTTCATGATATGTTAAACTTCATGGAAAAATATCATATAATCAGAGATAAGATAGAATGTAAACTAGAACATCAAGATCAAGTTATGAAAACTGTTTACAAAAACCTGAATGAAAAATATAATGAAATACAAACAATTGATGGAATTAAGGTGATTGTTGATGAAAATACTTGGATCTTAATAAGAAAATCTAACACTGAAGATATTATCAGAATGTCAATAGAATCGGAAAGTCTAGAAAAAAGTAGAAACATTCATCAAGAAACTAAAGAATTAATTAAACAAAGTTATGAGCAGATTAACTGAAAAAAAAATAATTGATATTTTTCAGAGTACGTTAAATGATAAATTTGTATCAGAAGATGTAGAATATTTCAAAATTGGAAAAAAATATTTTGTTTTAAAAATAGACACATTGGTAGAAAGTACCGATATGCCAAAGAATGTAGGACTACAATATATTGCAAGAAAAAGTATTATTTCTTGTATAAGTGATTTTGCGGCAAAAGGAATCAAACCAATTTTTGGTATTGTTTCAGTAGTTTTACCAAGAAAACTTTCAAAAAAGAAGATAGAAGATTTAGCTCTTGGTTTTGGGAAAGCATCAAAAGAATTTGGCATAAAAATTCTAGGTGGGGATACCAACGAAGGCAAAGAAATCTCAATTAGTTTTACACTTTTTGGTATCACAAATAAAATCATAAAAAGAAAAGGAGCCAAACTGAATGATGTTATAATTAGTTCTGGACCATTTGGATACTCCTCTGCAGGTCTTTCCATTCTACAAAAAAAGAAAAAATATTCTCAAAGTTTTGGAATAAAAGCAAAAAATGCAGTATTAAACCCAAATTCTAGATTAATGTTTGGATTAAAAAATAAAAATTATTTTTCGTCATCTATGGATTCAAGTGATGGATTATCTACAACTTTAGAGGAATTGGCAAGACAAAGTAAACGGAAATTTATTATCACAAACGTTCCTGCAAAAGCAGACATTTTTGATTTTGCTGCTGCTAATAGACTAGATGCTATGAACCTGATCTTTAATGGGGGAGAAGAATATGAGATTATTGCGACTGTAAATCCTTCTAACCTAACAAAAATTAAAAAATATGCAAAAATTCACCACATTCAACTTTATGAAATTGGATACGTGACAAAAGGTAATGGGGTATATTTACAAAAAAATGGCAGATTTATGAAAATAAAAGATAAGGGCTGGCATCATTTTCAATAACTGGCTAATATAGAAAAAATTGTATTTGTGAATGTTTTTTAAACCCCTTCAAGTGTCTGTATGCATTGTCTGAAACAGAAGCTGTTGTTGAAAAAGAGGAAAATGTGAATTCTTCCGTCACAGAAACTCCATCTGAAGTAAAAACTGAAGCTGAAGTAAAAACTGAAGCTGAAGTAAAAACTGAAGTACAGCCTAAAGTCAAGACTGAAGGTAAAGAAAAATGGGGAATAGCGCATATTTACAGTAGTTATAATAATACAATCATTCACATTACTGATCTTACTGGAGCTGAAACAGTTTCAATTAGCTCAGGTGGTGTTCATGTCAATGCTGACAGATACGAGTCTTCACCATTTGCTGCAATGAAAGCTGCTAAGGCTGTGGTTGATGTTGCTAAGACAAAAGGTTTTACTGGATTACATATCAAAGTGAGGGCGGTTGGAGGTGTTGGCTCAAGAGTTCCTGGACCTGGTGCTCAAGCAGCAATTAGAGCACTTGCAAGAGGTGGTTTCAAAATTGGACGTATTGATGATGTCACGCCTATTCCACATGATACTACTAGAAGGAAAGGTGGTAAGCGTGGAAGAAGGGTTTAATCTGATATCCATTTAATTCTAACTTTACAACCGTGTGAATCAAAATAACGAACCAAAAAGTTTACGAATTTTTCGTTTACTTTATCCCCCTTACATTTTTTGATCATATCTGAAAATTTATCACTGATTCCAAAATACAATTCTTGTTGTATTAATATTTGAAAAAATGTCCATCCAAATCTTGAAACTGGTTCTGCAATCTTAAACCCCGCTTCAAAATCACAAATAGCAGCAATTTTAGTCAGAGCGACTTGAATTACTGATATATCTTCATCGAATGTTGTTGTACTAATTTCAAATGTAGGCATCTAATCATCTTTTACTGAAGATTCTTTGATTCTAAGTTTATCAGAAAGTGAAACAAATTTTCCATCTTTTTCTACATTAATTTTGTTTTTCATTCTGACGTTAATCCCAACGCCTCTAAATAAAGCCAATAACTTACCACCCTCAAGTGTTTCTGTAACACTCCCTGATGAAATTAATTCAGCTAGTTTTAGTATAACTATCTGTGTTTCTTTTGGGAATTGATATTCTGCGTTACCTAAAACCTCTAATCCTCTATAGCCTAATTGTTTAACAACAATCTCACGTGGAGTAGGCTCATTTTTTTTCTGTTCTCCTTGTGGCACGTCAGAATCTTCTTGTTTCTGTTGAGAGGAAATATTTTTTTGCATTTCAGCCAAGCGTTTAGCCTTAAGCATTTCTAGATCTTTATCTTCTTCAGTCATCCTTTGATAACACCTATTGGTACTAATTTTGCGACTTTTGTAGCAATTCCAAGTTCATGTGACACATTGACTACTGCATCAACGTCTTTGTAAGCTTGTGGTGTTTCTTCTACCACTCCATCACGCGTTAATGATTTTAGAAAAATTCCTTTATCACTAAGAGATTTTTTAACTTCAGATTCACTAAAGTCTCGCCTTGCTTTTGAACGGGACATCATTCTTCCTGCACCATGTGCTGTGGAACCAAAAGTTGTATTCATGGAATTTTCTTGTCCCAAAAGTATCCAACTTCCTGTTCCCATTGAGCCTGGTACTAAAACTGGTTGACCAAGATCACGATACTTTGCTGGCACGTCATCCATGTTTGCAGGAAATGCTCTGGTAGCTCCCTTCCTATGAACCACAACTGACTTTAA
>Ga0208747_1000735_pt1 | contig 9924 bp, 12 predicted proteins | sample Knorr_S7_td_AAIW_FD_185597 | JGI IMG/M metagenome (GOLD analysis project Ga0208747, IMG submission 185597) | Marine microbial communities from Southern Atlantic Ocean transect - Knorr_S7_td_AAIW_ad_750m_LV_A (SPAdes) (version 2) | ecosystem: Environmental > Aquatic > Marine > Oceanic | place...
CGACTGAAGAATACGGCGGGATACATTGGATCTCAAGTAAGATTGAGATAAAAATACTAATTTTCCATTAAATTCAAAAAATTAACGACATTTTATTCTACAAAGTGCTAACAATTAGGAGAATATACTATCACTATTCGGGTTGGTTTAACTCAAATTGGAGACCAACGACCCTATCAGACGCATTAATTTGGAACAATTTTTTCAACAAATGAGACGACTAATTCCTAAGAGAGGCAAGTAAACTTAAAAATTAACAACGAGTTTTCTCTTTGCCTCATTCCAAACGACGATGAGATACCATAACAACATTATAGTTATCACAATGACTATCCCCGCCTTCCACCCGACGTAATCGGGAAGAAAAACAGACTCGCCCAGTTTCATCATCCATCCGCTTTCTTCCAGCCACCCGGCAAATATTGCTCTTGAAAAAGCAAAGGCAATGATGGCGATCCACAGTTTGACTTGCCCTTCGCCGGCACGCCATAAGCAACCTGAAGCACAACCGCCGCTAAGCGACATGCCAACACCGAATACGATTCCACCCATCAGACCGCCAAACCAAAATCCTGGCCTGACAAAGGTATCCCAGTCTCTCAGGTCTGTCCATTTTAATATCGAAAAACCAATAACACTGATGATCACTGCAAGAATCACCGCTTTAGTCATCCCCCCATCTCCAGTCAAAAATGGCTCACGAAAAGCACGCACAAAGCAAAATCGAGAGCGTTGCATAACAAGTCCAAATACCAACCCGAACAGCAAGAAGACGCCCCTCGTCGGATAATCAAAACTGTCGTAAACGAAAGTAAGGCTGATACCCGCCAAAAGTACCAACCCGCCCACGACAGGCTGTAACTTGATCCAACGGTCCGACGAACCAGAAACAACCTTAGATTGATTGCCTGAAGAGGACAGATTCAGATACTTAACTTCGAAAATTAATAGCCGCAAACCGATGTAAGCCCCGATAAGGAGTCCAACCATCATTGCAAGTCCGGACATCGACAACGCGCTAATGGCGCTGAAGAACCCACCAATATTGCATCCAAATGCGAGGGCGGCGCCTATGCCCATCAAGGTGCCGCCGACAAATCCTTTCATGATTTCAAAAGGTGGCGCGCCACGAACCCTAAATTGCCGTGAAAGTAGCGCCGCTGCGAACGCACCCGCAATGACACCGAGATTAAGTAAAGACGTCGAATATAGGTGTGGCGGGATGAGGATTCGGTCCGTTAACCCGACCGAATTCAAAAACCAGTTGCCCCAGTTCTGCATACCGCCGGCAGTACTCCAAGGTTTTTCATACGCAAACAACAAGATGTTTGCAATTGCAAGAAGGATACCGACGACCCAGGCAGGCCACTGTTGGCTAAACAATCGACCGTAGACAATTAACAAGGCAGAATTAAAACTCTGGCTATTACTGTTCAATGGTAATTAATCGATTAGGAGTTTGTGCGGACAAACGGCAAATAAGCCGCCCCTGATTGATACAGCCTTTAGCCCATTATCCCAAATTGGGTAAAGAACTTCTTGCCGCATCATTAGAACAGCAGTTCTGCTCCTATTTCCGGGAAAAAACAATCATGTGCCGGTCAGTTCGAAAAGAATAATTGCTGGCCCTTTGCGTACAAGCCAACAGCGCCATTATCTACTGCAGTCCTCTATACAGTCTAAGGATGCCCTAAATTTATCCTTGCTCTGCGAGTACTTGGGAAGAACTAGAAGCGCAATATTACGAACATTCAGATAGGTGCAATAGGATTCAAGGTTGAGAAAATCACCCTGATCAGAGAAACAAACAATTAGGCCTTACTGTGTGTACCCACAACGACATCGCCTGCTGTCCGACGTTCAGCCGAATCTTCCATACCACTCACGGGAACTTTGCTGCGATTTAGCGCCATTCTTGAGTACAGATTCTTGACCGTCGCACTTCCCGTGCTAGTAAAAAAAAATGGCAAGATCGCGTGAACAAAACAAGCGCCAGCTGCAACAAAAAGGTGTGATGCGAACCCAAGTGCATGGCGAGAATGCTCCCAATAAGTTTCACCTACGTCTCGTGGGTGTTGTTGAAACTTATCCAGAATGGGAGAAATCAATTTCTATTCCTACCTAAATGCGTAGTGTGAAATTATTATAACATGCTAAAGAAGAGCAATTTTTACTTAATTATCGGCTATTTATAAACTTCTTTACCAAATTATGACAAAATTTCGTGGTAATTCTATCGTAATGTTCTTCGGTTATGGACAAGCGTTAAATGATCCTGAGATATCAAGATTCATTGTCGCTGCAAGGCACTTTTAGTCTCGCTATATGCAGCCCGTGGGTTTAGGTAAACCTGCGTATTTGCAGGCCTGTTTTGCGGGCCCCTCTGGAAATAGTTGGTACAGATACCTGCTGTTGGCCTTGTCCTTGCCGAGATTCTTACCTATCTGATTGACCAGAAGACGAATTCCCTGGGCAACTTGGTGCTCTCGGTAATAGTCACGAATAAGATGGATGACTACCCAGTGATTCTCGGTGAGACAACAGTTGTCCTCATACGCCATGAACTCCGCAATTTTGGTGCTCCAATCGCTCGGTTCGGTAAGATAGCCTTCTTCATTCGTTTCAAATGTTTTGCCATCGAGAACAAAGGTCATGTCATCTCGGTCTCCAGATTAGAGTCCGCACCTAATTAGTTCGTCAGTTGTCATTCACAGAATGAAGTTCTTGAGCAGACATCCCGCTAGTAGATACGCACTGAGTAATAATAATTTCGGCAGTGCCATAGCCTCAGGGCAATCTAGACAGCATTGCCGCAGTGATTCAACGCAATGTCGAACAAATCGAAGTTCCGGAACGCCCGCTCGGCATCAACGCCAACGATTGGTTGGCTAAAGATAAGTGGAACCCGCTGTTCGGAAATACCGCCGTGGGAGCGCAGTGGCTCATTCAGGCCCGACAAGTCATGTTGCTCGGCTGAAGTACCAATGACCTGGTGTTTGCCCGAGATTACAACAAGATCGCCGATCCGGTCTGGTGGCAACTCGAAACGTTGGCAGGCTTCAGCGCGGGTCAGAACGACTTCAACACCCGGCAGCTCTGTCATTGCCTCGGCCGCCGGGATGCACAAATTCTGCTCGCAGTACACGGTAGCAAATGAACCCAGCGCCCCATGGTGTACTACATAAGGATCCGTGATGGGCAGTATGACTTTCAGCCTGTCCGCTCCAAATAGCTGGTCGAGAGACGATTGCAGAAAGATCGCATCAGGCACTCCTTCTGCCGTGTGTTTGGCATTCATGCCGTGATCCGCAGTCAACGCCACCAGCGCGCCAAGATCATCAAGCCGAGTCCAGTAAGTATCCATCATCGCGTAAAACGCATTGGCGCCATCACTCCCGGGTGCATGCTTGTGCTGAATATAATCGGTCGTTGAAAGGTACAAAATATCGGGAGCCTCGGTTTCCATCAACAGCACACCGACTGCAAAGACGAACTCGGACAATTCAGCACTGTAAACCGAGGGCAGCGGTCTTTTGACCTTTTCAAGAAGTTGATCGATGCCATGCGTGGCAACAGTCGCCTTATCAGCACACTCGGCGGAACAACACACAGCGCCATCTGATCCAAAGATCAGTCCTGCTCCCAGAAGGCGGCAAAGCTTATCCTTTGCCGTGACGGCCGCTACGCGAAAACCGGCCTGCTGAAAGGATTGAAACAAAGTGGGTGCACGAAGAAGTGCCGGATCATTCATCATGATTTCCTGCCCACTTTTTTGGTCAAGAAAATAATTCCCGGAAATTCCATGAACCGAAGGGGGCACACCCGTGACGATCGACAGATTGTTTGGGTTGGTGAAGCTGGGAACGACACAATCAGCTCGAAGGTCTGTTCCTGCACCTTCCACCAAGCGTTTCGTCCACGGCATGACGCCAGCGGCAATCGCTTGCTCTATGTACGCAGGCTCCGACCCATCGATACAAACCGCAACGACGGGTCGATCAGGTGGCCGGTAGTCACGCCCATTGACCGTGATCATAAAAACTGAAGTCCAGTCAGTTTGTCGTTAACGAGGCCGTCCATTGATCGAGTACGTGCCGAGCTTTTACCTCTGTCCCAGTCACCTCGTCGTGATCTGCTCGTTTGGCGGTCAGTTCGATTACGTACCCATTGGGATCACGAAAATAGATCGAATCAATGAATCCATGATCGGAGATACCGCGGGTTTCAACCCCTGTCGCTCTGCCCTTTTCGAGCATTCGATGCAGCGTTTCACTGTTAACTTCAAGCGCGATGTGAAGATCAAAATCATGCTGTACTTTGAATTCGAAGGGCGCATCGGGAACCTCAAAAAAAGCCAGAAACGACCCATCTGCCATGCGATAGAAGGTGTGCAATGCACGGGCTTCACGTCCCGTTTTGGTCTCTGTGATCTCGAACGCATTAGCGAGCGGCAACTCGAGAAAATCCTCATAAAATGTCCGGGTCTCTTCCGAATTCCGGCAGCGATACGCATTGTGATGTAGTCCTTGGATCATAGGCATTGTCTCAAGTGGGAGTTTGCGATAGTACAGCGGAGAGATTCTAATTCCTTTGCAAATCTCAGGAAACGAATATAGAACGATCTATTCGCGCAGCCAACAACAAGCTGACTCACGCTCACAGCCAAATCGGTAAGTCAGGGGAACCTTACGTCGTGATTTGATCGAGGCCCCGGGCGAGATCGGCAGTGATATCCGCCACGGATTCGAGCCCGACGGCAACCCGAACCAGATTCTCTCCGATGCCTGCTGCTGCGCGTTGTTCCGCCGTGATCCGCGCGTGGGTCGTTGAGGACGGATGGGTAATCGTCGTTTTTACGTCGCCAAGGTTAGCCGTGATCGATAGCAGCCGAGTACTGTCAATGACGCGCCAAGCCTCATTCTTATCTCCATTCACTTCGAACGACACGATGCCGCCGAAACCCTCCTGCTGCGCCTTTGCCAATTGATGACCTGGATGGGTCGCAAGACCGGGGTAATAGACTCTTTTGACCCCCGCGTGCCCGCTCAACCACTCGGCAAGCGCAGCGGCATTTTCCGAATGCGCGCGCATACGAAGCGGCAGTGTCTCCAACCCTTTGTGGAATACCCATGCATTGAAAGGGCTCATGGAGGGCCCTGCGGTACGCAAGGCGTGGAAGAAAGACTCGTAGATTTTTTCGCTGTTGGTCACAAGCGCACCGCCGACACATCGGCCTTGCCCATCCAGATACTTGGTCGCGGAGTGAACGACCACGTCTGCACCCATCTCCAGCGGTCGTTGCAGCGCGGGTGTGCAATACACATTGTCGACCACCAAAAGACTATCGGCATTGTGAGCCAACTCCGCCAGCGCTCGGATATCTCCGATTTCACAAAGCGGGTTAGATGGCGTCTCGAGAAACAACAAACGGGTCTTTTTAGAGAGTGCACTTTTCCAAGCCCGGGTATCAGAGACGGGGACGAAATCGACTTCGATCCCAAAGCGCGGCAATATCTTGGTAAACAAAGATACGGTGGATCCGAACACCTGGGCGGAGGACACTACGTGATCGCCGCTGCGCAACAACGCGAGTCCCAGCAACAAAATGGCAGACATTCCAGATGCCGTTGCAATACCCCACGAAGCCGATTCCAGCGCAGCCAGTCGATTTTCAAACGCACGGACCGTCGGATTGGTAAAGCGGGAATAGACATTTCCTGGCTCGGATTCCGAGAAGCGGGCAGCCGCCTGGGCCGCGTCATTAAAAACGAAACTGGAGGTCGCAAAGATCGGGTCGCTGTGTTCCCCTTCTGGGGTGCGATCCTGACCCGCCCGAACTGCGAGGGTTTGCTGATCTCTTTGGCTGTCTCGTTCTGTCATACCACGGTACCTTGCTTTTTTGTTCTATGTGGGAAAAAAAACCCGCGCCAGCATCAGCCAGAGCGGGGTATTTCACCTCGCTTTAGCCGTTTTTCTATAGCGCCCGCAAGCTGATGATCAAATCGGCGCTGTCCGAGAAAACAATACGATTTCAGACTCCTGGTGTCAAATCTGTTTGGCACCACTGTCCATATATCGAAAACCACATCGAAAAACGCAAAACGGCCAGCGAACGTGATTCCTATTCATTTTTTTGCAGCAACACGCGCCAGCTCCTGCCCTCGTTCAGGGTACCCAAATGGGTTGCCCCTAAATCACTGGACATCGGGACAACGGTTTCAAGGGAATCTGGGTTATCGATTCGTATCGACACCACATCACCGGGCACAGCCTCTCCCATCGCCTTCAGTGTCTTTAACTGGGGCCCCGGGCAGGTGCTGCCGATTGCGTTCACTTCCCTCGTTATGTGAACAATCGTCCCGTCCTCGAGCGTAACCAAACCAGGTTGCACAGTATCGGTGACGGTGGCGGCCGCACTCTTCTTGAAGAGCCCCATCTCATTCTCCCGGATTGTTGTGGTTGAACTTCGATCCGCAAAGCAATCCCTAGCCCTTTACTTTAGACCATATCGCGGTATTGATAGCGGCTTGACTAAAGAAGCTCACCCTACAAGAACCGACCGGTTCCGATCAACACCTCATTGGAAAATAATGCTATATTTCTCACATTACATACACAGAGATAGCATTTAATTCGCTAATAACCGTTTACTTAGTAATATTTTTCATGGACGCCGTAGACCGGAAAATTCTCGCCCTGCTCCAGGAAGATGCTGCGCTTTCGATCGAGAAAATTGCGACAAAAGTCCATCTGTCGTCTACTCCCTGCTGGAAAAGAATCCGCCGACTGGAAAAAGACGGCGTGATTCAAAAGCGAGTCGCGCTCTTAGATGCCGAGAAAGTCGGGGCGGGCGTAACCGTGTTCGTGGCCATCAAGACCAACCAACACAACCGCGAATGGCTGGACCATTTCGCGAGCTCGGTCGAGGACATGCCGGAGATCTTGGACTTCTACCGTATGAGTGGCGAAATTGATTATCTATTGCGGGTGGTGGTATCGGATATTGCGGCCTTCGATGACTTCTACCAACGACTGATCAGCCGCGTACCACTTTCTGACGTGACCTCGAGTTTTGCAATGGAGAAAATCAAGCACACCACCGCGCTCCCAATTGCAACAACAGAATAAGTACCTGGGCGACCGATCGGACCAATGCATTGCAGAATCTGCAAAGCATTGAACTCCCCGCTACTCAGCTGATCGGATCGAAATAGCGCTTACCAAAGCAAATACTTCAATCCAACAGTTCCGTCTGACGCTGCTCCCCGAGTCCTTGGTTCATCTCCAGCGCGGGCTGACTCTCTTTGCATTCCCCCACCGGTTGTGCCGGGACGCCGGCCACCGTGCAATGCGCGGGTACATCGTTTAGGACCATGCTTCCCGCCGCTACTTTGGCGCCTTCTCCGATCTCGACGTTCCCAAGGATCTTCGCACCGGCACCGATTAAGACCCCGGAACGAATCTTTGGATGCCGATCTCCAGTCGCCTTGCCGGTGCCACCGAGAGTGACTTCGTGCAGCAGGGAAACGTGATCCCCGACCACGGCGGTTTCGCCGATCACGAGACCCGTTGCATGATCGAGCAAAATGCCGGAACCGATTTGGGCAGCCGGGTGGATATCAACTGCAAAGACTTCGCTGACACGACTCTGCAGGTAAAGGGCCAATTCAGAGCGCTCCTGGTGCCACAAAAAGTGCTCGATTCGATACGCTTGTAAGGCATGGAACCCCTTGAAGTAGAGAAGCGGTACCGAGTAGCGGGCACAGGCAGGATCCCGTTCCCGAAAAGCCTGAAGGTCTGAGCGGATCGAAGCGCCAATGCTGGCATCCGCAGCCATCGAATCATCAATCACATCACGCAGAAACACCTCCGTCAGCGCGGGTGCCCCCAGTTTGTGGGCCAGGTGAAATGAGAGACTCTGTTCTAGCGAATCGTGGGCCAGAACAGCAGCGTGCAAAAAACTGGCCAACAAAGGCTCAAGTTGAATCTTTTGCTCCACTTCCTGTCGGATGGCATCCCAGATGGGATCTACCCGATCTTTAAGTTTTTTGACATCTTGCATACGGCCGACTCCTCCGTAGGGCAGTTGCGCGCGGGCACGGCGACGCCATTGTAACGTCTCGGTCAATTTCGATTTCTTATGCTAGGAAGTTTTTTCATAGTCCGATGTAGTCACCGATTCAAAACTAGATCACCCAAATGGCAGCACGATGAAAACGGCACACCACGACATGTATCATGGCCGATACAAAAGTATTCCAGGGCCGTGCGGGATTAATATCCCAACACCAAATCCCGTAGAGTGCTTCGACAAGCCAGTTGAACTGTCGCGCTCTCTACTCGTCCCGGTGCACCGCATCGATTGAAAACGCGGGCGAACACACGGCAATGTAGTCGGCGCCCCCGGGAAATGGAGTACTGTAACGAATCCACTCCCCCTCCTTGGCTTGAATCGCCTGGCCTGATTCAATGTTGAAATCTCCTTGTTCGGTTTCGACCCGCAACTTACCGCTTAACACATAGGTGTATTCGTCGAATTCTGGGCGCTGTCCCGGTTCTTCCCAGCCTTCTGGACTCGTCATATGGGCAATACTGATCGCGGAACTGTCACTGTTGACCCGACCAAATATTTCCCGGATGATTTTTTCTTTGGTGCCCGCAGATTTTATGATGCTGGCTTTATCGATCCTCACCGGCATGACATCTCCCCTTGTTGTCGTTGTCGGTCCCTTTCGTCTCAGGGAAAATCCAGATGGAAAGAATCATGAATACTGCAAGCAATATGGCAACCTCTCCAACGACCCTATCGCCGAATTGTTGTTCGAGAAAAAATGCCCCCATGCCGACCAGTGCGACAATCACCGAAACGCTGATTTTAATATTGGTGGGCATGGTGAAGTTCGCTGCTTGGAATTTGGAAGATTAGTCGGTTGGTATCGGGGTTGCAGCTGCCTCGCTCGGCAGCAGCGCTTTGGCCTTAAGATCCTTCTTGATGTGATGGGTGTTGTAACCATTAAATAAGTGTCCAATTAACCCGCACTCCAAATCCGAAGTACCAAACAGCCAGTCGGCAATGGGAAAGGTCAGATTCATGTTCTTCTCCATCATCAGTTCAGAATTGTGATGGGCAGTGTGGTGGCGGCGCAGGGTGTTGACGAACGGGCAGTAGCGGACAAACCGGTTCTCGTCTATATGGCAGCAGAAGTGCATGAATTCGTAGATCATGTAGGTCATGGTCGTCGTGCAGATAAAAAGCCAACCGACATTTGCGGTCACCACAAACCCGAGCAAAATAGCACCGGGGATCGAAATCAGGATAAAGATCACCAGTGCATACGGTGGAAAGACCGTTACTCGCCAATCGGTCTGGTCTCTAAAACGCATTTCCTGATCGGTAAAAAACCGGTGGTGGTTCAGCGTATGGCGATCGTAAATGGCGCGGAATCCCTTCCATTGACGCGGTTTGTGCATGACATAGCGATGCAGGTACCACTCGAAAATGTTGCAGCCTGCGCCGACCACCGGGATTGTCAACCACTCCCACCACTGGACATTCTCTAGATGCTGGATGTATATCCAAATTGCCGTGAGGCCGATGATGTAGATCACTGCAACGTGAACAAACCCGTTGTACCAGCCGGCAATACGGGCGCGGTATTCCTGTCGAAACGCCGTTTGTTTCTCGCTGATCATGGTCGTAGAACTGAAAAACTTGGCAAGGGTATAAGGTTGTATTCCAACAAACATTATACGGCACCATCGTGGATCACTTAGGCCAAGGACCCATAACCGCTACGGTGTAAATAAAATACCGCATAAAGAGTGGCGACGGGCCGGGTCATGTGATAACTCCCGGCCAACCCGCCCCACAGCGCCTCGTTTTTCGGCACAATAGCAACAACCTTTCAACCGACTCTCGAGTCA
>Ga0208747_1000748_pt1 | contig 9866 bp, 7 predicted proteins | sample Knorr_S7_td_AAIW_FD_185597 | JGI IMG/M metagenome (GOLD analysis project Ga0208747, IMG submission 185597) | Marine microbial communities from Southern Atlantic Ocean transect - Knorr_S7_td_AAIW_ad_750m_LV_A (SPAdes) (version 2) | ecosystem: Environmental > Aquatic > Marine > Oceanic | place...
TTGCACATCGACCACTTCACCAGTGATCATATCAATGCGCGCCAACGTGCCCTGCTGTCTTTGGCCATACATAATGTTGGGATTGCCCGGCTCTGTCGCTGGTTGATGGCCATCCCAGTTTAAAACTACACGCCAATCTGAATTTTGTATTCCTTGCCAGTTATCGGTCCGAGAAGGCCCACCTTCCGTGTTATTATCCTGAGTTCCGCCAAAAACATTATAAAATGGTTCTGCATCATCAACGGCCACATCATAAAATTGGGTAATGGGCAAATTGGCCATAAAGCGCCAAGTTTTTGTATGGTCAAAACTTTCATAAAGACCACCATCTGACCCCACCAGCAAATAATCAGGATCATCCTTTCGAAAGGCAATGGCGTGGTTATCTCCATGTTTATGCTGTTCACTCATGCGGTAGAATGTTTTACCGCCATCCTCAGAAATTTGCATATTGGCATCCATAAGGTATAAACGATCAAATTTATGAGGCGATGCATAAAGTTCCTGGTAATAATGTGGTCCAGTTGCACCTGAAACGGTATCAGACATTTTTTTCCAAGTTGCCCCACGATCTGTAGAACGATAGACACCGCCTGAACGCCGGTCTAATTCAATAGCAGCGTAAAGTACGTCCGGATTATGCTGAGATATATCCAGTCCAATTTTTCCCATGTTTGACTGCGGAAGACCGCTGGATAATTTTTGCCAAGTTTTACCGCCATCATCACTGCGATGGATTCCAGATCCTGGTCCACCACCCATATAGGCAGCAATATTTCTATGCTTCTGCCAACTTGCAAGATAAAGCCGGTTTGGATTTCGGGGATCCATCACCAGTTCTGTTGCACCAGTCCATTCATTATCGCTCCAAACATTTGTCCAGTTTTTACCTCCATCGGTCGATTTATACACACCTCGATCGCCTCCTTTACTCCATAAAGGCCCCTGTGATGCTACCCAGACAATGTTAGAATTTTTAGGATGGATCACTATTTTGGATACATGCTCAGAATTTTTTAATCCCATATTTTTCCAGGTTTTTCCGCCATCATCACTGCGATATACACCATCACCATAGCCAAAATGCCGTCCGCCTAAATCTTCGCCAGTTCCTATCCAAACAATGTGGGGATTATTCGGATCAATCGTTACACAACCTATAGAATAAGATCCTTGATCGTCAAATATAGGTGTCCAGGTGACACCGGCATTACTTGTCTTCCATACACCACCTGAACCAACTGTTAAATACCAAATATTGTCATCTTCTGGATGTACGGCAATATCTGAGATCCGTCCTGACATTAATGCTGGCCCAATACTTCTAAATTGTAAACCAGTAAAATTGTCATCGGCCCAGATATTATCCTTTTTATTCTGCGATGATAAATTGGTCAATAGAGATATAGTGAAAATGAAAGCTAAGTATTTATTTCTGTATATCGATTTCATAAGAACTCCTATTGTAATTGGTCAACACGAAAAATCACCGTAAGTATCTGTAGCCCGTACGGGATTCGAACCCGTGTTACCGCCTTGAGAGGGCGGCGTCCTAACCCCTAGACGAACGAGCCATTATTAACATGCTCAAAGTAAAATAATCAGTACACCCGGAAGGATTCGAACCCTCAACCTTCTGGTCCGTAGCCAGACGCTCTATCCAGTTGAGCTACGGGTGCATAACAATCAAATCTGCTGGGGTGCAGGGATTCGAACCCCGACCGCCAGGGCCAGAACCTGGTGTCCTGCCATTAGACGACACCCCAAATAATAAAAAATGCGACTGAAATTTAATTAACCGTTTTTATCGCCCCAAACCTATTTAACGGGAATATTAATTAAATCCAAATTCGTTGACCTGTAGAATTTCCTTAGACTTATAATTCTGTATCCAGGCCACCGCTTTTAAACCAGAACTTTTCCATGAAATATCAGCATGATTAATCCAACCGCTAGGCATGGACCATGTAAAAGATTCCGTATAAGTGATTCCCGAAATAAATTTCATTTGCTTACCGGTATTTCCTGTCAGCAATTCGATAACTGGATTATGGTGCTCTGTCAACCCGTTTGGTGAAGTTGGATAATGCACTGTGTCTATCACCGTAGCAACAAATAATCGTAAGTCTTGGGAGGTTGGTGTTGTTTCTATCGCATTCATTTTTACATCAAATGAAATTTCATTGCCAGATCGTGTACCAATCAGATTGATTTCATATAAACCGACTTCTTCCAAATAAGTTTTTGGATCAGAGATCCAGGTCGCCGTACCAGAACCTGAATCTTTGCCATTGGTATACATATGTGGGGTATAATTATTTTCATAATAATCATTGCGTACTCGATTCATACTTTGGTTCATAAGGTACATAGGATCATTACCCTGTCCTGGCCACCAAACATGATAATAAATTTGGCTCCAAATAGTATCAATAGCGGTGCCTACATAAAGAGTTGTTCCTGGTTTTAAAGAAGTATTCAAGCTCCGCTCCGCGGAGGCACAAGGACCTCATGTACTTGAGGTGATCATTTCACTCAGTACACGTCTTCGTATGTCGCTTACCAATGCCTCTGATAGGCCCTGTACTGCATCCACAGTAGCAAAAATATCCGTCGATCCTATCGCAACAGCAGTGACAAAACCTTCATTATTAATGGTTGCTACAGATGGGTTCGAACTTTTCCAAGTAATATCAGCATCCATTGCCATGTTATTATGATCAATAACCAAAGCGTAGAATTGTTCTGTTTTCCCTGGTTTCAGTATGATTTTGTTTGGCGTGATCACAATAGAACTGACTACAGATTTATCGGATTTCTCATCCTCACAAGACCAGGAAATAAGAAAAGCTAACAGTATAATTATGACTAATCTTTTCATTGGATATAGCTACAAGGAATACAAATCTACCTAAAGAACTGCAATTAACCCAATTTTGAAACCATTCTCAAATGGTTGGACGTACCGGCAAACACCATTGCTGCATAATACGCCACCCCGTTGGGATCCGTACATTACGGTAAGGCGATGATTGCTTGAAATATTGTAAGATATTTCGATATTGGCCCAGGTGAGTGACGTATCCCATAAATTCCCCAACATCTCTTCTATTGAATTATTATTTCTCACTTCATCAACGATGATTCGTTCTTCTGTATTGGCATAATCCATCATTAAACTTATTGACCACAGTGGAGATCTTCCTAATCCAACACTAATAATGCGATTGATTTGTTTATCTTTTAAAAAATTTGATGTGAATGATGGCATATTTGTTGGCAGCTCAGAATAAGCGTTAACACCCTTTTTTAATTTTTGGTATTCATATTTCAATTCCAGACTGAATCTTTGATTAATTGTATAAGTGAATTGAGCTGGTAGCGTTGTTGCTGATAAAGATTCATAACTGTAAGATCGATTTGAATCGGCATATCGATTCATATATAAGTCCGTCACATCATTTGTTAATCCGGTGCCAATATTGTAATGCAAATTGCCATTCAATAAATATCCTTCTAATTCTGCATACATTTCTCTAAAGGCATTAAATACAGGTTTGGTAGAAGGTAATAAACTACTGCTACCTCCCATGATCCAGTTCCAGTTATTATCTAAATACCATTCCTTATGGCGGCTGGAACTTGCATAGGAAAATGAAAAAATTGTATTTTGAAAGAGTGGCCCTTTTAGTCTTATATCAAATCCAAGTTCATCATTATAATCAATTTGATGAGTGATTCTTCCAAGTAATCTGGTTGCGTGTTGTTCAAATAAAGTGGGCATTTGTTGTATGGTTAAAGCACCTCCAATGATATTGACAAAGTCCCAGCGATCATCCGGTGATAAATCAGCAAAATGGTAATTTTTATAGGACGTACCAATTGACCAGTCTCCAATGTACATATTTATAAGGCCATAAAACCCAAACCCCTTTGCATCCTTTTTTACATATTCAAATCCAAAATCTGTTGCCGGACCATAATATTCAATATTTACGCCAATCAGTTGATGACCTACCTTCTCAATAGTATCGATTCTAGGTAATAGATGATCCTCATTAACCTGCATGTATTGGACAGCACCATGCCACTGATGATAATTAGCAGCAATTCGACCGCCGTAAAGTGTATGGTCAACTTCATAATTTGGAACTCGATCATTAAATCCAAATACCTCGTTTGATGAACGCCAAATATTCTGTATCCCTCCAAATAAATCAATTTGAATCAAATCATTTGTCCAATTCAATAATCCACCTCGAACGCCCGTATCTAAATCGATCGCCTGGTCATCTACCATATTAACCATTAATCCTCGACCCCAAAATTCATACATATCACCCAATTTGATTGTGAAATCGCCTGAAGAATAGTCCAAACGAAATTTTCGAATTCCTTTCAAGGATCGTCCCAATTCTGGAGGGTCGGAATGTTCTAGCTGAATCCATCCTGTCCAGTTATTCCAGTTCCCATTTATATCAAGAAGCGTTTCTTGAATGTTAAAATCATTTTTACTCTGGCCATAATTAGTCGTCAATAATCCCGAAAAAGAAAATTGACAGTATCCAACGGAGAAAAAGGAGATTATAAATGAAAAGAAGTAACGACTAAATTTCATCCTAGAAGATTAAGATGTCGACTGAACTGCCGCCTTGATTTCCGCTTCTATTTTCTTCTCATCCCCAGGTATATAGCCATTATGACGCCAAAGGATTGTCCCATCCTGACCGATAAGAATATCAGTTGGCATTAGGTTGCCGTTCAGTTTCTTTAAAACTTGACTATTTGGATCAAGAAAGACATCAAAAGAATACTTTTTTGCCCTAATATAACTGCGGACTTGAGAAATACTTTTTTGACTATCAATACTAATTGCTAATACAGAAAGTCCCTTATCCGTATATTTTTTTTCGAATTCATCCAAGTGAACCATTTCCTTTTTACATGGTGCACACCAAGTAGCCCAAAAATTAATCAAGACGGGTCCTTTTTTGAGATAATCCTGAAGCAATACTGATTTACCATTCATTCTTTTCAATTTGATTTCAGGTACTTTGTTCTGCCCATAAAGCATGGACACAAGCAATCCCAGAACGCTTATTAGAATCCACTTTTTCATTGCAGTATCTATGTTTGGATAATTGATTAGAGCAATTTGCTCAAAAAGTTGTGCAATTCAGCTTCGGGAATAAATTTCAGACTCACACGACTTATTTTATTTGCAGAATTGACTTCCATATTGAACTTATACTCTACAGGTATGTCAACAGTTTCAAGCGTCACCTGCATGGACCATCCCCCAATAGCAAAATCAATCAATGGCGAAAAAAAGTGGAACGATTTATATAGAATACGGTGGCTTAGTAATCCATGAATCGTTTGATCTGGTGAGTCAACTAAGACGACCAGAGGATTACCTTTTGCATCTTGGAATTGTATTACAGGAATGGTACGATATTTACCAAATTGAATTTTTTCCGAAATATCTTTTGGAAAATTGTATTTATCCCTGTTGAAGTAAAAAACAGTAAGATTTCCGTCCTGCTTTAAACCTGAATACGGCAATGATGTAAGCATATCTTTAATAATGTTACCTTTTAGCCTATAGGTTACGGGAAATACAATTTGAAACTCTTTTCGGTTTTCCGGGTCATAGTTTAACTGAGGGCGTTCTAAATTAATCTCATAGGGATTTTCCATTAGATTTTCTAAGACACCTGTCATCAAATCTGTATTGGAATCATTCTCTGGGCGCGAATTCTCATAATCATCCTTTGATAAATCAAGTATCCATTCACCATTTTTCTCTTTTAATTCCTTTGGGTCGACCCTCCCTCTAGCACCAATATTTACATCTAATTCCTTCTCTAATTCATCAATAGCCTTATCAATGGAAGAGCTCAAATCAATTGCTTTTTCAGCATAAGATGGAGGCTCGCGCATTCTCTCACCTTCCGTTAAAGTTGGATAAGGTCCTTTTTCTATCTTTGGAAGGAAGGGCACCAACATTGTATTGATCGTTTCTGATAAAGATCGATTAATACCAGTTATATCATTGTAATCTCCTCGAACTTTACGAGAGTCCAATTCATCCCAGGATGAAATATCTATAAGCTGAACAGCGACTGAAATTTTATCTAATGCTCTTTCAAATTTCCCTAATACAAGTAAGTTTTTTGTTCCGGGGCGCTGTTGAAGCAATAAAGAACGATTGGACATGACTTCTTCCAAACCAGTTTTATCCTTAAGGTAAATTCGATCATGTTGACTTAATGATGCGTTTACCATTTCGGAAAAAGCATCAGAAAGCCAGGCTATGGCCACATCATTTTTAATGTTGTCAAAGGGAATGACATAGACATGCAGTGATGGTGGAGCCGCAGTTAGTGAACTGATCAGCGTAAAAATGAAAAAGATTGATTTTGACTTAGCCCACATCAGATATCAAATTACTTGGATTTGAGTGCTTTTCTCAATGCTATTTATTCTTTCCTGATTGCATTTGTTTTTCAATTTTCCCCCAAGTATCCCGAAGTGGAACGGTTCGATTAAATATGGGTGTATCACCAGAATCTATATCTTTGCAAAAATAACCCAACCGTTCAAATTGAATGGGAATACCAATTTCTGCTTGATTTAATTCGGGTTCTAATTTGCAATTTTCCAATATATTTAATGAATCAGGATTTAGTGCATCCATAAAATTTTCCATTGACCCCGGTGATGGTACTTGGAATAATCGGTCATACTTTCTTACTTCTGCATCAATAGCATGAGCAACGGAAACCCAATGGATTGTTGCTTTAACCTTCCTTCCGTCAGGTGCATTACCACCTTTTGTTTCTGGATCATATGTACATTTTAATTCTACAATGTTGCCATCAGCATCTTTCACCACATCATTGCATGTAATAAAATAGGCATAACGCAGTCTAATTTCCCTGCCAGGGGCTAGTCGGAAAAATTTTTTTGGAGGATCTTCCATAAAATCATTATGCTCAATATACAGTTCGCGGCCAAATGGGACTTTACGCCTACCCGCTTTTTCATTCTCTGGATTATTGACCGCCTCTAAAAATTCTTCCTTGCCCTCAGCATAATTCGTAATAACAATTTTCAGCGGATTAAGAATACCCATGCGGCGCTCACAACGCTTATTTAAATCTTCTCGAAGAGTAGATTCCAGTTTGGTCATTTCCATTACATTGTCTCGCTTGGCTACTCCGATTTCTTCCATAAAATTACGGATCGCATCAGGCGTGAATCCTCTGCGACGCAGACCGGACAAGGTTGGCATTCGTGGGTCATCCCAACCAGATACATGCTTATTATCTACCAATTTTTTCAGCTTCCTTTTAGACATAATCGTATAACTCAAATTTAGTCGTGCAAACTCGATTTGCTGGGGATGGTATGTCTCTAATGTATCTAAATACCAATCATATATAGGACGATGATCTTCGAATTCCAGTGAACATAGTGAGTGGGTAATTCCTTCAATCGAATCTTCCAGACCATGAGCCCAGTCATACATAGGATAAATACACCATTGATCTTTAGTACGATGATGGTCTGCATGCAAAATCCGGTAAACAACAGGATCACGCATATTCATATTGGGGTGACCCATGTCAATTTTTGCCCTCAAAGTCCGGGTTCCATCAGAAAATTCTCCTGCTTTCATACGTTTGAAGAGATCTATGCTTTCATCAATGGACCGATTTAGAAAGGGACTATCCTGACCAGGTTCAGTTAAAGTTCCACGAGTATTTTTAATTTCATCCGACGTGAGATCACACACATAGGCATGCCCTTTTTTTATCAATTCTACTGCATAATCATACATTTGTTGAAAATAATCAGATGCAAAACACAGACGATCTTCCCAGTCGTATCCAAGCCATTTCATATCTTCTTTTATCGATCGGACAAATTCTTCTTCTTCCGCCGTCGGATTTGTATCATCAAAACGTAGATTGCATTTCCCGCCAAATTCATCCGCAATGCTGAAATTCAAACAAATGGCTTTTGCGTGTCCGATATGAAGATATCCATTGGGTTCCGGTGGAAACCGTGTATGGACACGATTATCAAATTTTCCAGTAACATTATCTTCATCAATAATGCGTTGAATAAAATGACGCGGTTTCGTATTTGCTTCCATTTACTCTGGTAACTTTTCTAATGCAGTTTCAATTCTATGAAGACTGGTATCCCGTCCTAATAATTCCAATATCTCAAATATGGAGGGGCCGTTCAACGTACCACAGACAGCCAGTCGAATTGGCATAATAATTTTTCCTAAGCCTAACTCTTGATCTTCAGCAAATGACTTAATTTCTTTTTCTAAATCCTCCTCACGCCAATTGGAAATCGTAGCCATTTTGTTTAGCAATATTTCAATGGTTTGATTTACCGTTTCATCTTTCCAGCCTTTTTTTAGCTCTTCTGCAGTGAAAGAAGCGGGATCATTGAAAAAATAATCTGATTGTTGAAAAAAATCATGAAGTGATTTGGACCGTACCTTTAACATTTCGATGATGGATATTAAAAATGAAATTTCACTACCCTTCCCCCAATCAGGATCAATAGTTCTGATTGATTCCAATAGCATATCTGTTGGCGTATTCATCACATGCTGACCACTCAGCCAGTGAAGTTTTTTCTCATCCCATACTGCTCCCTTTTTCTGTACTTGTTTCAAATCAAAGTTTTCAACTAATTGCTGTAGCGAAAAAATTTCTTCTTCTGTTCCAGGATTCCACCCTAATAGTGCTAAATAATTTAATAGACTCTCCGGAAGGTACCCATCGTCTTTAAAATTTTGCACTCCGGGTGCACCATGGCGTTTACTTAGCCTTTTTTTATCAGGGCCTAAAATCATAGGCAAATGAGCAAAAACTGGCTCATTGTATCCCAAGGCTTGGTATAACAAAATCTGCTTGGGAGTGTTAGCCACATGATCTTCACCTCTGATCACATGCGTGATTTCCATATCGTGATCATCAATCACAGCGCTAAAATTATAGGTTGGTGTACCATCGGTACGGACTACAATAAAATCATCCAATTCTTTATGTTGGACATGAATATCACCGTAAATCAAATCTTGATATGTTGTTTCACCCTTGGGAAGCTTTAAACGTAAGGTAAAACTCTGGCTTTGGTTTAACCGCCATTTAGTATCCTCATCACTTAAGTTTCTGCATGTGCCTGGATAAAGGTAGTTTCCAGCGTCCCTGGCTGATTGCAAATCGTTCTTTGAACAATAACATCGATAGACCTTCCCGGACTTTAGTAAGTCCTTCACCCTTTCCTTGTAAATATCCATACGCTGTGATTGATACATTAGTGGCTGATCCCAATGCAGCCCCAGCCATTGCAAAGAATCCAAAATCTGTTCTGTGAATTTTTCTTTGGATCGTTTGAGATCTGTATCTTCAATTCGAAGAAAAAACTTTCCATCATGTTTTTTTGCGAACAGCCAATTAAATAACGCCGTTCGAGTACCTCCAAGGTGGAGTTCACCAGTAGGACTAGGAGCAAATCGAACTTTGATGGATGAATTTTGCATAGAAAACGACGAGAAAATTACACATTCAAAATGATGTTATGGATATGTAAATAAAAGATGGTATAAAAAATAAACTATATTTGGCGAAGGGGGAGGGATTCGAACCTCCGATTCACAATAATTGATTTACTAATCAGCAATAACGCTTAAACCTTTTCAATTGCAGTAATTGTGAACTTCGTCTCTTTACCCTGGATTTCAAGCGTAAAATCTTCATCAATCTTTTTCCCAACTATGGCTTGGCCAAAAGGTGAATGGATGGTTACAACCAAGGGATAAAGATCCAACTCAA
>Ga0208747_1000749_pt1 | contig 9861 bp, 8 predicted proteins | sample Knorr_S7_td_AAIW_FD_185597 | JGI IMG/M metagenome (GOLD analysis project Ga0208747, IMG submission 185597) | Marine microbial communities from Southern Atlantic Ocean transect - Knorr_S7_td_AAIW_ad_750m_LV_A (SPAdes) (version 2) | ecosystem: Environmental > Aquatic > Marine > Oceanic | place...
GCGTGTGGCCCCAAGCGTGGACATGGCTCGGTACAGCCGCGCTTTGCGTTCGAGATCCAGATTGACAAACTCTCTGAGAAAGTAGGGTTGGACCCGTTTGAGTTCAGGCGCCGGAACTTCATTGGCTCAAACACACGCACGGTGAATGAGTTGCGAATCACGTCGAACGGATTCCTAGAGTGCCTCGAGTCAGTTGAGCGCGCGAGTCATTGGCGTCGCAAGTTTCGCCGACTTCCGTTTGGCCAAGGTGTAGGGGTGGCCGGGTCCACATATATCTCTGGAACGAACTACCCGATCTATCCTAACGACATGCCACAGTCTGGTGTGCAGATGCAGGTCGATCGCTCTGGCCGGGTCTCAGTTTTTAGTGGCGCGAGTGAGATTGGACAGGGATGTGATTCGATGGTTGCCTACATCGCTGCTGAGGAACTTGGTGTGCCCCTCGAATACGTGAGAGTTCTTCGTGGGGATACTGATTTCACGCCAGTGGATTTAGGGGCGTATTCTAGCCGAGTAACGTTCATGTTAGGCAACGCGGCGATTGATGCCGCAAGCAAGTTGCGTGAGATGGTCCAGAAGGCGGTTGCCGGGGAGTGGGAGGTAGAGGCTAAGGAGGTCCTTCTGGTTCAAGGGATAGCAATGTGGGCACCTGACACCGAACGGCAGATGCCGATCCGGGAAGCCTTTAATCTCGCAGAGTCCAGATTTGGGACACTAGGTGCTACAGGCTGGTACAACACGCCAAAAGATGTCCATGGCGAATATAGGGGAGGTACGATCGGTGCCTCGCCAGCTTATTCGTTTACGGCGCACGTGGCCGAAGTCGAGGTTGATGTCGAGACGGGTGTAGTCGAGGTCGAAAAGATTTGGATTGCACATGACTGTGGTCGGGCACTCAACCCGGTGCTAGTAGAAGGTCAAATGGAGGGCTCTGCCTACATGGGTTTTGGTGAGGCTCTCATGGAGGAGCAGATCTTTAAGAGCTCTGAACAGGGACGAGCCGGGCTACACAATGCTCCATCGCTTCTCGACTACCGCATCCCCACTAGTCTCGACACGCCAGAATTAGAGTCATTGATTGTGGAATCAATTGATCCAGAGGGCCCATATGGAGCCAAGGAAGCGGGAGAAGGTCCGCTTCACCCTTCGATTCCTGCCATAGCAAATGCGATTTATGACGCTATCGGGGTCCGGGTGGACAGACTGCCCTTCTCCCCGCCAAATATGTGGCGGGCAATTGAAGGAGCCCGAGAAGCTGGCACCCTGGTTAAGCCCTCAATGCCTGATGGTTTTCAGGTAGCTCCTGAGGCACCACAGGCCAGACCAATCTCCTCAGGATCATGAGAATGCCCCCTCTCGTACCAGGATCGCTTGCAATCGTGGTTGTGATGTTGACGGCCCTGGTCCTGTTTCGTTCCCCGCCAACCAGTCATACCGACGTAGCAGTTGCAGATTTGGATGAGGCAGGGGACACACGAGGCCGTGGTTTCTGGAATGAAGAAGATTGGTCGATCTTTGAGACCAAGGTCTCATGGGCCCTTGGACAAGGTCTAGATACCCTTTCAGTTGGTGCGGTCATGGCCAAGATAGGACGTTCCTTTGTTGGGACGGCCTATGTACCCGGAACGCTCGAGGTAGAGGGACCAGAGAGCCTCGTGATCAATTTCCGGGGCCTTGATTGTGTGACCTTTGTCGAAAATGTCTTCGCTATGTCGCGCTTCGTGCGTGCGGCAGGGGCGGGAACACTTCTTGGAGACCGCAAGTCTGCTGAAGACTTCTACGAGTCTATTTTGAGCGAGCATCGCTACAGGAATGGCCAAGTCAACGGTTATGCGAGTCGGTTGCATTACTTCAGTGATTGGGTTGGGGACAATCACCGAAGAGGTCTCGTGCGCGACATTAGTGCAGAGCTTCACGGCATCGTCGATACTGAGGCCGTTGACTTCATGTCTACCCATACTGACGCGTACGCTCAGTTAGTAGACATGTCGAACATCTCGTTGATCAAAGGAACGGAAGAGCGCTTGAGCGCCGCAGACCGAGTTTATCTTCCAGAAGACCGAATTAATGAGGTAGTCCAGGAAATCCATGACGGTGACATTATTGCGGCAACCAGTACCCTAGCCGGGCTGGACGTCGCTCATACCGGGTTAGCGCTTTGGATTGATGGGACCCTGCACCTTCTTCATGCACCACTCGTGGGAGAGGCAGTGCAGATCAGCGAGACTTCACTTGCAGAGCGTATAAATAAGATAGAGGGACAGGACGGCATCATTATCGCACGTCCTCAAGATCAGCCACGCCGAGAAGCTACGTCAGCAAGGGAAGGGTGACGTGCTGAGACTACCTCCCTTCAGCTACCACAGGCCTGTGTCGGTGGCCGAGGCCACCGGACTCATGAGCCAGTATGCGGAAGAAGCAATGTATGTGGCCGGTGGGACAGACCTTATCCCAAATATGAAACATAGGCTCTTTGAACCAGCCCATCTTATCGCGTTGAAGAGTGTGAGTGAGCTGAGTGGAATCCGTGAGGAGAACGGCTATCTCCGGATTGGTGCAGCTGAAACACTTGCAGAAGTGGCCCGGCATCCAGGGGTGCAAAAACTATTTCCTGCCCTATCAGATGCTGCGGGTCATGTAGCAGGTCCGCAACTTAGGAACGCGGGAACGATCGGTGGGAACCTCTGTCTTGATACTCGCTGTACCTACTACAACCAGACATCGTTTTGGCGTGGTGCATTGGGCTATTGTCTCAAGAAAGACGGCACAGTTTGCCATGTGACTAACGTTGGCAAGAAATGTGTCGCAGCTCACTCAGCTGATACACCCCCAGTGCTCATGACTCTTGGGGCGACGATCACGCTTGCTGGACCTCAACGAAAACGCCGGGTCCCCATAGAAGATTTTTTCATAGCGGATGGTATATGCAATACCCGCAGGACTCCGGTTGAAATAGTCACCGAAATCCGCATTCCACTCAGTGCGGCTACCCGAAGACAGGCATATGCGAAGCTCCGGCAACGCAAGTCGATCGACTTCCCGCTCCTGACCGTAGCTGTGTCTGCAGATATCGAAGGGGATGGGACCGTTCAGTCAATCAACGGGGTGGTTACAGCACTTGGAGCACGCCCCCGTGCACTCTCGGGATGGGATGATCTTGCAGTAGGCAGCACCTTGAATGCTGACATGATCGATGAACTTGCCGAACGTGCCCATGAGCAGTGTCATCCACTAGAGAATCTCATCGTTGATGCAGACTGGAGACGGGCGATGGTACCTGTGTACGTGCGACGCGTCTTGGAGAAATTGCTTATCACATGAGAGTATTTCACGCATCGAACTCTCTGGCTAAGCCACGGATATAGTCTCTCGATAATACCATCACCGACTTCCTAAGGGATCCGGACAGTCCTCGCTTCTACGCGTGTCAGACAGCTGAGTGATCTCCCAATTGTCGCCATTTAGAAGCAACTCAATTGAGTTTACGCCGCAGTGTGAAATCAATCCTTCCAGGTAGAAGGTGTACGGTACCCATGCTGACGAGACGTTGTCATCTATCTGGATGTCCACATCATAAACTTGCTCATCCCACCTTCCTCCAGATTCACCGATAGCACCGACCCACTCAGCCACTGGTTGGGTGCTAATTGCTGGAAGACCATCTCTTGATCTCACGACAGCGAAACGTGCGTTGTCGGCAAATACGGCAGCGACCATAACAGGATCCGCGGCACGCATCCCATCAAAGACCTGCTGGACTGCTGCCATGACTTTCGCTTCTTGGCTTTGCCCAGCGGCGGTCTTGATCTCAGCCACCAACATGGTGCAAACGGCTACCATCATAGTGACTCTGCGCATTCTGGTTCTCCCTTTTTATCCGCCGGTGAGTCTGCTTTATTCAGTCTAGACGGGAAGTTGGTGAGGCACAGCTGCCTGCAACACCATATTCCCATATTTGCTTCAGATCTGGACGGGGAGGCTCGTATGACAGACTCAGAACTAACACCTCGCAAACCAAGCAAGACCATCACTGTCGTCTCTGAGTTAATGATGCCCAATCAGGTGAATAATCTGGGGAGTGTTTTTGGTGGCGAACTCCTCTCGATGGTCGATCGAGCAGCGGCAGTGGCGGCGATGCGGCATGCAGGACGGCCCTGTGTAACTGTTTCTATTGATCGTGTTGACTTCAAAGAGCCAATTTACATTGGAGAACTTGTTACCTGTACGGCAAGGGTAAGGTTCGTAGGGCGCACTTCCATGGAAGTTGGTGTTAAGGTTCTTGCCGAAAACCTTCTAACCGGTGTGGAGCGACTTACGAACAGCTGCCTGCTCACTTTTGTGGCTATCGATGAAAAACATCGGCCATGTCGGGTAGCACCGCTCGACCTTTCCGATCCCGAAGATGAGAGAAGGTTCCGTGAAGGTAAGCGGCGCCGTGAAGTGCGAGAGGAACTCGACAAGGAACTTGAGCAAGCAGAATGATGCTTTGGGATTCTGAGCCTACCAGTTCACCACAAGACTGTGGGCTCTGCTTGCTTATCTAAGAACCAGCTGAAGAGCTAACGTCGCTCCACCACCATAGCGAAGCCCATGCCCCCTGCGGCACAAGCAGTGATTAATCCGAATTCGATGTCCCGGCGGACCATTTCGTTTAGAAGGGTAATGGTCAGTCGCCCTCCTGTTGCTCCAAATGGGTGACCAATCGAAAGAGAGCCGCCCATCACATTGATAAGATCCGGGTCAGGATGACCAACGGCAACGCTTCGACCTAGTTCGTTTTCAGCGAACTGTTTCGATGCTAAGGCCTGTAGATTCGATAACACTTGGGCAGCGAACGCTTCGTGCATCTCCATTAGGCCAATGTCTTTCATCTCAAGTCCGGCCCGATCGAGCGCGAGGGGTACCGCGTACGCGGGGCCTTGTAGAAGTTGCCCCGATGGATCAAGAGCAGCCCATGCCCAGCTCCGCACATATCCCATGGGCTCAATACCTTCGCTGCGCATCTTTTCCTCATTCATAAGGATGACCGCAGAAGCCCCATCCGTGAGAGGGGAAGAGTTTCCAGCGGTGACTGAGCCGTGCTTCCGATCAAACACCGGACGGAGGATACCTAGCTTCTCTAAGGAAGAGTCGGTGCGGATGCCGTTGTCCTCTGAGACAACGTTCTCGAAATCTGGTGGCACGTACACTGTGCTAATGTCCTTAGGAAGCCTTCCGTCTCTTGCTCCTGCCGCTGCTAGTTGGTGTGAACGGAGGGCCCATGCATCCTGCGTTGCACGGGAAATATGGTTCTCTTTCGCCATTCGCTCAGCGGCTGCCCCCATAGTTTCACCTGTCGTAGGTTCAGCAATGGCCGGAGCTACCGGTATCAAATCTCTTGGGCGCAAATTGGAGAACGGAGCAACTCGTTCCCCGAGTGTCTTTCCTTTCGCCGCAGTTACCAGAGCGTTCGAGAACTTGTGACTGACTGTGATAGGAATTCGTGAGAGTGACTCTGACCCTCCTGCGATGACCACGTCCGCTTGGCCGACCTCGATGAGCTGTGTGCCGTCAGTGATCGCCTGGTTTGCTGATGTGCAGGCTCTGGAAACTGTGACTGCAGGTACTCCTTTCGGGAGCACAGCTAGTCCAACCTCCCGAGCGATGTTTGGTGCCTTCGGGTCGTGGACCACCGTGCCATAGATCAGTTGGTCAACTTCTGTTCCCTGAAGGCCACTTCGTGCCAAGGTATCCCGGACTGCATACTTCCCGAGATCAATCGCTGTAAGACTTCTAAAGTCAGTTCCTGATCGGACGAACGGAGTACGTGCTCCAGCGACGATCGCCGTCTTCATCCTGAACCTATCCGCCTGGTCCGGACGCCATAGAGTTGGCCCAGTCAGGCACCATCGACGGGTCAATTCCGAACACTGTAGTCCCCACGAGTAGTACTATGGCGGTAATCACGAGAACCCCAATCAAATTAAGGAAGATCCCGATACGGACCATCTCTTCGACCGAAATCCGCTCGCTCCCAAATACGATCGCGTTCGGAGGAGTCGCAACCGGCATCATGAAGGCGCAAGAAGCGGAAATAGTAGCTGGTATCATGAGTAGCAGCGGGTGAGTCCCCGTTACTACAGCGACTGCAGCTAGAACGGGGAGAATCATCTCGGTCGTAGCAGTGTTACTTGTTAGCTCTGTCAAAAATGTGATCATGATGCAAACCAGCATGATCATAGCAAATGTCGGCAGGTTCCCGAGAGCCTGCAATTGCTCCCCAATCATGGTCGCAAGCCCGGTTTGTTGCAGGCCTGCGGCTAGAGCGAACCCGCCACCAAACAAGAGTACGATATTCCAAGGCAGCCTAGGTATCACGTCAGGACCCATGATTCGCTTATGACCCTTCGTGCGGTCCCGGGTTGGGATCAGGAATAGAATAGCTGCCATGGCTATGGCGACTGTCCCGTCATCGACCATCTCGGGGAAGGGCAGTAGTCGAGACCAACCGGGAATGCTCGCAAAGCCAAGATTTAGGTCTACACGAAGCACCAACAGGATGGCAAACATCGTGAAGACCGCCAGCACGATTTTTTCTTCGAAAGACATCTCCCCGAGTTGGCTGCGTTCCCTGTCAACGACGGCTCGGTCGACCTTAAGATCCTGGGGTGTGCGGTAAAAGACCTGTGTGATTAGCACCCAAATAACCCCAATCATGATCACGCCGATGGGCACGCCTAAAACGATCCATTGTCCGAATGCAATCGAAGGGGCATCCGGAAACAAAATCTCAAATATTCGTACCAGTGAGAGATTGGGTGGAGTACCTAGGAGTGTCATTAGGCCTCCGACCGAGCACGCGTACGCGATCCCCAGCATGAGGCCAACTGAGAAGGAATGAGTTTTTTCTGCCCCGAAATCGTTTTCGATTTGGAGAATAATCGCTAGGCCGATCGGGACCATCATTACTGCAGTAGCCGTATTCGAAATCCACATCGATAGAAACGCTGAGGCGATCATAAAGCCCAAGATAATCCGCGATGGGCTGGAGCCGACCACGTGTATAATATTTAGGGCAATTCTTCGGTGCAGATTCCATTTCTCCATTGTCAGGGCGATCATGAAACCACCAATGAAGAGCACAATAATGCTGTTGAAATAAATTGGTGCTATCGCGGCCCCATCCATAATCCCGAGCAGTGGAAAAAGGACTAGAGGTAAGAGAGCGGTAGCGAACAGTGGAATCGAATCAGTCACCCACCAGATTGCCATCAATATTGCTACTGCTGCCATCTTGCTTGCAGCTTCATTTGTGGGATCGATTGGGGCTAATATGAGAAGAATGAAGGCCCCGAGCCCTAACCAGAGCCCTATCGTTCGTGCTCTGTCATTTTGTTGGCTTTGAATCGCCATGGGCTTCCTCAAGACGACTTTTGCACGTGACCGTGTGCTGCCCGCTTGTGCTTACTATGGGTGGCTGCGAACTGGCTTATAGCTAGGACGAAGACGGGAGCAAGCTCGCGGGAAAAGCAAGTGACGTCTAGGGAAGAAAGGGTCCAACCAAACCCCCTTTGTCCCGAATTATCGTCGGTAGGATGAACTAAGGGAAAACGGTGAGACAAGGCTGACTGAAGCGCGCGCAGAGATAGGTCGTTGGCTCTCGTAGCTAACGTGCTTCAGCCGGCTCAAGACGAACAATTCCAGTTGCCCCACCCCTGCGGTCGTCAATCGCCAAGTAGACGTATCCATCAGGTCCCTGGCGGACATCACGAACCCGTCCCATCCGCTGGAAGAGTGTTTCCTCATTGAGGACAGTTTGTCCATCGATGGTGAGGCGTGCGAGTTGCTCTCCTCCCAGGCCACCTACAAAAATATTACCACGCCACGCTGGAAACTGGTCACCAGTGTAGATCATCAGTCCCGAGGTCGCGATTGAAGGAACCCAAAAGTGTTTTGGAGATTCCATCCCTTCCTTTAGGGTGCCTTCATGGATTGTCGTGCCGCTTCCGTAATTGACCCCATAACCGATTACGGGCCAACCATAATTGCGTCCAGGAAGGACCACGTTCAATTCATCTCCACCCTGCGGTCCATGTTCGTTTGCCCACAAGTCTCCGGTCATGGGGTGGAACGCGAGGCCTTGAGGATTACGGTGCCCGTAGCTCCAGATTTCTCCGAGTGCCCCAGCTGTGCCTATGAATGGGTTATCTGCGGGGACGCGGCCGTCATCGTGTAAACGGACAACAACCCCATGGTGGTTTGATAGATCTTGGGATGGATGTGCGTACAAATCTCCTCGCGACGGTGCCTGGCGGTCACCGGCTGTAATGAAAACGTAACCGTTGCCATCGAATGCTATCCGGGAACCATAGTGTCCGCGGCCGACTGCTTGCGCAGAAAAGAGTTCATCGATGTTTGTTAGGGCGTCGTTCTGGAATGTGCCCCTGATAAGCACAGTTCTCGCACCTTCAAGGTCAGTGTAGGGCTTTGAGTAGGTGATATAGATCAAGCGGTTCGTTGCAAAATCCGGATGTGGTTGGACATCCATTAGGCCGCCTTGTCCTTGCGCCAATACTTCAGGTACACCTGGTACCGCATCCGGCAACAATCTTCCTTCACGGACGATCCTTAGTCTCCCGGCTTTTTCTGTAACCAGGATATCACCGCCCGGTAGGAAGGCGATCCCCCATGGGTTTTGGAGGCCTGTGGCTACTGGTACCACTCGGTAGTCGTGCAATGTTGACCGGTGGATCTGTGCCCAGGAATCTTCAGGACCGGCAGCAGCTATGAGAAGGCTTAAGGCGATTAAGACAGTCGGAGTTCGGGCCATCGGTCAGTTTCCTCAAAATGCATAAACAAGTAGTCCCAGGATCATTCATTAGGGACGGCTATTGCTGATCTAAGCCTCAGTAGGCTTGGACGTCAACGCCATGAGGTCGTGTGGCTTACGCTAAAAAGGTTTGCGAGTAGCTAGTTTGAGCGGTAACCTGGTTATGAGATCTTATATTGAATGATAGGACTTAGGGCATTTAGGAGGCTTATGATGGGTGAGATCCAAGTCGATCGGAAAAAGTTTCTTGCGACAGTGGGTGCAGGAGCTCTAGCGGCGATGACGCCCGAGGATAAGGCGGAAGAGCTTGAGCACTACATGATCGATCTTCTCGAGGGTCATGACCATGACCATGGCCATGGATCTCACAAGGTGGAAGAAGACCAGGAGCAGGTGAGTCCACCCCGTGGTACCGGAAACCTCTTCCAGCCAAACGGTCGTGTGTTCGAACCCATGCCTGACAAACCCACGCTCGTGGATTTTTTCAACCTCCGGTTCGCACCAGCTCGGCATGTTTTGCAGAGCGCCAATTACGCGCTTCAGACCGGACAACCTGAAGAAACGGTTCTCGCTTGTCTGTTGCACGATGTTGTACAAAATCTCATTAAAGTCGATCACGGTTGGTGGGGTGCGCAGCTGGTCGAACCTTATGTTGATGAGCGCGTGGCCTGGGCTATCCGGTACCATGCGGCGCTCCGCTTCTATCCCGATGAGTCAGTGGGATATGAGTATCCGGAGATGTATAACCGAATCTTCGGCGAGGACTATATTCCAGAACCCTACATAGAGCGTGATTACCAGCATGCCCGGGCTCACAAGTGGTATATGGATGCACGGCTGGTGACCCTGAATGATACCTATGCATTCCAGGATGGCGTGGACGTTTCGATAGAACCATTCATCGACATCATAGGGCGCCACTTCAAGCAACCAAAGGAAGGTTTGGGATACGGAGGCACGCCCTCGTCTCACATGTGGCGGACCATCGCAAATCCGAACAAGCCTCTGTAGGACTTTTTAGGCACAGTTCTGCGGACAGCCTTTATTGGCTG
>Ga0208747_1000755_pt1 | contig 9836 bp, 8 predicted proteins | sample Knorr_S7_td_AAIW_FD_185597 | JGI IMG/M metagenome (GOLD analysis project Ga0208747, IMG submission 185597) | Marine microbial communities from Southern Atlantic Ocean transect - Knorr_S7_td_AAIW_ad_750m_LV_A (SPAdes) (version 2) | ecosystem: Environmental > Aquatic > Marine > Oceanic | place...
TATCCAAGCAAGGTATCAAGCTTGACTTGGATGTTAATAATGAAAATGCCAAGAAAGTGCTAAATTCCCTACAGCCTCATTTACTGAATCAATCAGGAAGATTGTTTGATCAATGGTCGATCTGGACAAGAGGGAATATTTCAACAGGAAAAGTAGGCGAAACAAATGATGCCCTTGGTCAAAACATTCATAGTGACGGACTAACCGTAGGCATTGATAGAAAAACATTCAGCAATACCACGATTGGGATTGCTTTTAACCGCTTTTGGCGGGAAACTGAAATAGGTAACAATAATGCTACCGTTGATACTGACTCTTTTAATGTTATGTACTACGGGAGCATCATGCCAAGAGAAAAATATTGGTTTGATTTTACTCTTGGATACGGGGAATTGGATACTGATTTTATCAGAAAAGTTGGATCAGGGAATAATACAGCTAATAGAGACGGTCAGCAAATATTTGGAAGCGTGAAATACACCATACATCCGCACGATAATTCACCAGACAGTACTGATACTTTTTTTTATTCAAGACTGGGTGCTGGTTATACCAGTTTAAATGAGTATGCCGAAAGCGGCTCAAGTCAAACGATACATTATAACAAACAACATATCCAAGTTTATACCTTTGCTCTTGGGACAACACTCAATAGAGAAATCGAAATTGATCAAGGAACAATTATGCCATTTTTGCGTTTTGAGTTTGGAGCAAATGGGACTAATCATTCTTTATCGGAAGCGTACTATACCACAAGCCCTTCTCAAATAAGTACGCATGCTATGAGTGATGATGCAACGGCACACGGAAGATTTGGCCTCGGAGTGGAAGTAGATTTACATAACAATTGGGAGATACGAGTTGCTTACGATCGTTACGATTCAACTGATGATAGTTTTACAAATATTATATTTTTTACTGTAAAGAAAAAATTGTAATGGCTGTTTAAGCCATTAGTTATTAAAATAAGTTCAAAAGCACTCCTAAATTTTTTACTTTAGAAATGACCCATAAATTCTCTGGCAAGAGTATCGTTAGTGTTATTACAACTAACAGGATCGAGGTTACCATCAGTATTAACCAAATCAAGATTCTGTTTTCCAAGATCTCCGCACTCCATTAAAAATAAACCTACAAACTTAGTAATTTGATTGTGATTACCTTCACAGGCTTTTCAATTTTGCTGAAGCTGTATACCCACTATACGCCACTATCCCCACCGCTGCGAGGATACCAATGATCGCAACCACAACTAGAAGTTCTATCAAAGAAAATCCTTTTCTATTCATCACGATTATCCGACCACGATACCGATACGCGATTAAGGGGAAAAATAAGCGGGGGAAAGGGTGAATTGGCTTGATCCTTGTGATTATGTGGTTGTTCTTTTAAGCAATCACTTATCTATAACCTTAGCACCAACCGCGAAAATGGTAAAATGAGTTCGCAATTGTGATCTATTTGCGATCCAAAGGTCGTTTCGTTAAAAAAAGAGTGGAAAAGTGGCTGGGGCGGTAGGATTCGAACCTACGAATGCCGGCTCCAAAAGCCGGTGCCTTACCGCTTGGCGACGCCCCAATTATTAGACCTTATATTAAAAAGCTTTAATTTTTGATAGTATTATTTTCACCAACAAATGTCCACAACTCAGGATAAGCTGATTGAAAATTTACTTGAGCCTCATTGGCTAATTTTTTAGTTTCAAATGCAGCATAACAACAAGAACCACTACCTGTCATACGTGAAAAAATTGTTTCATTTAAATTATCTAAAAAATCTAGAATTTCCTGAACAACTCTAAAATTATTATGTAATATTTTTTCAAAATCATTTCCTGTATCTTCTTCATTAATTTCATTTTCATTTTCAACATTGGTAAGCTGTAAATTAATTGTTGAAATTTTTTTATACATCTCTTTGGTTGAAAAATTGATTGAAGGTTTAACTAATAAAAAATAATATTTAGGAAAATATTGTTCAGAAACTAAATCTCCAATACCTCTTACCAAACAATTATTAGCAAATAAAAAACTAGGTATATCTGCTCCTAATGAAACATAGGTGGAAATTTCTTGAATCTTAATTAACTGCATTTTATCCAAACCTTGAATGAAACCAGCTGCATTAGTTGATGCTGAGCCAAGCCCAGCTTGCACAGGAATATTTTTTTTAATATTAATTTCAAGGTTAATACTAGGTTTTAAATCAAGAAAATTTAGTGTTTTTTGAATAATGCAGTTTGAGTAAGAACCATTCTCTGGTCTATAGGGACCATGGTATGTAATTTTCATTTTTGCACTTCTTTTTATCTCAATCACATCAAATAAATTAATAAAAGTAATGCCTGAACGAATATTATGATATCCATCATCACGCTTTTCAGTAATTTTAAGAAACAAATTTAATTTTGCCGGAGTGTAAATAGTTTCATTATCCTGCATAATATTCTTCTAGTTTTTTTTCTAGAGATTCAGTAATATTTTCATCAGGTTCGGCCAAATCTTTAGCTTGCTTCCATAAATAACTGGCTTCTCTTTTTCGATTTAAAGCGAAATAAATATCCCCTAAGTGATCCAACGAAATCGCTTCACCTGGAGCAAGAGAAATTACCTCTTCCATTAATTGAACTGCTTTATCTAAATTGTTATTTTTATAATAAGCCCAAGCCAAACTATCCAGGATATAATAACTATTGGGGTTTCCTGCATAAGCTTTTTGTAACATCTGTAGTGCACGATCCAAGTGCAGATCTTGCTCCAACCATCCATATGCCAAATAGTTTAAAACCTGAGGAGAGTCAGATTTTAACTTAAGAGACTCCAAAAAATCTATTTCTGCTAAAACCCACTGCGAAGATCTTTCATAACAAATACCTCTAAGATAGAATAAACGCCATCGTTCAGACAAATTATTTTTTTTCGTATTGATAAAATCGGAATAATATTTAATGGCCTGATCATATTTTTTTTGGAAACGATACAAATCAGCTAAAGTAATCAATAAACTGTCTTCATTGGGGTGCTGACTTATTAATTCTAATAAATATATTTCTCCTTCAGTAAACTTATTCAGTTTACTTTTATTCAATGCAATATTTTTTTTACTTTCAATGTGAAGATTGTGAGTTGAAGGAATCATATTATAGTATAGTTCTGCTTGCTCAAAATTTTTTAAAAATTGATGAATTTGAGCAGAATAATAATATCCTTCGTAAAACTCAGGATCTAAAATATTGCTAATTGTTAATAAAAATAGAATAAAATTATAATCCACATCTTGAGATTTAGGATCAGCCAAAGATGATTGCACGATTTCATATATAGAGCGAGCGCTTTCCTGAGTGCTTTTTATTGTTCCGTTACTATTAAAAAAAACATAATTAATAAGAGGCATTTCTTCCTGCTTGATTATAGGGGCTAATTTATCAAACGCTTCTGATGAATTTTTTAATTTTGCACTAACTAAATGCACCATCCATGCCTCTTGATTTAACATATTGGTTTCTAATATTTGTTCTGCTATCTTTTTAGCTACATCAATCAAATTTAGATTAGTTAATGTTAGCAGTTTATTATGCAAATCTATTTCATTTAAATTTTCATTATACGGAGGAAGGTGAGAATAAGCTTTCTTATAGTCAAAAAGCTTCACTGCCGTATTTGTAATTAGGTATGACGAAGACGAAAATGGATATGTAGGGGTTGTAATTACAATTAAGGCTATAAAAAATAGAATTATGTGTTTATTCATTTACAAATTCGCTTCCTAATTTAAAAGTATTATCATTAATAATATTTCTTATCTATATGCGTGATCCATTAAATGATTCATATATCGTTTTCTTGAAAAAATCAGGCATTGCCTCATTTTTGCAAGAAAAACCTAGAGATTTTTATATATCTGACTCTAAGAAAGTGAATTCTCTGACTTTAAAAATAGAAAATATTTCCAATGTTGATGAATTAGAATTTTTTATTAAGCAATCAAATATTTGTGATTTAAAAAATCATGCAAAACACACAGTTATTGGTGATGGTAATACTCAAGCAGATATCATGTTGATTGGTGAAGCTCCAGGCGCCGAAGAGGATAAAATAGGGAAGCCGTTTGTTGGAGCTGCTGGTCAACTTTTAAACAAAATGTTATCTGCAATAAATTTAGATAGAAATAAAGTTTATATTACCAATGTCATTCCCTGGCGACCTCCAAATAATAGAACTCCCTCAAATGAAGAAATATTGCAGTGTCTTCCTTTCCTGCAAAAACATATTGAATTAATAAAACCAAAACTTATTATCCTTTTGGGGGCTGTAGCAGCCAAGAGTGTATTATCCACCCCTCTTAGTATTTCGAAACTTAGAGGCCGCTGGCATACATATAAAAGTCTTTATTTTAATGAATATATTCAGTGTATTGCAACATATCATCCTGCTTTTTTACTACGATCGCCAAATTATAAAAAACAATCTTGGGAAGATTTACAAATGCTTCAACAAAAAATCGTTGATGAAAATTTATAAATTTTTTCTTATTCTTTTGATTTCTTTTTTTTCTTTATCGTTAAATGCTAACGTTATTCATGAAAAAATTTATACAAAATATAATACTATATTTTCAAATTATCTTTTATCTGAAGCTGATGTTCAAAATTATCAAAAAGTTTTTGAATTACAAGATAGTTGTGAATGGAAGAAAGCAAATAAACACATCCTATTAATTGAAAACAAAATACTAATGGGACACATTCTCGCTCAAAGATATCTTCATCCTCGCTGTTACAAATCTACGTTTCTAGAATTAACTTATTGGTTAAAAAAATATAATGATCATCCTCAAGCTAAAAGAATTTATCGATTAGCTATTAAAAGAATGCCTAAAGGGTACAAAAGTCCCAATAAGCCTATAAAACCAATTGGTATTGAAAAAGAAGATTTAACTCCTTTAAATAATAATAATTCATACAAAAGTAAAAAGAAATTATCTAAAAATCAACGAATTGAAAAACAAAAATTAATTAACGCTATTAAATCACGTGTTAATCGTGGTTGGCCCACTGGCGCTGTTCAATTACTTAACCAACGTGATGTTTCTATTCTTTTAGATCAGGTGGAAATTGATCAACAAAAAGAACTGATAGCAAAAGGATATTTTCTTGCTAATAAAAATGAATTATCAATTCAATACTCTTCAGAAGCTCTAGAAAAATCAGCTTTACACGTTCCTTACGCAGGATGGACAGCTGGTTTAGCTGCCTGGCGTTTGGAAAAATATGAATTAGCCGCTGAATTTTTTTCTAATTTTTCAATATCCTTAAAACATGATGTGTGGCATCAGGCTTCGGGAAGTTTTTGGGCTTCTCGTGCATATGCAAAACTTAATGAATATAATGATATAAACTTTTGGCTCAACAGAGCTGCTAAAAATCCTGATAGTTTTTATGGATTATTAGCATCCAATATACTTGGTATAGAAAATCCTATAGATTGGAAATCTTCTAACAAATTTGCTTCCGAACAAAATAAGTTATTTTCTCTACCCAGCGGGAAACGTATTCAAGCTTTAATTCAAATAGGCCTACCAATACAACTTGAAAATGAAATTGTTTTTATGAATTCTGTCTTAAACAAAAATGTTGCTACGTGGTCTCTGGATATCGCACAACATTTTAATTTAGCATACACTCAACTAAAAATTGTTAATACTCTTGAACAGTATGATGTAGAATTGCCAACTAAATTTTTCTATCCTACTCCTTTTTGGCAACCAAAGAATGGTTTTACTTTAGAGCCTGAATTGATCTACGCATTTGCACATCAAGAATCAATGTTTAACGAAAATGCTAAAAGTCCCAGAGGCGCTATGGGATTAATGCAAGTAATGCCTTCTACAGCAAAGTTTATAACTACAAATAAGCAAGTTAAAAGAAACAATGCCAACATTCTTAAAATTCCAGAAATTAATCTTGAAGTTGGTCAAGAATATATTGAATATCTGTTAAAATTAAAATCTGTAGATAATAATCTTATATATCTCACAGCTGCTTACAATGGTGGGCCTGGAAATCTTCAAAAATGGCAAGAAAAAACAAATCATCTCGATGATCCATTGTTTTTTATGGAAAGCATTCCATCAAGAGAAACAAGATGGTTTATTGAAAAGGTTCTAACAAAATATTGGATTTATCAGAATAAAAAAGGGATAGAATCAAAATCTTTACGATTGCTAGCGAATGGGAAAGAGCCTATTTATTAATATTTTATGAGCACTATTGACCAATCAATGAAATTTGTTTCAATTAACATAGCTTTGATTACAATTTCAGATACACGAAATGAAGAGGACGATAAATCTGGCATTTTTCTTCAAAACCGTATTATTAATTTAGGTCATACTGTATCTAAAAAATTAATTATTTCAGACAATATTAATCAAATAAAAAAAACGCTTACCAATTTATCTAATGATCCATTAATTGATGCTATCATTACAACTGGTGGAACTGGTTTAACAGGAAGAGATTCAACCCCAGAAGCTGTAATGGACTTATCTGAAAAAATTATTGATGGTTTTGGTGAATTATTTCGACAAATAAGTTTTGATAAGATTGGAACCTCCACTATTCAATCGCGTGCAATTGCAGGTGTCATTAATCATACATATATATTTTCACTACCTGGCTCACCAGGGGCTTGCAAAGATGGGTGGGATGATATTTTACAATATCAATTAGATATTCGACACAAACCCTGCAACTTTATTGAAATCATGCCACGTCTAAAAGAAAAATAATTTGCCTGATTTTAGTATTGAACAATCTTTTAACCAAAATGTGATTGGAATAGACGAGGTTGGAAGAGGGCCTCTTGCAGGGCCTGTCATTAGTTGTGCATTTATTTTTTTTAGCGCTTCAATAAATCCAAAAAATTTAAGTTTTATTGATGACTCTAAAAAACTAACGATTAAAAAAAGACAAGTAGCTATGAAAAAAATTATAGAATTAAAAAAAAACAAAAAAATTAATTTTAAATTAGGAATGGCAAGTGTCGAAGAAATTGATCAACACAATATATTAGAAGCAACAAAAATCTCGATGAGACGTGCAGTAAAAAAACTGACGCCTACCCCTACTCCATTAATTATTGATGGCAATATTGATCTTAATCTAAGTGATTTTCCTAGCAAAGGTATTCTTAAAGGTGATCAACAATCTTTTAGTATTGCGGCGGCCTCTATAATGGCCAAAATACACAGAGATCGCTATATGCAATTTTTATCTTTTCAATTTCCTGATTATGATTGGTCATCTAATGCAGGTTATGGCACAAAGAAGCATATTGAGCAGATTTATAAAAAAGGAATCACCATTCATCATCGAAAAAGCTTTGAGCCAATAAAATCACTTATCCATAATAAATGATTCTCCTTGTTGATAACTGCTGTTGACCTGATTCAATAACTCCTTAAAGATTCTTTTACGATGATAAAGAAAAATTCTATTTTACATGGAGATAGTTTAGAACTGCTAAAACAAATACCAGATAAATCTATTGATCTTGTTTTTGCTGACCCGCCTTATAACCTTCAACTAAAAGATACTTTGTATCGCCCTGATCAAACAACCGTAGAAGCTGTTACAAATGATTGGGATAAATTTGATACCTATCAATCCTATGATAACTTTTCACTTTTATGGTTAAAAGAATGTAAAAGAGTTTTAAAAGATGGTGGTGCACTATGGGTAATCGGTAGTTATCATAATATTTTACGCCTGGGAACATCCATCCAAAACTTAGGTTTTTGGATATTAAATGACATCATTTGGCATAAAACTAATCCAATGCCTAATTTTAGAGGAACGCGTTTTACAAATGCCCATGAAACACTTTTATGGTGCACAACATCAAGAAAAGCCAAATACACCTTTAACTATCAAAATTTAAAAGAACTTAATGAAGGAAAACAAATGCGTAGTGATTGGCACATTCCTATTTGTGCTGGTAAAGAGCGTCTTCGTGAATCTAATAATCAACGCTCCCACCCTACGCAAAAACCAGAAGCATTACTCTATAGAATTCTTTTAGCGTCATCACAAAAAGGTGATCTAATTTTGGATCCATTCCTTGGATCTGGAACAACGGCAGTCATGGCAAAAAAATTACAACGAAACTTTATTGGTTTTGAACAAGAAGAAGAATACATAAAGCTTGCAAAGAAAAGATTAAAGCAAACGAAAATCTTGGAAGATGAAGTTGTCACCATGACAAAAAGTCGAAAAGATTTACCAAAAGTTCCTTTTGGAGAACTCGTAGAGCAAGGAATCATTCCACCTGGCGCCGTTCTCACCGATAAAAAAGAAAAATTTAAAGCAACAGTCGCAATAGATGGAAGTCTTAAAATAAAAGATATTTCTGGATCAATTCATCAAGTGGGTGCTAAAGTTCAAGGCCTTCCAAGTTGTAACGGATGGGATTTCTGGCATTTAAAAGACAAATCATCATCTAAATTACTAGATAATATTCGTGGTGATTACCGAAATAAAAAAATAAATTAATTAAGAAATAGTAAAAAAGAATTTTCATAATAAATTAATATTCATTATATTTTGAGACTCTTTTTCACAATTTCTTTCATTACGGTAGGCATCCCACTAGTGTCTATTTTATTTGATTTGATCCAATTGAAGTTCTTATATTTTTTTTTCACCACCTTGCTTTTATATATGCCTATATCTAAATCAAAATGACTAAATGAATAAGTTATTTTTCCTATTCTTTTATATTTTACTGATAAATCTTTGTAAACATCATGCCTTTTTAATTTCTTTTTTACATCGACCCACTCATCGTTAGGTACCTCTAACATGGAAGCAAGCATTCCTTTAGATTTACGTCTATTTACTAAAACTTCATTTTTCTTATTCATAATAATATATGCACGGGTAAATTTTATTTTCTTTTGTTCTAAAGATAAATTTTTAAAAGGAATAAGATGTTGAATATTTTTTTTTCTAGCTTCGCAAAATTTTTCTATAAGGCACTCATCACATTTAGGATTACGAGGAAGGCATATTACTGAACCATAATCCATGAAAGATTGAATTAAATCACTTGCTTTATTGGATGACTGATATTTAGAAGCAATATCTTCAATTGTTTTTTTATTGAGAAGAAGTGATGTTTTGATTCCATACAGACGCGCAATGATCCTCTTAATATTAGCATCTAAAGGCAGAACAGGCTGATTATAGGCAATTCCCAATATTGCTTTAGCTGTATAATCACCTACTCCTGGTAATTCTATTAGCTGATCATAGTGTTGAGGAACTTTAGATTTAAAATCTCTAGAAATTATCTTAATTGTCTTTAATAAATTTGTTGCCCGATTGTAATACCCAAGACCTGACCAAAATCGTAAAATTCTATTCTCTGATATTCTGCTAAGTTTATCTATGCTAGGCCACAATTTAATAAACTCATTAAATCGCTTAGTAACGGTATTAACGGTTGTTTGTTGCAACATAAACTCACTAACCAACACATAATACGCATTAGTTTTATTATTTGATTTAATGTTGCGCCAGGGTAGCTCGCGCTTGTTTTTCTCATACCATTTTAATAAAAACCTTTGGACATATTTGGCTTTATTTTTATTTATAATAGGCATAATTTATCATAATGATATCATATTTTGACGCTATAATGTTACACAACTTTAATGATTAAAAAACCAGATAATTCCAAACGGACTTTTACTCCTATTTCAATTTCAGATTCCCTGCGGAATGTGAACAAAAAGTTTTTATACAAATTTGGAAAACTGGATTACACAATACATGC
>Ga0208747_1000757_pt1 | contig 9830 bp, 8 predicted proteins | sample Knorr_S7_td_AAIW_FD_185597 | JGI IMG/M metagenome (GOLD analysis project Ga0208747, IMG submission 185597) | Marine microbial communities from Southern Atlantic Ocean transect - Knorr_S7_td_AAIW_ad_750m_LV_A (SPAdes) (version 2) | ecosystem: Environmental > Aquatic > Marine > Oceanic | place...
TCTCTGCCATAAGGAACATTAGTTTGAAAATTAATTTCTTTTGGCCCTGTTGTTCCTGCACAACCTCCGATAACGTTTGAGCAAATAACATAATATTTATTTGTATCGATTGGTTTGTTCACCCCGACCATACGTGACCACCATCCATCTTTTTTTGTTATAGGGTTTGTTTCTGAAACATACTGATCACCTGTCAAAGCATGACAAATTAAAATAGCATTATCTTTGTTGGCATTAAGATTCCCAAATGTTTTGAAAGCTATTTGAAAATCTTTTAAGTTAAATCCGGAATCTAAATTGCAATCCATATTGGAAAAAACAGCAATATCGCATTCTAATGAAGCATTTTTTTGTATTTGTGCTGTTGTCTTACCCATTGTTTTTCCTTTTACCGAAATTTTGCTTTTAATGGGTGTATCATCGCTTTAGCTGTTATCAGATACACACCCGCAAGCTGTTTCAAATCGGTGTTATAGAAAGCCTTTAAATTAAACGTGTTTCTTAGTCAATAATTGTTCTTTTAAATCAATAAATGACAGTTTTTTTTGATTTATGATAATATAATTTGTAAAGACATCCTCAATATTATGACTGATAATAATTTAATAAATCTTCGTGGCAAGATCAATGAATTGGATAGCAGGATGTTAGATCTTATTGATAAGCGATCTCAAATAGTAACTGAGATTAGGAAATTCAAAGATAAAAACAAAAGTGTTGTAGACAGTGATCGTGAACAGGAAATACTAGATCGATTACTTAGTCAATCTCAGGGACTTTATTCGAAAGATAGCATTATTCGTATTTGGCGCGAATTATTTGAGGCTTCATCCAGGCTTCAGGAACAATCTTCATTGGCTATAACAACTAAAAGAAGTATAGAAAATATTGAAATCTATAAGGGGGGTAAGGCTACTATTGCATCATCAAAAAGAATTGATGGTCAAACGAATGTCGTTAAATTATCCTCAAATGAAAGTGCATTCGGACCAAGTCAAAAAATATTATCCTCGACTTGGAATCATAATTTAAATCGTTATCCTGAAATTAGTGGCATTACCTTGCGTGAAGAAATTGCTAAACTGCATCAATTAGAAAAAGATCAAATTATTCTTGGTTGTGGCTCTGATGAAACATTATTATTTGCAGCTTTATCTTTTTGCCAATCGGGTGATGAAATTATTCATGCGGAACATGGTTTTGAAATGTATCCTATTATTGCGAAAGTTATAGGGGCCATTTCGAAATTAGCAAAAGAAGACAATTACAAAATAAGTGTACAGTCTGTATGCGATCAGCTAACTCCGGCCACAAAAGTTATCTATATTGCGAATCCCAATAATCCGAGTGGAACTTATTTATCAAAAAAAGAAATTCGAGAACTGATGTCTAAAATTCCTAGGCATGTTATTGTTGTCTTAGATGGTGCCTATGCAGAGTATGTAATGGAAAAAGATTATGATGTAGATTTCTCGCTCGTAAAAGAATTTGATAATATTATTTTAACACGTACGTTCTCAAAAGCCTATGGTTTGGCAGGTATTCGTTTAGGCTGGTGTTATGCAAGTCCTCGAGTAGCCTCTATTTTGAGTCGTGTTAAAGGGCCTTTTAATACTAACTCTCTTGCACAGCATATGGCTATTATTGCTTTAAATGACCAAGATCACATTAAAATGGTTACTGGACAAAACAAAAAAAATAAAGAGTGGTTTGAAGGAGAGTTGAAAAAACTAGATATCAAATTTTTGCCTTCATATGCAAATTTTAGTTTTATTGAATCAACAAAAACTGATGCCGCGAAAATGTCAGAAACTCTTTTAGAAAATGGAATCATTGTTCGTCAATTGGATAGCTATAATTTACCTCATTGTTTGCGAATTACCATTGGAACGATGGAAGATATGAAAAAAACAATTAAAGCTTTGGAGAATATTTCATGAGTAAAGTTAAGTTTGACTCTGTTTTAATCATTGGGGTTGGTCTCATAGGTTCATCATTAGCAAGGGCAATACGAGAGTATGACTTAGCTAAAAAAATTTATGGATTGGATACAAGTAGGACAAACCTTGCAAAATGTAATGAATTGGAAATTCTATCTAAGGGAGCAGACTCGCTAGATAGTTTTTCAGAACAATTTGATCTAATTATAATATGTTCCCCTTTAAGTACGTACAAAAGTATTTTTGCATCGCTTAATTCTTATATTACACAAGATACATTGGTGACAGACGTGGGATCGACAAAAATGAGCGTAATTAGAGATTTTAAAGAAACTGTGAAGAATAGCTTTATTCAGTTTTTACCAAGCCATCCCATTGCAGGTACAGAAAAAAGTGGTGCAGAATTTGGCTTTTCCCAACTTTTTGTAAATCGATTTTGTATTATTACACCGATCAATACTAATAATGACACAATTAATATTATTAAACAATTTTGGACAGCAATAGGAATGCAAATTGAAACGATGGATGCAGAACACCATGATAGGGTATTGGCAATGACATCACATATCCCGCAGTTGATCGCGTACTCCATTGTATCAACAGCAATTGAATTAGAAACACACTTAAAAGATGAGGTGATAAAATATTCCGCTGCAGGTTTTAGGGATTTTACCCGTTTGGCGGGAAGTGATCCTATTATGTGGCGCGATGTATATTCTTTAAATAAAGATGCGGTATTAGAAATGTTGAATAAATTTACGAAAGATCTTTCAACGTTGCAAAAAGCTATTCGAAACAACGATTTGTCTTTTCTAGAAGAAACGTTCCGCACCACCAGAAAAGTTAGAAAAACTATTGAAGAATTGGGCCAAGCCGGTTCATTTGATCCTAGGGAAAATAAGGGAAAATAATTAAAAAACTTATTTTCTTTAGATTAGATCCTAAAAAAAACCCTAATTAAATTATTTTATTTGTTTCTTCTTCTATAACTGATTCAATTTTTTCTAAAACTTCATCTTTTTTTAATTTTGCCGGAATTGGTTTTAAAATTTTTATAATAATTTTTCCTGGGGTTTTGATAAAAGTATGTTTGGGCCAATTATTGCCTGAGTTGACAGCTATTGGCAAAATTTCTGATTCTGTTTCATTATAAATTCCTATAAAACCGGTTTTATAATCTGGTTTATCACCAGGAATTTTTCTCGTACCTTCTGGAAAAATAATAATGGAATAACCATCATCCATTTTTGATTTTGCCTCCCTAAGCATTTTACGCATTGCAGCTGTGCCTTCAGATCGATTAATAGAAATCATGTTTGTTTTTTTTAAATATTGTCCAAAAATTGGAATAAAAAATAATTGTGTTTTGTGAATGAAAATTGATTTTTTAAGATAAAAAAATAATGCAAACGTTTCAAATGCAGACTGATGTTTAGATGCAATCAGAACGGAATAGTTGGGAATATTCTCTCTTCCTCTAATTTCATGAGTAATATTGCAGGTAATCTCTAATAATTTAAAAATACCCAATATCCAAAAATTTATTGGTTTACGAATATGGGAATTAGAAACAAATAGATAAGGCAAACAAATAATTCCCATGAAAATTGTCCACACACTAAGGAATGCATAGAAAAAAATTGAACGTATTACCATTGTATTAATTTATATTTTATATAATTCTTTCTAACATCTATATATACATTATGTTGATCGTATGTACTTCTTGTAATTCCAAATATCTCGTCAATTCGGCTGATTTAAAGCCTGAAGGGAGAACTGTACAGTGCGCTAATTGTGATCATCAATGGTATCAGGGAAGTTCAGTGGAGGAAGAAGTTTTACCATCTTCTATTCCTTCTTCTTCAATAACAAATAATGCTAGTGAAAATAATACAAGTGTTCCTAGTTCCAATCTTCCTTCCACATATGTCAAAGAACAAGAAAAGAGTATTGTAAATTCAATTCTTGTTGTAGTATTTTTATTTGCAATAATTTGTGGATTTTGGTTTTTTCAAAAATTGGAAATAAATAGTTTGGTGTTAGTCAAATTTTATGTAGAGGAATTTTATTTCAACCTTAAATTAATTTTTGCTGATTTAGCTTTAATTATTCATAATATATTAAACTAAGATTACAACCAACTTGGAATATGATCACGTTTTATAATGTCGGTAATTTTCTCTGGTTGATGAATGATAAAATATTTTTCTTGATGAATTAAAATTTCAGCAGGAAATCCTCTAGAATTATAATTAGAAGCCATAACTGCACCATAGGCACCAGTATCATGAATAACCAAGTGATTACCCATTTGTTGATCGGGTAAGGAAATGTCTTTTGCAATAATGTCTGAACTTTCACATATTGGTCCTGCAACGGTATAAACGTCATTATGTACAGAATTATTTTGTAAAGCCGTAACGCGGTGAACGATATTATACAAGGCAGGACGGATTAATGTTTGCATTCCTGCATCCGTTATCAAATAATGAATCCCTCCATTTTTTTTTCTCGTCAAAATTTTAGTTATGATGATTCCTGCTCTTGCAATTAAATAACGTCCTGGCTCAAATGAGATTTCATAAGGCTCTTTATCAAAGGTTGAATGGACGAGCTTATTTATACTTGTGATATCTAATTCATTGGTCTTGTCATCATAATTTACTCCAAAACCGCCGCCTAAATCAACGTAATTAATTTGAATGTTATATGATAAAATTAATGATGCAGTTTTCTTCATTCTAGTAAAAACTTTTTCAAAAATTGCTATGTCATAAATTTGACTACCTATATGACAACTAATGCCTTTTAAATTAACATGATGAGAAGATTGCACTAATTGGATAACTTCTGTTAATTGATCTAGGGTAATGCCAAATTTGTCTGTTTTTTTTCCTGTTGAAATTTTATCTAATGTTAATCCGTCAATGTCAGGATTTAAGCGCACACTAATATTAATTATTTTGTTAAGGGATTGACCGAGTTGATTGATTAACTGAAGTTCCTCCAATGATTCAACATTGATCAATCGAATATTGTGCTGAATGGCAAACTCAATATCTTGTTGGGATTTACCGACTCCCTCAAAAATAATTTTGCTGGGATCAAACCCCGCATGCACTGCTCGCTCTAATTCACCAACAGAAACTGTATCGGCACCGGCACCAAGTGACTGCATTAGTTTTAAAATTGCTTGATTGGAATTCGCCTTAACAGAAAAAAAAATTTCTGATGAAAGGGCTTTTTTTAATTTGTGATATGTTGCTGTGATGGCTTCTTGTGAATAAATATAAAAGGGCGTAGCTTGAGAGTTGATAAGATCATTTATACAAACACCTTCAACAAAAGGTTGGTTATCTTTGAAAAAAATAGTCATTAATCTGTTTGTAGAGTAACTGACTGCTGCCGTTGTTTTTCTGCTTCAAATTTTTCCATGCAGGCTTCATCACACGGATACGTAATAACTGATTTATCCAATTTATCTTCTGGCAGGCTTAGTGGCCCAACCTTACCACAAGAGGTAGGAACAATTGCTAGTATAATAAGAATTAAAATTCGATGTACCATTATAAATATTTTTTTATAGCATATTGTATTGATTTTTTCACACCCTGAGGTGAAGTTCCACCATAACTGGTTTTACTTTTCATACTTTGAATAGGCGAAAGCACTGAAAAAACATCTTGCGTTATTTTTTTATCAAATTTTTGTAGTTCATGTATAGATAGTTTTTCTAGGGTAACATTTTTTTTTACTGCATAGTCTACTATTTTTCCTGTAATTTGATACGCTTGACGAAATGGGTATTGGAGATTTTGCACCAACCAATCAGCCAAATCGGTAGCTGTCGCATGAGAGGATTCGATGGCATCTTTCATTGCTTTAGTATTAAAAGTTGTTTTCCTGATGAGCTCTGTCATTACCTGTAGACCCAGATGAACAGTATCGTAAGAGTTAAATGTTAATTTTTTATCATCTTGCAGATCTTTACTATACGTGAGAGGCAATCCTTTGAGCAAAACTAATAGAGTATTAAGATTGCTAATTGTTTGAGCAGCTTGTGCACGTACCAATTCAGCACCATCAGGGTTTTTTTTCTGTGGCATGATTGAGCTGCCAGTGGAAAGTTCATCAGGCAATGTAATAAAGTTGTATTGTTGACTAGCCCAAAGAACAATTTCTTCCGCTAAGCGTGAAAGATGTACGCTTATTAATGAAAGAATAAATATAAACTCGACGACAAAATCTCTATCAGAAACACTATCAATGGAATTTCTTGTTGGCTGATTAAAACCTAATATTGTTGATGTCATGTGCCGATTAATCGGAAACGATGTACCCGCAAGAGCACCTGCACCAAGAGGACTCTCATTTAGTCGTTTAATACAGTCTTTTAGTCTTCCCCGATCACGACCAATCATTTCCACGTAAGCAAGGAAATGGTGAGCAAGCGAAACTGGCTGCGCTATCTGGAGATGCGTATAACCTGGCATAACAGTTGTAATATTTTTTTTAGCCACTCCAATTAGTGCTTTTTGAAAAGCTTGACAAGATTGATCGATGACAAGGCTATGTTTTTTTATCCAAAGTTTAAAATCGGTGACAACTTGATCGTTGCGTGAGCGTGCCGTATGTAATTTGCCCGCAACAGTCCCTATTTTTTTTTGTAACAAAGCCTCAATATTCATATGGATATCTTCATACTTTTTTTCAAAGCGCACCTTACCTTTGTCTATATTGCGAAAAATTTGCTGTAATGCGGCAATTATTTTTTTACCTTCTTGTGCAGAAATAATTTTGGTTTTTATTAACATGTGTGCGTGTGCAATGGATGCCTGGATATCCTCTTTATAAAGACGCGCATCTACTTCAATGGAGGAATTGATTTTCTCCAAGAGTTTTGACGGTCCTTTTTTTAAATGGACATTGCGTGCTGGGCTTTTTTTCATTTCGGTGCGCCTAATAAGAGATATTTATAACAATTTCCACCCCATTACTTGAATAATTTAACTTCAAGGAGTGTGATTTTGATTTTTTTATATATAAACCCCAATAAATAAGTTTATGGACATCAAAAAAGTCGTTGTTATTGGATCTGGAACAATGGGAAGCGGTATTGCCGCTCAGGTAGCCAATGCTGGAATTCCGGTCTTTCTTTTGGACCTACCTTCAAGTGAAGGCACCAGAAACAAAATAGTCGAAAATGCCAAGGAAAGAATTGCAAATTCACGGCCCCCTCTTTTAGTAGAAAAGAGCAAAATAGACTTAATTCATGTCGGCAACATTGAAGATAATTTTAATTTGGTTGGGGAAGCTGATTGGGTAGTTGAAGCTGTTGTTGAGAGAATTGATATCAAACACAGCATATATAAAAAAATAGAAGATGTCCGAAAACCAGAATCAGTTATTTCTTCCAACACATCTACAATACCTCTTAAAGTTTTGTCTGAAAATATGTCTGATGAAATGAAACAAAATTTTTGTATCACACATTTTTTTAATCCTGTTCGTTACATGGGTCTTTTGGAAATAGTTACAGAGCCAATTAATGATAAAGAAAAAATTAATCTTCTAAAATCATTTTGCGATGAAAAACTTGGCAAGGGAGTAATTATTTGCAAAGACACACCTGGATTTTTAGGAAACCGTGTTGGAGTTTATGCAATGCAAGTTGCTATGACAGAAGCATTTAAAATGGGATTAACAATAGAAGAGGCAGATGCGGTTTTTGGTCGACCAATGGGAATTCCTAAAACAGGAGTCTTTGGTTTGTATGATTTAATAGGTATTGATCTAATGTCTGATGTTCTAAAAAGTTTTATTAAAGAACTTCCAAAGGATGATCCCTTTCATGAAGTGGCGCAAGAAAATCCATTTATTACAAAAATGATTGAAGATGGCTATACAGGAAGAAAAGGTAAAGGCGGGTTTTACCGTATGAATAAAGAGTCTGGGCAAAAAATATTAGAAGCTGTTAATTTAAAAACAGGTGACTACTCACCTTCAAAAAAAATAGATCTAGGGATAGATGATAAAGTAAATATAGAATATCTCATTTCCCGAAATGATAAATACGGTGAATATGCATGGTCTGTTTTATCTAAGATTGTTTTATATGCTTCATCATTAATTCCAGATGTTACAAGTGAACACAATAATATTGATGAGGCAATAAGATTGGGGTTCAATTGGACAATGGGACCTTTTGAAATTCTTGACGCAATAAGTGTAAAATTTTTTGCTAAAAAAGATCAAAATATGAAATTTAATAGGTTCATTCAAGAAAAATATTATAGTCAAATTAATGATTCGAGAAAAGAATGGTATGGTGAAACACAACTGTATTTGGATAAACATTTAAATACATTCAAAAGAATTAAGCATTATACTCGCAATAGGTCAAATCTTTATAAAGGTTCTGCAGAAACCTATGATCTTAATAATAATACTACAATTGTTGAATTTACAACAAAGGCAAATACATTAGATGATAATTCAATGCAGATTTTATCTAAAGCTTCTGAACAAAATTTAATTATTATTAATGGAGCATTGCAATTTTCTGCTGGAGTGAATTTAAATTATGTAATGGAATATGCAAAAGATAGTAAATGGAGAGAAATTGAAAAATTTATTTTTAATTTTCAACAAACATGTAAAAATTTAAAATATTCTGAGTTTCCAGTCATTTCTGCTCCATCTGGTTTGGCTATTGGAGGAGGATTTGAAGTTGTATGTCAAAGTGATTATGTTGTTTCTCATACCAATGTAGTTTTGGGATTGGTTGAAACATTAGTCGGATTAATTCCAGCAGGAGGAGGCTGCAAAGAAATGTTATTTAGATGGATGCAATCAGAAGAGTCAAAGGACGACCCTGCATTTGCTCCTTTGAAAGTATTTGATTTAATAGGATATGCAAAAACAGCTAACTCTCCAAATGAAGCATTACCTCATAAATTTTTATTGGAAAAAGATAAAGTTGTAATCAATAGAGATAGATTACTGCATGAATCGGAAAAATTATTAGAAGAAATTCATAAAGATTATAAACCTCCAGAAAAACCCCTTTTTAAATTACCTGGGGCAGTTGTAAGAGATAAAATGCATGAAATATTAGAAAATTTATATAAAGATAAAAAGATTTTAGATCATGGACTTGAGGTAGGAAAGCAATTAGCATTTGTCTTAAGTGGAGGAAACACCACTATGGATACAGAATTAAGTGAAGATGATTTGTATGCTTTGGAATTGGATGCATTTATGAACTTAATCCAAATGCCAAAAACACAAGAGCGAATTAAGCATACTTTGGAAACAGGGAAACCATTAGTAAATTAAATGTTTTTCTTATAATGATAACAATAATTTTTTTTGGAGGGAATAACTGAATAATTTTTCAGTACATCTAGATAAAAACAGGGCAAATTACATACCTTTGACTCCCCTTACTTTTATTGAACGCACAAAAGATGTGTATCCTGATTATGAATCGGTTATTTATGGAAATCGCAATTATACCTGGTTGGAAACATATAATAGGTGTACGCAATTTGCCAGCGCCCTGGAGAAACAAGGAATTGGTCTTGGAAATACCGTATCAATTATAGCCGCCAATACGCCGGAGCTATTGGAAGCTCATTATTCCATTCCAATGACGGGTGGCGTCATTAATGCCATTAATACCCGCCTAGATGCACAAACCGTCGCCTATATTTTAGAACACAGTGATGCAAAACTTCTTATCACAGATACACAGTTTTCTTCTACAGTTAAAAAAGCGTTAGAGATATATGGCAAGAAAATATCAGTCATTGACATTGTCGATGATCAAGCAAAATTGAAAGATGGGGAAGGAGAAAAATTGGGGGAATGGACCTACGAGGA
>Ga0208747_1000762_pt1 | contig 9801 bp, 11 predicted proteins | sample Knorr_S7_td_AAIW_FD_185597 | JGI IMG/M metagenome (GOLD analysis project Ga0208747, IMG submission 185597) | Marine microbial communities from Southern Atlantic Ocean transect - Knorr_S7_td_AAIW_ad_750m_LV_A (SPAdes) (version 2) | ecosystem: Environmental > Aquatic > Marine > Oceanic | place...
ATCTGTTGCATTTAAAGCAGCATGCGAATTAGTTTTTCATGGAAGAAACCAGCCGTCTGGTTACACAGAACCCATTCTTCACTTGAATAGACTTCTAAAAAAAATCTAGTCACTAACTACGGGACCTCTATTTTTAAAAGCTGAAAATAAAGTTCCGTCATCTAAAAATTCTATTTCTCCTCCCACTGGTAATCCTTGTGCAAGTTTTGAAATTTTTACTTTGCAATCTTTTAAAATATCCTGAATATAATGTGCGGTTGTCTGACCTTCTATAGTAGCACTTGTTGCCAAAATTACCTCTTTAACTGAATTTTTCTTAACTCTATTAATCAACGAGGAAACTAATAATCCATTTTCTTTTTTATCTTCTAAAGCAGGTAGAGTTCCACCTAAAATATGATAGTGACCCTTGTATATGCCTGAGCTTTCAATTACCCACATGTCTGCAATATTTTCTACCACACAAATTTGATCATATTTTTTATTGGAACAAGCACAGGAAGAATTTTCTGATTTAAAATTTCCACAAATTTTGCATCTGGTGACATTTTTATATATTTGGGCTAGTGTATTTACTAAAGGCTTTGTTAATTCTTCTCTATTATTTATAAGTTTCAATACTATTCTCTTGGCAGATTTGGGACCTAATCCAGGTAACTTTGAAATTATTTTAATTAAATTATCTATTTCTTTAATATTATTACTGGTCATTTAATTCATTGAAATGGGAATTTAAAGTTAGGTGGTAAGTCTATACCTCCTGTAACCTTCGAAATTTCCTCGGATGTTTTTTTCTTTAGTTTGGATTTTGCATCATTATGAGCTGCAACAATAAGATCTTCTACTATTTCTTTGGATTCTTTCATTAAAATATTATCAAGAAAAATTTTTTTAAGTTCTCCGTCTCCATTCATAATTATTTTTACTGAATTGGCGCCAGATATACCTTCAACCTCAATTTTTTTGAGAGATTCTTGAGTTTCTTTCATCTTTTCTTGCATTTTTTTTGCTTGTGTTATTAGATCTGAAAAATCTTTCATAATTCAATCTTTTTTTAAAATTTCTATTAACTCTCCATCTGGAAAGATATTTTTGAATTTTTTACAAACCTCTCCTTTTTTTTCCTTTTCTAGCAGCTGCTCAGCCATTATAGATTGGCGTTCTGAAAATGTTTTTTGGCCCGAGGCTTTCGTTAGAGTTATTAACCATCTTTTTCCTGTCCATGTCAATAATTTTTCTGATAAACTACGGACAAAATTTTTTCCAAGATTTTCATTAAATCCAATGTCTATTTTACCTTCGGAAAATTTAATCAAATTTACATTTTTTTCTAAATCATGTTTTAATTCAACTTCTTTTTTTATAGAAGATAATTTAATTAAATCTTCAAAAGACGAAATGTGTTCTAGATTTTTTTCTTCTATCAATTTTTTTGGATTTGCCGATCCCAATTCTGGTTTTGTTTGTAAAGTATTTTTAATTTGATCTTTTGAAATTTTGTTTATTTCATTTTTTTCATTTATATCTACCTTTGTATACTTTTCAGAAATTACATTGTCGTTATCGTTCTTTAAGTTACTTTTATTTATTGAATCTAATATTCCTTCATAAGAAGGCATGTCCTTTAAATGAATAAGTCTAACAACCATCATTTCAAGTGATAAAATTGGGTTGCTGACTATAGATAACTCATCTAATCCTTTAAGAATAAATTGCCAAAAAATTATTAATGTAGATATGTCTACATCTTCAGAAATCAAATTAATCATATCAATTTCTGAATCTGATATAGATAAATTGGAATCAAAATTTCCAAGACTTTTTTTTTGCAATATAAAGTATATTATTTCTAAAAAATCATTCAATAAGTTCGCTGATTCAATACCCTCATTTATCATTTCTCTTAATTGTTTAATTGATTTTTTTTGATCTCCTTGAAATATGTAATGTATAAGTTCCAGAATTTTTGACCTATTTGCTATTCCTAACATTTTTCTTACAAATGGTTCGTCAATTTCTTTTTCCGTAATATGTTGGTCAACAAGCGTTCTATCCAAAAGTGACAAAGAATCACGTACCGATCCTTCTGCAGCCTTAGCAATTAATTTGAGAGCTCCGTCAGATATTTTGCCATTTTCAATTTTTGAAATTTTCTTAAGATTATCGAATAAAATTTTAATGGATACTCTATGTAAATCGAATCGTTGGCATCTTGAAATAATTGTTACAGGTATTTTTTTTACTTCCGTAGTGGCAAAAATAAATTTTAGGTGAGGAGGAGGTTCCTCTAAAGTTTTTAAAAGCCCGTTAAACGCCTGTCTTGAAAGCATATGAACTTCATCAATAATAAAGATTTTATATTTAGCGCTGGTTGGATTATATCTGGAAGATTCTATTAATTCTCTTACATCATCAATTCCAGTTCTTGATGCCGCGTCCATTTCTAATACATCAAGATGATTAGAATTTCTAATTTCTTCACAGTGACAATACTCATTGGAATTACATTTTTCTCTCAGAATAAAATTTTTTTTACAATTAATTGCCTTAGCAATTAAACGAGCAGTGGTTGTTTTTCCAACTCCGCGAATTCCCGTAAGCAAATAAGCATTTGGCAACTTATCTAATTTGATTGAATTGACAATAGTTTGCACGATCGCATCTTGACCAATTAATTCTTCAAAATTTTTAGGTCTGTATTTTAATGCAAGAATTTTATGTTTATTACTTTTCATATTTCTTTAAAGGAGACTGAACAACAACCTGAAATTTTTCGTTGCGGCTGCTACGTTTCCGTCCTGACCGAGTTGTTCAAAAAATTCCACCCATTGTCAGCCTCCTATTTTATTATATCAGTATAAAATTAAGAACTACAATATACGTGTAGGTTGTTTATTATTTTTTAAATCTAAATTTATGAGCTTCATAAACCCCCAAAATATCTAATCTCTGAGTGTGAAAACCTAACTCTTCTAATGCTTTTTGAAGTGAAGAGTCTTCAATATGTCCTTCTATGTCTATATAAAAGTTCACTTGATCAAATGTATTTTTTACCGCAAAGCTTTCCAACTTACATAAATTAACACCATTTGTGGCAAAACCTCCTAATGCTTTATAAAGGGCAGCCGGAATGCTTTTGAGTTTGAATATACAACTTGTAATATATTTTTTATCCCTAAATTCTGGGTGTTTAGATTCTTTTCCCATAATAAAAAAACGCGTCACGTTTCCAGCTTCATCTTCGATATTCGATTTTAAAATTTCTAAATTATAAATTTTTGCCGCAAGCGCAGAAGCAATTGCAGCTTCACTTTTATTATTTTTTTCAAAAATAAATTTTGCAGAACCTGCTGTATCTGCAGAAATTATTGATTTTAAGTTATTATCTGTAATTAACTTTTGACATTGTCCAATCGCTTGAGAGTGACTCCTTACAGCTTTAATGTCTTTTAGTTTCGAGCCTTTTATTCCAAGTAAATTGTGACTAACTTTTTGAAAATGCTCTGCATAAATCTGAAGTTTATACTTTGGAATCAAATAATGGATATCAGCAACTCTTCCTGCCAAAGAATTTTCTATTGGTATAACTATTTTATATTCTGGATTTTTTTTTGCCAGTTGAAAAGTTTCTTCAAAAGTCGAGCAAGCTTTCACTTCAGCATTTGTAAATATTTCCAAGATGGCTAGATGAGAATAAGCTCCTTTCTCTCCTTGAAACGCAATTTTTACTTTTTCAATCATTATTCATTCATTTCATTGCTTATTTTTTTAAGATCTTCCTCTGTATCGACACCCAAAGGTGTGCTGTCACTTAAACCCACTTTAATAACCAAATTATTTTCCATAGCTCTCAGCTGCTCCAAATTTCTTTCGATTTCTAATTTGGATCTGGAGAACTTTACATACTTTGTTAAAGCAACCTTTGTAAAGGCATAAATTCCAATATGATGATAAATTTTATCATTTTTTAAATCCTTTTTCATACGAAAAAAATCTTTTGCTTCTAAAAAATTTTCACTTTTTAAATCCTGTTCGACATGAACTTTCACAACATTGGGATTAATAATTTCATCTTTGCTCTTTATTTCAGATGCTAATGTTCCAATATCGCAATCATTTTCTCTCATAAACTTTTCTAGTTTTGAAATAGAATTTGGCTTTATATTTGGCATATCACCTTGTAGATTAATTATTAAATCCACATTATCTTTTAATTCACTTGTATAAGCTTCATAAACTCGATCGCTACCTGACAGATGGCTGCGTTTAGTTAAAATAGCTTGACCTCCATTTTTTTTAACAATGTTGATAATTTCATCATCTGGCGTCGCAACAAATACATCTCCAATTCGCGACTCTTTTGCTCTATTAAGTACATGAATAATCATGGGCACATTATTAATTTTTGCTAAAGGTTTATTTGGAAATCTTTTTGCCCCTAAACGGGTTGGTATAATTATCGCAGTATTTTTCATAAATAACAAAATTATGCGTCTAACAGTCGCAAAATAAACTTATTAAAATTCATTTTTTTAATCTAAGTCATGATATATCTTAGAACAAAGTTGTACTAAATTTATAAGCTTTTTTAAAATGAATAAAATTATTGTTTCAATAGTATTGGCTGTAATACTAGTTTTGGTAATAAATAAAATTACTGATGTAATATATTATGTTGAGAAGCCAGAAAAATCTGCATATCAAGTTACCGTAACTACTACTGCTAGCACAACAACTACTGAAAAAAATTCAGAAGATATAGATCCTGGAAACATTATGACGTTATTTGCTTCAACAAGTGTAGATGATGGAGCAAAAGTTTTTAAAAAATGTGCGGCTTGCCACAGCATCACTCAAGGCGGCAGTAATAAGATTGGTCCGGCTTTATGGGGTGTGCTTGGAAGAAAGGCTGGTTCTATTTCTGATTATAAATATTCTAAAGCTATGACAAAGCATGAAAAGGCTTGGTCATTTGACGAAATGAATAGTTTTTTAATTAAACCGAAAGACTGGATAAAGGGCACCAAGATGAGTTTTGCCGGTTTAAAAAATGCAAAAGACAGAGCTGCGGTAATTCTTTACATGAACGAAAATACTGATAATCCATTACCACTAAATTGATTTAAGACACCACTGAATAATACTTTTTTGCACATGCATTCTGTTAAGCGCTTCTAACCAAACGGCTGATTGTTTTCCATCCATTACTTCATTAATCACTTCTTTTTGTCTGCTAGCAGGCAAACAATGCATAAAAATTGCTTCTGATTTAGCTAGTTTCATAATTTTTTTATTTACCTGGTATGGTTTTAGTAATTTTTCTTTTTTTTTCTTATTTACGCTATCATTCATGGAAATCCATTTATCCGTCATTATAGCATCTGCTTTTTCTGCAGCTTCTTTGGGATCTTTGGTTATTAAAATATTTGCTTTCTTTTTTTTTGCCCATTTAAGAATTTTTTTGTTGGGTTCTAATTTTTTTGGACAAGCAATAACTAATTGAAAATTAAACTGCGTTGCAGCTTCAATCAACGAATAACAAATATTGTTCCCATCTCCCAACCAAGTAATTTTTTTATTAGTTATAGGTCCTCTTAGTTCTTCAAAAGTAAGTACATCAGCCATAACCTGACAAGGGTGACTTAGGTTTGTTAAACCATTGATGATAGGAATTTCTAAATGTTTAGAAAATTCCAAAAAATGTTCATGTTTACCAGCACGCATCATTACAATATCCCCATATTGGGATAAAACCTTTGCGGTATCATGAATACTTTCGTCTTTGCTGCCGTAATGACTTTCTTTTGGATTTAAAATTAAAACGTGCCCACCCAATTTTTGCATTGCAGACTCAAATGAAAGCCTGGTTCTAGTTGAAGGTTTTTCAAAAATCATAATTAATGTTTTGCCTATCAAAGGAGTATTTAAGTCCAGGGTAGATCTTTTTTCTTTTAGTGATTTTGCATTATCGATAATTTTTCTTAATTCTCTTTTATCTATATCTGCTAAATTAATAAAATTTCTCATAACTAACTCATTTCTTTACAAACTTTTTCAATTTTGTTGGTCGCTTCATCCAATTCATTATTATTTATTATAAGTGGTGGAAAAAGTCTTATAACATTCTCCTCGGCCTTTACAGTAAGCATTTTATTTTCTTCTAATTTTGTCATAAATTCTACATTATCAACCAACATCCTTAACCCTTTCATTAAACCCAAACCTCTTATTTCTCCAATAATTTTTGAATATTTTTTTTTAATTTTATTTAAACCTTGGTCAAAATATTCTCCTTTTTTTTTTACATTTTCAAAAAAATCTTTTTCAAAAAGAATATCGAGCACTGCATTTCCTACCGTCATGGCTAAAGGATTTCCCCCAAAAGTACTTCCATGCGTTCCTGGGGTCATGCCTACAGATACTTTTTTTGTAACTAAACAAGCTCCAAGAGGAAAGCCCCCACCTATCCCTTTTGCAATAGGTACAATATCTGGAATAATTCCTGATTTTTCAAATGCAAAAAAACTTCCGGTTCTGTAAGCACATTGAACTTCATCTAAAATTAATAATATGCCGTGTTCGTCACATAATTCTCTGAGACCCTTAAGGCAAAAATCTGGCACAACCTTAATTCCACCTTCTCCCAAAATAGTTTCAACCATAATTGCTGCTGTATTTTTATTAATAGCTTTCTTTACAGCTTCATGATCTGCAAAAGGAACTTGATCAAAACCATCCACTTTTGGACCAAAACCTTCTGTATGTTTTGGATTATTTGCTGCAAATAAGGCCGCTAAAGTTCTTCCATGAAAAGCTCCTTTAAAAGTAATCACTCTGTTTTTTTCTGGTTTTCCAATTTTATGAAAATATTTCCTGGCAATCTTAATACTTGCCTCAGTAGCTTCAGTTCCAGAATTTTGAAAACAAACAAGATCAGCAAACGTATACTTGCAGAGTCTTTCAGCTAGTCTTTCTTGTTCGGGAATAACAAAAGCATTAGAAAGATGCCATAATTTTTTTGATTGATCGTAAAGCGCTTTTATTAAATGTTCATTCGCGTGACCAAATACATTGGTTCCTATCCCTTGGACAAAATCAAGATACTTATCTCCATTTTCTGTATACAGATAACTACCCTTGCCCTGGGTAAAAGAAATAGATTTCCTTGCATATGTACCAAGTACTGAACTCATAAATTAATTAAGATTTAATTTTCCAGCCTTTTCTAAATAAAATATACGCAGCAAACCAAGAAAGGAAGCTTAATATAATAAGATAAAAAAGTCCAAATTGTATTGATCCATCAGCAGTCCCTAAAAACCCATATCTAAAACCATCAATGATATAGAAAAACGGATTCACTTCACTTACACTTTTTAAAACATCTGGTAATCTATCTATAGAATAAAAGGTGCCTGATAGAAAAGAAAGAGGCACTATAATAAAGTTCGTGGCAGATGCCATATGATCAAATTTTTCAGCCCATAGACCTATAATAATGCCAATTGAACTTAGAATAAAAGCGCCTAAAAATGTATAAATAAAAATATAGAAAAAACTATAATATTTAAGCTCGACGATAAAACTGAATACAACGATAGAAACCACTGCAATCATAATACTTCTAGTACACGCAGCTAAATTTGTAGCTAAAGTAATTTCTCCCGCAGTTAAAGGAGCATGTAAAATGTCTACAATATTTCCTTGAATTTTTCCTATCATAATTGAAGAAGATGAATGAGAAAAAGCTTGTTGTATAACTTGCATAGCTATGAGGCCAGGAGCAAGAAAAGTTATAAAAGGGAAACCCAAAACCTCACCTCTATCGTTACCAATAGCCAAAGAAAGTACAAGCAAAAATAGAAGTGAAGTCACAAGTGGAGATATAACGGTTTGGATAACAACAATTAAAAATCTTAATACTTCTTTTTTATAAAGAGTCCAAAAACCTATCCAGTTAACATAACCAAAATTTTTCTCATATATTTTGTATTTATTCTTAATTTCGAGCATGGAGAAAGTTTATATATTAAAAGGGTGATAAATAATAAAGTACGCCCATTTGCAAACTACTGTTAATAACATATCCACATAGGGTGGTTTTTTTTATTGCAAATACAAGATATAGTAGCTTTAATTGGTATGAATAAAAATGAGCTGGACCCCAGAAAGAGAAGAAAAATTAAAAGAATTTTGGAAAAAAGGTCATACCGCTAGTAAAATAGCTGAATTAATCGGTAATACAACAAGAAATGCTATCATAGGTAAAGCACATCGATTAAATTTGCAGGCAAGAGCTGCATCAAAGAAATCATCACCCAAAGCAAATACAGAAAATAATAGGTCAGAAGCGAAACCCCAAAAACTTGGAAGAAAAGCAAGATTTAGAGCCTTGTTATTAGATAAAAATTTTGAACAAGAAAATCCAAAAAAACTTGAAGAACTAACTGATGAAACTTGCAGATGGCCTATTGGTCACCCTTATGAAGAAAAGTTTTATTTTTGCGGGCGAAAATCGATGGAAAAATTTCCCTATTGCAAATTACATGTTCTCTACGCTTTCCAACCCAAAAACGCCAAGGAAGAAGATCAAATTTCTGAAGAGGATATTCCTCAATTCATTGAAAAGAAAATTAAATCAGCTTAATTATGTTTTTTCTCTAAGTCTTTTTTAAGATCTTCATGGTCACCAATAGCAATATGGTGTTTGCTTTTAGTTACATATTTTTCTAGAAAAGGAATTAATATTAGTGGGATCAATCCTCCAACAACAATTCCTAATGCGGCTGGTCTAATATCCGGATCTAGTGTTGCTGCTATATAATCTGCTATTACATGAGCAATAACAACACCAACTATGCCTGCAACAAATCCATTGGAAACAATTTTTAATAATCGATTAATACTCCAGCCAGTATAATAACCTATCAGCATGATACCAACATGAACAAGCCCAAAGACAAATCCTCTTAAAAAGACCCTATCTTGTAACCAAGCTATTTCTTCAATTAAATGTTCCATAATTAATATATGTCAAATTTAATTATACAATACAACTAGACAAAAGTTGAAAATATTATTAATGGTGGAGGTTTCACCCAAAAGATTCTTAAAATAATTTAATTTTTCGCTAGATTAATTTTGAACAAAAGCCTATATAAAAACAGTCACTAAAATGGCTATATGGATCTAACATTAATCTACACAATTGTCGGCTTTGCGCTAGCGGGTTGGTCCGTAATAGCAAATGACTCTATTCAAACTTTAGGTACTTTTATTGCCTCCAAACAGAAATGGTTTAAGTGGTACACACTAGCTTTCGCAGCATCCTTGGCCATGATCGTAACAGTAAGTTGGGGTTGGATTATAAATAATGGCGACATATCATACGGAAGACTAACAAGAATTCCTTATCAAGAAATTCAATGGTACCATGCTGTTGCACCTGGAATATTATTATTGCTAACAAGAGTTGGAATTCCAGTTTCAACGACTTTCTTAGTTTTGTCAGCATTTGCTTCAACAGTTGTTTTGGAGAAAATGCTTATAAAAAGTGTTCTGGGTTATACCATTGCGGCTGTTGTTGCTTATATTTGTTGGATTGCTATTTCTAAATTCATTAATGAAAAATTTGATGAAATTACAACTCAGTGGAAAATTGCTTTTTGGAGAAATGCAGTTTGGGTAACTTCAGCTTTTTTATGGGCTACTTGGTTAATGCACGACGTTGCAAATATTGCTGTTTATTTACCAAGACAACTTGATATTTCATTATTAGCCATTGTTCTTATTTATTTTTCA
>Ga0208747_1000763_pt1 | contig 9798 bp, 10 predicted proteins | sample Knorr_S7_td_AAIW_FD_185597 | JGI IMG/M metagenome (GOLD analysis project Ga0208747, IMG submission 185597) | Marine microbial communities from Southern Atlantic Ocean transect - Knorr_S7_td_AAIW_ad_750m_LV_A (SPAdes) (version 2) | ecosystem: Environmental > Aquatic > Marine > Oceanic | place...
ATTGCAGAAGAACCTCCACCCACACAATTAATTAATTTTAATTTTTTTGGAACTCTTTTAAATTCTTTTTTAATTTGAACTATAAGTTCTCTGGAAATTTGTGCAGTACTCCACGCACAAATTTTTATAAATATATTAGGTCCAACAGTAGAACCCACACACATATGGGTTGTATCACAATTAGAAACCCAATATCTCATACATTCGCTTACTGCTTCAACAAGAGTTTTGCTTCCAGAATCAACAGGAACAATTTCTGCTCCATTTTTTTTCATAGCACGACAGTTAACCGCTTGGCGAGCAATATCCTTGGTTCCCATAAATATTTTACATTTAAGGCCAAATTTTTTTGCTGCCATACTTAGCATTTTACCTGCATAACCGGCTCCGGTGTCACCTATGATGTATTGTTTTCCAGCTCTCTTGCAAATTAAAGCGTGAACAGTAGCATTATAGATTTTATGCGCACCTCCATTTGCTTTTGATACTTGTTTACACCAAATCTGAGCGCCACCAAGATGTCTAGTCAAATTTTTTAATTTAAAAAATGGGGTTGGTGCTCCTACATAATTTTTAAAGTAATAATCTCTTTCTTTTAAGAATTTTTTATTATTGCGAAGCTTTTCAAATAATTTTGTTAAATCTTCAACAGGTTTTTTTAAAGTTTCGGGTATGTAGTTGCCACCAAATTTTTTACCATATAAATAATTTTTATCGTGTTGATCTATTAGAGGTATATTTTTTTTAATTTTCATTATTTATTTTATTTAAATTATTCAAAAAATTTTTGATTTTATAAATATCTTTTACTTTATTTGTTTCTAAAGCTCCAGAAACATCAACAATATCAGCCAATTTTGAAATTTTTTTAAGTTTATCAATATTAACATTACCAGCTATCATTTTTGTAATATTTTTAGGAATTGACTTAATCCAATTATAGTTCCATTCTAAACTATGTTCTAAACCCGAACTATCCCACAAAATGATATCTGCAACATTTTCAAATTCTTTATAATTTAAAACATCTTTTTCATTTTTAACTTGGATCGCTACAATTATCTTTTTATTAAATTTAGATTTAATATTAAAAATTGTTTCACTATTGTATTTTCCATAAATCTGAAAATAATCAATATTTAATTTTGAAAATTTTTCTAATTCATCATTTTTGGGCTCTACCAAGACGGCAACATATTTGGAATTTTTTTTTTCAATATTTGTGAGCTCTTTTGCTTTTTCAAATTGAATATATCTATGACTTTTTGGATAATTTAGAATAAAACCACAAAAATTAGCACCATGGCTAATACTAGTTTTCACCTGCTCAGCAGTTGAAAGGCCGCAGATTTTTACTTTCATTAAGCTAGTTTAGTGATTTAATTAATTTTTGTATATTTTTTTTAATATTACCTTGAGTGATACTTCTACCAATTACAATAGCAGTTGCTCCATTGTTAAAAGCAGATTTAGGACTTACAACTCTATTTTTATTTTGATCTTGAACGTTATCTCCAACTAATCTTATACCGGGAGTTACTATTTCCATATTTTTACAAATTTTTTTAACTAATTCAACTTCTTTCGCAGAGCATACTATACCATCTAAGCCAGCTGATTTTGCTAGTCTAGCCTGGTGAATAACTAAATTATTAATTGATTTTGTATGTCCAGTTTTTTTTAAAGATTGTTCAGAAAAGCTTGTTAGAACAGTTACTCCTAAAATTTTAAGTTTCTTATTTATTTTTTTTGCTGATTTTTTTATAGTTTTTAGCATCTCATAACCACCATTAATATGGACAGTAAGATATTTAATATTTTTTAAATCTTTTAAAGAATTAATTGCAGAGACACATGTATTTGGAATGTCGTTTAGTTTTAAATCTAAAAATATTGTTTGCTTTTTGTCCATTTTTGACAGGAAAGATCTTCCAGATTTTGAATAAAAAAACTCTAATCCAAATTTATAGCCTATTTTTAGTTTTTTGGATTGCGTATATCTAATAATTTTTCGAACTTTGCTAAGATTAGTTGTATCGCATGCTACAAAAATATTTTTACTCATTATTATTTAATTTATTAAACAACTCTTTTGCCATTTTAAAGTGGATTGTTTTTTTTTCTGGTGTTTGGACTATTTCACCAGTTTTAGGGTTTCTTGAATTTCTAGCTTTTTGGAAATGTGTGGACCATATTCCAAAACCTCTAAGCTCAACTCTTTCGCCTCTTTTAAGAGCATTCTTAATTTCAATTAAAAAAATATTTAAAAATTTTTCTAAGTCTTTTCTATAATAATTTGGATAATTATCTGAAAGTTGTTTTAAAAGCTTTGATTTTACAATAGCCAATTTAGCTTATTTTTCTTTAGTTTTTTTTTTCTTCACAATCTTATCTGACAAAGACGAGAAAGGAAGGTTTTTTCCAGAAAGAGGAGAACTAAATTTAGAGACTGCTTCTTTATTTTGCAATTCCTCTAGCAATTTAATACTCAATGTCACTTTTCTTTTTCCCATATCTAATTCAGCAATTGCCGCATCAATTCTTTCACCACCAACAAAACGGGATGGTCTTGCATCACCAGGATTTATAGCAATTTGCGATTTTTTTATTACAAATTCCATATCACAACCTTCAGGTTTTATTACTAAACCTTTTTTATTGTTTGATGAAATTACTTTTACAGTTATTGTGTCATTTATTTTCTTATTTTTAAACCAATCAAATGAGTCAGATCGTGTCTGTTTTAAACCTACTCTTACCTTTTGTTTATCTATATCAATTTCTAAAACTTTAATCTTAAGTTTGTCCCCTTTTTTATATTTTTTTAGTTCTTCTTCTCCGTTATGTGAGTAGGTAAGATCATTGTAATGTAGAAATGCATCTATATCTAAATTATTAATTTTTAGATAAATTGCATAATCATTGATGCTATTAACAACACCTTCTACCTCACTTCCCACAGGATGTTTAGTTTCCAAAACTGAATAAGGGTTTTCTTTAGTTAATCTGTGAGATATGGCCACTCTTCTTTTTTCTTTATTTATCTCTGTTATTACACATTCAATCTCATCACCAACTTTAAATATTTTTTTTACTGAAGGATTTTTCTTAGTCCAGCTTAATTCACTTGAATGCAATAATGAGCTTAAACCAGGTTCTAATTCGCAAAATGCTCCAAAGTCCATTAATTTAACTACTTTAACTTTATATTTTTTATTTAGTTCGTAATTAGATATGTGATCAAAAGGATCCGGCAATAACTGTTTAATTGAGCAGCCTACCTGTAATTTTTCTTTGTCTACAGAAATTACAAGAAGGTCATGTTTTTCTCCAATATTAAAAATTTCATCAGGATGGTTAACTCTTGAATATGAAATTTCTTGTAAATGAACAAGAACATCAAGTTCTCCATTATTTACATCAAAGAAGCAACCGAAGCTACTATAGCCTTTAACGACAGCATCTTTTATAATCATATCCGTTTTATATTTTCCTACAATTTTAGCCTTATCTTCTTTTTTGTAAGAAGAAATTATTTGTCTTCTTGAAACGCAAGCATTACCACGTACCTTATCAAGCTTAATCAATGCAAATTTCTGAGGCTCATGCATTAAATGAGAAATATCTTTAAGAGGTTTGTCTGAAATTTGAGATCCTGGACAAAACATTAAAGAACCTGTACCTAAATGTTCTACAATTGCACCACCTTTACATTTTGAGGTAATTTTACCCATGACTGGTTCATTATTTTCATAAGCTTTAACTAATTGATTCCATCCATGAATTTTTTGTGCTTTAGTTGCTGATACTAAAACTTCTCCATTTTTGTCTTCGATACGTTCTAATAAAACTGAAATTTTTTCACCTACTTTGGCTTTGTCAAGCATCCCTATACTTTTTAATTCATTAATATCTAATACTGGTTCACTTTTTAGACCTTCTATAAAAAGAAATATGAATTTATCGGTGACCTTATTAATTTTACCTTCTATGATCTTGCCTTCTTCAATTTTAGTTTTTGAAAGCTGGCTATTAAGTAGTTTTTCAAATTCTTTTGAGGCTGAGGTCTTTAATTCTTTGTAAATTTCCATTAAGTGTTAACTTTTTTATCCATAATTTTTTTTATTTTTAAAAAGCATGCTCTTTTAGTTAAATTTGTCGTATTAATCAAGATCGAATCTTTTATTTTTTTCAGAGGTGAGATTTTTCTATTATAATCACTTTTATCACGTTTTTTAATACTTTTGAGCACTTCATTAAAGCTTATTTTATTATTTAATTTTTTTAGCTCTTTAAATCTTCTTATAGCTCTTATTTTAATATTTGCCGTAATAAAAAATTTAAAATCGGCATCTGGTATAATTTTGTAAGTGATATCTCTGCCATCAAGACATGATCCATTATATTTTTTTGGTGGATAATATGCCCATCTTATCTGAAAATTGTGAACTAATTTTCTAATTTTTTTATTTTTAGAAATTATTGATGCGGTAGTCCCAACCTCATTAGATAATAGTTTTTTATCTCGAAGATCTTTAATTTTTAATTTTTTTATTTTTTTTTTTATGTACAAATAGTTAAATTTTTTTGGATTTTTTAATTTAAAATATGCAAGAGCACGGTATATTTTTCCAGTGTCCAAATAAAATAAATTGTAATGTTTTGAAATTAATTCTGCTTGAGTTCCAGCTCCAGCTCCAGCCGGTGAATCTATTGCAACTCTTATTTTTTGTTTAAATTTCATATTTAAATTTTCCTCCAAGTTTTCTTATTAACTTTAAAAAAGACGGAAAAGAAGTTTTAATAGAATCTGAATTATGAATTTTCCAATTCCCACCCAATACTAAACTTGCAATTGTAGCTGTCATAAATATTCTATGATCTTTTAAATAGTTTTTAATTTCATATTTTTCAGTTAATTCTAAATTAGGTTGTCCATAAATTTTTATAGAATCATTTGTCAATTCTGTTCTTATTCCAATCATATTTAAAATTTTTGATCCCAATCTTAATCTTGGACTTTCTTTTTGATTTAACTCTGACAAATCTTTAAAAAAAGATATACCCTTGGATTTTGCAGCAACTAAAAAAATAATTAAAAATTCATCTATCGAGCTACTGTTATATTTGGTAGGGCATTTAATAGCTTTTAAAGATTTTGCTGATTTAACATAAATGTCTGCAATTTTTTCTCCCTTATACTCTCTTTTATTTCTAAAAATGATTTTTGCACCCATTTTGTTTAAAATAATTATAGATCCTGCCCTAGAAGGGTTAATATTTACATTTTTAACAGTTAAACTTGATTTTTTTGAAAGAAGAGTAAGAACTATAAAAAAAGCACTACTACTAATGTCTGATGAAATATTATAATTGAAAGATTTAATATTATTTTTTCCTTCTATCTCAATAAAACTTAATTTTTTGGTTTTTTTTATTTTTATTGGAATTTTAAGATATTTAAATAAAATTTCTGTATGATCTCTTGATTTGTGTGCAACTATTTTAGTAGTACCAGGCGTACTTAACGCAGCTAACATTACACTGCTCTTTACTTGGGCGCTACCTTTTGATTCGTAATATTTTATTGGTCGTAAAAAATCAGTGCCTCGAATGTATAGTGGAAGAGTTCTTTTGTTTTTAGGGTAAAAATTTACACCAAATTTTTTTAAAGGTTCAATAACTCTTGAAAAATCTCGTCTTGATAAACTTCTATCCCCAATTAATTTTATTTTGTAGGGTGAGCGAATTAATAAAGCCAATATCAGTCTACCTAGTGTAGCACTATTACCAACATTTAATGTTAAGTTTTTTTTATAATTAAAGCTATTAATTCCATTGCCTTTTATTTCACAATAGTTTTTTTTTAGATTAATTTTTACTCCAAGTTTTTTTAAGCAGCTTAAGGTATTTAAAACATCTTCAGAATTTAATAAATTATAGGCTCTAGATTTTCCAAATGCCTGTGAGGCCAACAAAGCCCATCTTATAGATAAGCTTTTATCTCCCTCTACAGTAATTTTTTTTTTAAAATTATTAATTTTTTTATTTATGTAAATAATCTTATTCATTTATGTGGATTTGTTTAATTGAATTTAAAAGAGTCACCAAAATAGTGTGATTTAGCTTTAGTGTTATTAATTAATTCAGACGGTGTTCCTTGGGCAATTATTTTACAATTGGATAAAATTATTGCAGCATCGACACATGACAATAGATCTCTGGCTTGATGATCACAAATACAAATACCAATATTACTTTCAGTTTGTAGATTAACAATTAATTGTTGTAACATCTTTATGGTTAAAACATCTAAAGCAGCAAAACATTCATCTAAAAGAAGAACTTTGGGATCTCCGAGTAGAGCTAAAGCAATTACCAATTTTTTTTTTTGACCACCCGATAAAAATTTTGCTTTTACATCTCTCACTGAATCTAATTCAAATTTTGCTATTAAATCATTAATTTTAAAGTTTCTTTTATTTGATTTCTCAATTAAAATTTCTGCAATTGCATGTAGATTTTGTATTAACGTCAGGTCGTGAAAATAACCACCATATTGTGGAACAAATCCAATTTTAAATTTTTTAGTTCTCAAATATATTGGATAATTGGTTGCATTCACATTATTAAAAAGAATTGATCCAGCATCTGGTTTAAGTTGACCAGTTATAATATTAAAGATTGTAGATTTTCCTACTCCATTAGGACCTAGCATACCTAATATTTCACCTTCATTAATATTGAAACTAACATCCTCCAAAATTCTCCTTTTACCAAATGATAGAGAAATTTTATCTAGTGATACAAGAGCTTTATTTTTTTTAAAACTTTTTATTCTGAACTTTTTAATAATACCCATTTTTATTTGTTTAAAACCATAACTTTTTTATTTTTATCAATCATAAAAATCTTAGAGTTTTTTGTTATTAAGTCAATTTCTATTGTGTCTGCTATAAGCTTTCCTTTAGGGTTTTCATAAATTACGTTATCTGTCACATTTGCAATATTATTTTCTATGGATATATAAAACTTTTCGCATCTAATCTTATTATCCAAATAAATAATTAAAACATTATCTGTAAAGGTGGTTTCATAATTTTCGTTGTTATATTTTGCAAAGTTTGAAGTTATGTATATCGGCTTTGAATTAGCCATAATTATTTTTGCACTCACGCTCTCCATACTTATAATATCAACATTATCTAAATTTAATTCACTATATTTTGATTCAATTATATATTCATTTCCTAAATTATCTTTTGAAAAGTAGCTGAGATTTTTAATCAAATTATTTTGATTATCTATATCAAAATTAGATTTATTATTATTTATATCGTCTGAGCTATTATTTTGAACAATATCTGATTGATCTATTTTGATATTATCTTTGGTCTTAAAGTAAAACTTATATACATAAAAAATTGAAAAAAAAACTATCGAAAGTAGAATTAGTTGAATTGATATTTTTTTCCACATTTATTGAATGTTAGCTTCAAGGATATTATGAATATGTAAAATTCCAATTGTTTTATTTTTCATATTTTTGCTAGTAACACAAAGACATGTAATTTTTTTGTCGTTCATTAATGATAAAGCTTTTGCAGCCAAAGTATTTTTGTCAATGTTAATTGGATTTTTTGTCATTACTTGTTTAACTTTTAAACTCTGTAAATCTTTGTTCTTTTGATTAGCTCTTCTTATCTGTCCGTCAGTAATTATTCCCGTAGTTTTGTTTTTTTTATTTTTTACAATTAAAACACCAAGTTTTTTATTTGTGATTATTTTTAATGCACTTTTCATTTTTTGGTTTTCTTTTATAAAAGGAATTTTGTTACCAGTTATCATTAAATCTTCAACAGTTTTAAGTTGAGAACCTAAATTTCCGCTGGGATGAAGCCGAGAAAAATCATATTTATTGAATTTTTTTTTATTTAAGCTCGCAACAGCCAAGGCATCACCAATTGCTAGTTGAATATTTGTACTTGAGGTTGGGATTATTCCTAATCCAGCCTCTTTAACTTCTGGAATGTGCAGTTTTATATCTGCAGCTCTATATAAAACTGAATTTTTTTTAGACACTATTCCAATTAATTTAATTCTATTTCTATTTGCATATTGAATAATATTTTTCAATTCTTGCGTTTCTCCAGAATAGCTTATTAATATAAGAATATCTTTTTTTGAAATACTTCCCAAATCTCCATGCGAGCAATCACTAGCTGATAAAGCAAATGCTGGGCTTCCTACTGAAGATAATGTTGCTGCAATCTTTGATGCAATAAGACCACTCTTACCTACACCACATAAAATAGTTTTTGATTGACATTTTACAATTGCGTCTACAGCTTGGCTAAATGAATTATTAATTGACTTTTTTAATTTTCTTAAGGCTTGTATTTCAAGATCAATTACATTTTTTGCTATTTTTTTATAACTATTTTTTTTCATTAAATTACTTAATGTGCAAACGTTTCTAACTTATATCCTGACATTTCCATATCAACCAATATAGGAATTACTTTCATGCATTTTTCAAAAAGATCTATTCTTTTTTCTCTTTTTAGCATTGTTATTAGTTTATTTTTAATCTCAAATAAATATTCAGTATCCTGTGCAGCATAATTTATTTGTTTTGTAGATAGATTTGGATTACCCCAATCACTTTGTTGTTCTTTTTTAGATATGTCTTTACCACATAATTCTTTGACCAAGTCTTTATAGCTATGAGCAGAACTTGCAGTCCTTGCTATTTTTGATGCAACTTTTGTACAAAAAACATTCTTAGGTTGGACTTTTAAATGATATTTGAGCCACAATAAATCTTGCCTAGCATAATGCATAATGAATTGTGTTGATGCGTTAGATAAAACCTTAATTAAATTTGGAGCTTTGTATGTTTCTCTATTTAGCTTTATTAAAAAGAACTGCTTAGACTCAAGACCCAATTGTACCAAAGTTAGTGGATCCCTTCCAAGAACTAGACCAAGTGCTTCGTTATCGATGCCAATTACTTTTTCATTAGATAAATCGATGTTCGAAGGGAGATCATTTTCAAAAATTTTGATGTTATTCATTTTTAATTTATATATATAAAGACAAAACAATAATGTCTATTTTTTGATAAATATCATGAAAAAAGTATTGATCTTTGGTGCTAGCGGGCAAATAGGTCGTCATTTAGTTAGGAAGTTAACAAAAAATAATTACATTGTTACTGCAGTTACCAGAAATCTTCATCAAAAAGCTTATGTTTTAAAAACGCAAGCCAATGCAGGCTATATTGAAATAGTAGAGGCTAATATTTTTGATGAACAAAAAATAAGGAATTTAATAAGCAAAAATGACATATGTATTAATTTAATTGGTATTTTATATGAACGAGGAAAAGGGAGTACTTTTAAAAATATACATACTATTTTTCCATCATTAATTTCTAAAATTTGTGAAGAATATAAAATTAAACAATATATTCATTTATCTGCTTTAGGAATAGAGGAAGCAACAGATTCCGATTATGCAAAAAGTAAATTAGAAGGTGAAATTAATATTAAAAAAAAATTTCCTAATGCAACCATTTTAAAACCAAGCTTAGTTTTTAGCGTTGATGACTCTGCAACTACAAATTTTATGACACTGTTAAATAGACTTCCTATTTTTCCACTTTATTATAATGGAAATACAAAGTTTACTCCAATACATGTTTCAGATTTAACAGAAATAATTTATCAAGTTATCTCAAAAAATATTACTGCTACAACAATTGAATGTATTGGACCAGAAATTATTTCTTTAAAA
>Ga0208747_1000768_pt1 | contig 9754 bp, 9 predicted proteins | sample Knorr_S7_td_AAIW_FD_185597 | JGI IMG/M metagenome (GOLD analysis project Ga0208747, IMG submission 185597) | Marine microbial communities from Southern Atlantic Ocean transect - Knorr_S7_td_AAIW_ad_750m_LV_A (SPAdes) (version 2) | ecosystem: Environmental > Aquatic > Marine > Oceanic | place...
CGCATTCAAGTGGAGATGTTGCAGTAGTTCATAATGGAATAATAGAAAATTATGATGTACTAAGAAAAAGGTTAGAAAAAAAAAATTTTATTTTTGAATCCGATACAGATACAGAAGTTATTGCACATTTAATTAGTTTTTTTTTAAAAAAAAATTTATCTCCTTTAAAAGCAACTATTACAGCATTAAAAAAAGTTGAAGGAGCGTTTGCATTAGGAATTATATTTTCTGGTATTAACAATTATTTAATTTGTGCAAAAAGAGGGAGTCCTCTTGCAATTGGTAAGGGAAAAAATTGTAATTATATTGGCTCTGATAGTATTGCCTTAGCACCATTAACGCAAAAATTATGTTATTTGAATGAAGGTGATATAGCAGAAATTACTTCAAAGGATTTTAGAGTATACAATCAAGACGGAAAAAGAGTTAAAAGAAGTATAACAATTACATCTTTAGAAAAAAACAAAATTAAAATGGGTGGTTACAATCATTTTATGCAAAAAGAGATTTTTGAACAACCCGCTGTAATTGGAGATGCATTAAAATATTTTATAGATACAAAAAAAAAGAAATTACTAATTCCTTCTTTTGTAAAGAAATACAATAGAATAAAAGATATTAATATTGCTGCATGCGGCACTTCTTATCACGCATCTCTTATTGGAAAATATTGGCTCGAAAAATATTCTCATATCAAAACTGAAGTAGATATAGCATCAGAGTTTAGATATCGAAATATTATCAATAATAAAAATAGTTTGAATGTTTTTCTATCTCAATCAGGTGAAACAGCAGATACCTTAGCGGTACTAAGGTACTTTAATGAACAAAAAGGTAAAACTTTAGGGATAATCAACAGTGCGGAAAGTAGTATTGCTAGAGAGTCTAATAATGTGATTGAAACTCATGCTGGGCCAGAAATTGGCGTTGCCTCAACAAAAGCATTTACTACGCAATTAGTTGCTTTAGGAGCGTTAACATTGTTTATGTCTAACTTTAATAAATCAATGGGAAAAAATGAGATTAATAAACTATCTAATGCTTTGGTAGAAGTGCCAGGATACATTAGTAAAATTCTTAAAATGGACGATATCTTTCATAAAACAGCAAGCAGTATCAAGAATGCAAAAAACGTTTTATATATTGGAAGAGGTACAAATTATCCAGTTGCTTTAGAAGGAGCATTAAAATTAAAAGAAATTTCATATATACATGCAGAAGGGTACCCGGCTGGAGAAATAAAACACGGTCCTATTGCCTTAGTTGAAAAAGGAGTGCCTGTCATTGTTATAGCTCCATCAGATCATTTAATTGATAAAACAATTAGTAATGTAGAAGAGGTTTTATCAAGAGGTGCAAAAATAATTTTTATAAGTGATAAAAAAGGAATTAAAAAAATAAATAATAAAAAAATAACGACAATATGCTTGCCGGAAACTCATGAGTTGATATCACCAATACTTTATTCCATACCAGTTCAATTAATTGCTTATCATACAGCAGTCCTTAAAGGCACAGATGTGGATCAACCTAGAAATCTTGCAAAATCAGTCACTGTGGAATAGTTTTTGATTTCTAAGTTGGTCCTTTGTAAAATGGAATACTGATAGACTTTTATAAAGATAATGGTAGCAACAACTAAAGATAAAAAGAAACACAAAATCATACACAAAAAAGTAGACAAAACTGTGGACTCACCATGTATCAATGTTTGTAAGTATGATAAAAAAGAAGAATTTTGCATTGGATGTTACAGAACTAAACAGGAATTACAAGATTGGTGGATTATGACTCGAGAACAAAAGTTAGAAACATTAAAAAAACTTAAGGAACGACAACTAATATGACAATCCTCCCACCTCCAAATAGAAAAGATTTTAAATCTAAAAAAGAGTACAAAGAAGAATCAAAAGAATGGAAGAAAAATTTTAATAAATTAATGAAAGAAATGAGAAAAGGTGGAGTTCATTATTAAAATAGAATTAATCAATTCAGATAGTTTACAACGTACTAGGACTTTTACTCGGTCACTGTAGAGTAGTAATAAAATATTTTAAAAAATAAAATAAATTGAATAATTTACTTATATTATTAATTATATCACTAATAAAATATTTAAATTATTAAAAAATGATAAATAAATGGAAACCAAGTGGTTGGAGACAAAAGTCTATTGTACAGGCACCTGAATATCCTGATAAAAAGGCTTTGGAAAAAGTTGAAAAAACGTTAAAAAATTTGCCTCCTTTAGTATCCGCAGGTGAATCTAGAAAACTACAACAATACCTTGCTGATGCATCTGAAGGAAAATGCTTTGTTTTACAAGGAGGAGACTGCGCGGAGAGTTTTGCTGATTTCCATCCAAATTATATAAGAGATACATTAAGAGTATTATTGCAAATGTCTGTAATTTTAACTTTTGGGGCATCTTTACCTGTCATAAAATTAAGTAGATTAGGCGGTCAATTTGCAAAACCAAGATCTGAACCTACTGAAAAAAAAGACGGAAAAGAATTAGATTCATATAGAGGAGATATTATAAACGGTTTAGATTTTACAGAAGAATCCAGAACCCCTGATCCAAACAGAATGATTAGGGCATATAACCAGTCTGCTTCTACATTAAATTTATTAAGAGCTCTTTCCCAGGGGGGTTACGCAGACTTACATCAAGTGCATAGATGGAATTTAGGATTTGTTGACAAGAGTCCACAAGGTGAAAAATATAAAGAGATCGCTAATCAAATTACAGAGTCACTTTCTTTCATGGAAGCATGTGGTATTAATTCTGATACAGTTCCGGAAATAAGGGAAATGAAATTATTTACTTCACATGAAAGCTTACTTCTTTCATATGAAGAAGCCCTTACAAGAATAGATAGTACTAGCGGTAAATGGTATGATTGTTCAGCACATATGTTGTGGGTGGGAGATAGAACAAGAGATATAAATGGAGCCCACGTAAACTTTTTAAGCGGATTATCCAATCCAATAGGTTTAAAAGTTGGCCCAACATTAAGTATCGATGATTTATTAAAATTAATTGATAAATTAAATCCTGAAAATAAAAAAGGTAGACTAACTTTAATAACAAGATTGGGGCATGACAAAGTTTCAAAATTACTGCCGCAGTTATTAAAAAAAATAAAGAATGAAGGAAAAAATATTAATTGGTTTTGTGACCCAATGCATGCTAATACAATTAAATCTTCTACAAATTATAAAACAAGACCTTTTAAAAATATTTTAAAAGAAGTAGAGCTATTTTTTGATATTCATAAATCAGAAAATACTATTGCAAGCGGAGTTCATTTTGAAATGACTGGACAAGAAGTAACGGAATGTACAGGTGGAGCTCAAGAGATTTCTGATGAGAAACTTGGCGATCGTTACAGAACACATTGCGATCCGCGTCTTAATGCTTCTCAAGCTTTAGAGATGGCTTTTTTAACTGCTGAAGCTCTTAAAAAAATTAGAGAAGAAAAAAATCAAGAAAAAAGTATTATTGCTAACAACTAGAATTTTTTTTAATTTTTTATACTTTATAATTTTCATTAAATGAAAGTATCTAAAAAAATAGAATATATAAAGAAGTGGATTTTAAATTATTGTAAATCAATGTCCAATGAAGCAAAATCTCTTGTAGTAGGAGTTTCAGGAGGGATAGATTCTTCAGTTGTGAGTACGATCTGCGCATTAACAGGAAAAAAAACATTTGTTGTTTCGATGCCTATACAACAAAATAAGGAACAATATAATTTAAGTTTAAAACAGCAAGAATGGTTAAAGAAAAAATATAAAAATATTGAAACACTTGTTGTGCCGCTCGATAATATTTTTAAAGATTTTCAGATTGCTTTGTCAAATTTTAATAGTTTACATGGGTTTGCAAATTCCCGTGCTAGAATAAGGATGACAACATTGTATCAAATAGCTCAAAGCAATAACGGTTTAGTAGTTGGTACAGGAAACAAAGTTGAAGATTTTGGAGTTGGATTTTATACTAAATATGGGGATGGAGGCGTAGATATTTCTCCGATAGGAGATTGTACCAAAACAGAAATTTGGGAAATGGGAAAAGAGTTAGGAATAATTAAGCAAATAATTGACGCAGTTCCAACTGATGGACTTTGGGAGGATGCAAGAAGTGATGAACATCAATTAGGCTTATCTTATGAAAACATAGAAGAAGCCATGAAAAATTCTAAGAGTAAATATTATAAAAAATATTCTAAAGTAAGAGAACCAAATTTACATAAAATGAAACCTATTCCTGTATGTAAAATAAAAAGAAAATGATAAACAATAAAAAAATATTTTTATATGACAGCACATTAAGAGATGGCGCTCAAACTAAAGGTGTGGATTTTAGTCTTAGCGATAAAATTGCAATAGCAAAAGAATTAGATAGATTTGGTTTGGATTATATTGAAGGTGGTTGGCCAGGAGCTAATAACACTGATACTGCATTTTTTAAAAAATCTTTAAAATTAAAATTTTCTAAACTTGTTTCTTTTGGAATGACTAATAAAAATACAAATTCTTTAAGAAAAAAATATAATGAATTAAAAAAGAAGTTTAAAGTAAACACTATATGTATTGTAGGAAAAACTTGGGATTTTCATGTTAAACACGCTTTAAATATAGATGAAAAAGAAAATTTAAAAATAATTAAAAATAACATTGAATTTGCTACAAAGTTTTTTAAAGAAGTTTTATTTGATGCTGAACATTTTTTTGATGGATTTAAATCAAAAAAAGAACATGCATTAGATTGTATTAAAGTAGCTAATACTTCTGGAGCTAGATGGGTAGTTCTTTGCGATACAAATGGGGGCACATTACCAAATCAAGTTGAAGAAATTGTAAAAGAAGCTTCTTTACATATACCTGAAAATCAATTAGGTATTCATTGTCATAATGATACAGAAAATGCAGTAGCAAATACATTAGCTGCAGTTAGATCTGGAGCAAGACAAGTTCAAGGAACTTTTAATGGGTTAGGTGAAAGATGCGGAAATGCAAATTTAACTTCTATTATACCTACATTAATTTTAAAAATGGGTTTAAAAACTTCAATTAGTGAACAAAAATTAAAAGATTTAACTAAATTATCAAAATTTATTGACGAAAGACTTTTAAGAAAAAATAATCCATCTCTTCCATATGTTGGTGAATCTGCTTTTGCACATAAAGGGGGAATTCATGCATCTGGCATTCAAAAACATGCAAAAACTTATGAGCATATTGAACCTGAAATAGTTGGAAATAAAAGAAATATAGTTGTTTCTGATCAATCAGGAAAGTCGAGTCTTTCAATTAAATTAAAAGAACTTGGATTTAAAGTAAATGATAAAAAACTTAATTTTTTAATTAAAAAATTGAAAAAAAAAGAATTCGAGGGTTATTCATATGATGGCGCTGAAGCAAGTTTCGAACTTTTTATAATGAGAGAACTAACAAAAGTACCGGATTATTTTAAATTAAGATCTTTTCAAGTAATCAATGAATACAAAGATTTAAAGGATAATTTAAAAGCAAATAATGCCGCAAAAGCAAATGTGATTGTTAAAGTAAAAAAAGAATATTTTTCTAATTCTATTGGTAATGGACCAGTTAATGCATTAGACAATGCTTTGAGAAGTGTTTTAATTAAGTCATATCCTACTTTAAAGAAAATGAATTTAATAGATTACAAAGTTAGAATACTTACACCGGATCAAGGAACAAAAGCAATTACCAGAGTTGTTATTGAAAGCTCAGATGAAAACAAAAAAAATTGGTCAACCGTTGGCGTTTCATCTAATGTTATTAACGCATCATATATAGCATTAAAAGAAAGTATTACTTATAAATTAATTAAATCAAAAATTAAATCAGCTTTTGAAAAGTAATAAAAAAATTTCTCCTGTAGTAATTTTGTTAGAGCCGCAATTAGAAGAAAATATTGGCGCAGTGGCAAGAGCAATGCTAAATTTTAATCTACATAATTTAAGAATAATTAAAAAAAAATGGCGTCCTAATAGAATTTCTTTTAAAACTTCAGCAAAGGCAGATGAAATTTTAAAAAACGCACAAGTATTTAAAAATTTAGAAGATGCAATTAATGACTTGCAATTTGTTTTTGCAACTTCCAATAGAAAAAGAGATTTAAATACAGATTTAGTTAATTTAAAGCAAGGAACAAAAATTATAAATAATTATAAAAATTCTAAAGTTGGGATATTGTTTGGTCCAGAGAGAAGTGGTTTAACTAATGAACATATTGCTCTATGTGATAAGATAATTGAAATACCGTTAAATAAAAATTTTAAATCTCTTAATTTAGCGCAAAGCGTACTATTGATTGCTTATGAATTATTTAATTTAACTTTAAGTAAGACTAATTTTGTTAAAATAAAAAAAACTAGAAAAAAAGAATTAATTATTTTTTTTAAAGTTTTACAAAATTATTTAGAAAAAGGGAATTTTTTTAAAGTTAAAGAAAAAAAAAAATATATGATGAGAAATGTTAAAACAATTTTTAATAAAGCAGATTTAACAGAAAAAGAAATAAAAATTCTTTTAGGAATTGTAAAAAATTTAACAAAGAAATAAAATATTGTTAATTGATTGACATTCTATGTTTTTTTTAATATTTCTATAGTCAAAATAAATGAGCACAAGAAAAGAACCAAAATATAAAATTGATAGAAAATTAGGTGTTAATCTTTGGGGTAGACCTAAAAGTCCTTATAATAGAAGAGAAACTAGACCAGGTGAACATGGTCAAAAAAGAATAAAACCATCAAATTATTCTTTGCAATTATCTGCAAAGCAAAAATTAAAGAAATATTATGGATATGTTACTGAAAAACAATTTAAGAAGTATTATAAACAGGCATCTGCAGGTAAGGGAGATACAGGACAAATTTTAATCCAATTGCTTGAAAGAAGACTTGATGCAGTTTTGTACAGAATGAAATTTGCTCCAACAATATTTGCTTCAAGACAATTTATTTCCCATGGCCATGTAAGAGTTAATGATAAAAAAATTAACATTCCTTCTTATAGAGTAAAGGATGGAGAAGAAATTTCTTTAGTTGAAGAATTTAAACAAATTCCTTCTGTTATTTTAGCTGTTCAATCTAAGGATAGAGATGTTCCAGAATATTTAACTGTAGATTATATAAAAATGAAAGGTATTTTTGTAAAGTCTCCAGTATTAAAAGATGTACCGTATCCAGTAGAAATGGAACCAAATTTAGTTGTAGAGTTTTATTCTAGATAAAATTAAGTTTTAACATCAATACCTTTGGTATTGAATAATTCTAACAGTTCCCCAGTTTCAAACATTTCTTTTACAATATCGCATCCACCAATAAACTCTCCTTTAACATATAATTGTGGAAAAGTAGGCCAATTAGTAAATTTTTTCATATTTTCTTTAAAATTCTCATCATTTAAAACATCAATATCAATATAATCGACATTCGTTTTATTAAGAATTTGTACTACCTGTGCTGAAAAACCACATCCTGGCATATCTTTAGTACCTTTCATGAATAAAACAATATTATTCTTTTTTATTGTCTCTTTTGCTTCTTCTACATTTTGTATAGTAAGTGTCATTTTTTCTCCATGGTTTTTATTGATAATGCATGCAAATCTTCTTTTAGTTCTTCACTTAAACTATTATAAACCATTTTATGCTGTTCAAGTCTAGTTTTTCCATTAAATTCTTTTGACTCTATTTCTGCAGAAAAATGATTATTATCTCCAACTAAATCTTTAATAACAACTGTAGCGTCCGGAATTTTTTTTTTTATTAAACTCTCAATATCTTTAATATTCATTGTCATTTAATTATTTATATAGTTAAAAAAATTATTTTCAAAGTTATTTTTTAATTCATTTAATTTAATTATTTGATTATTGATATTTAAGTAATTTTTTTTTGTTGTCCCAATTTTAAATAAGTTTACTTTATTTTTTTTTGCTAATTTTGTCACTTTTTCTTCATTATTAGTAATCACAATGTAATTACCAGAATTTTCACCAAATAATATTTGGTAAAAATTTTGATCGTTAGTAGAGTCATTTATGAAACTTTCTTTAATTTCAGCACCAAATTCTTTATTAATTAACATTTTTAATAGAGATATAATTATTCCTCCACTCGAGATATCATTACAACATTTTATTAAGTTATTTTTGAATAAATTTAAAACGAAGTTTCCATTCCTTATTTCTTCATTGTAATTTATTGGTGGAGGCGGACCAAGATTTTTATTATTTTTTAAAATAATTCTTTCTAAAAAACTTGAGCATGAAATATTATTTATTTTTTTTCCAATTAAAAAAATTTGATCATTTTCTTTTAATAAATTTTTCTTATTAGAAGAATTTGTATTTTTTATTAACCCAATCATTCCAATAACAGGAGTTGGTGAAATTCCAATTTTATTTGTTTCATTATAAAAAGATACATTTCCAGAAATAACTGGAAGGAAATATTTTTTGCATGAATCTATCATTCCCTTAACGCTCATAACAAACTGACCCATTATATTTTTGTCTTCTGGATTACCAAAATTTAAATTATTTGTAATAGCTAAAGGAATACCGCCTGTAGAAATAATATTTCTTCTTGCTTCGCTTACCGCATGGATAGTTCCAATAAATGGGTCATGTTTGCAATAATTTGAATTGCAATCAGTTGTCATTGCTAAAGATTTTTTTGTACCGTGAACTCTTACAATCGCAGCACCGTAACTTGGGGGTTTAATCGTATCACACATAACCATGTGATCGTATTGTTCCCATATCCACTTTTTGCTTGTTAAATTTGGGCTTTTTAACAATTCAAAAATTACTTCTTTAACCTTGTTTTTTTTTGGGAAAACAAATTTCTTTATTTTTTTAACTTTTTTGGGTTTTACCCAAGGTCTTTTATATTCAGGAGTATTTTTTTCAGTTAAGCCAATAGGAATATCAGCAATTACGCTGTTATCTTTTTTTATTATCATCTTTTTAGAATTTGTAATCTTTCCAATTACCGACATATCCAGATCCCATTTATCAAAAATTTTTTTTGCTTTTTTTTCACAACCTTTTTTTAGAATAATAAGCATACGCTCTTGGCTTTCTGATAGCATTATTTCATATGGACTCATATCTTTTTCTCTTAAAGGAATTTTATTTATATTTAATTCGATTCCACAATTACCTTTTGCAGCCATTTCAAAAGATGAACAAGTCAACCCGGCAGCACCCATATCTTGAATTGCAACAATCATATTTGTTTGCATTAATTCAAGACAAGCTTCCATTACAAGTTTCTCAGTAAACGGATCCCCAACTTGTACTGTAGGTTTTTTTTGTTTTGAATTATCGTCAAACTCAGCGGATGCCATAGTTGCGCCATGAATACCATCTTTACCTGTTTTAGCACCCACGTAGATAACAGGATTGTTAATTCCAGCTGCTTTAGAAAAAAAAAGTTTATTTTTTTTCGCTACACCAACTGCCATTGCATTAACTAAAATATTCTTATTATAATCTTCATTAAAATAGCATTCACCCCCTACTGTTGGAATGCCCATACAATTTCCATAATTTGAAATTCCTGAAACAACGCCAGATAAAAGATATTTTTGTTTTTTTTGTTTTATATCACCAAATCTTAAAGAATCTAATATTGCTATAGGCCTTGCACCCATCGTAAAAATGTCTCTTAAAATTCCACCAACTCCAGTAGCAGCTCCTTGAAAAG
>Ga0208747_1000769_pt1 | contig 9753 bp, 9 predicted proteins | sample Knorr_S7_td_AAIW_FD_185597 | JGI IMG/M metagenome (GOLD analysis project Ga0208747, IMG submission 185597) | Marine microbial communities from Southern Atlantic Ocean transect - Knorr_S7_td_AAIW_ad_750m_LV_A (SPAdes) (version 2) | ecosystem: Environmental > Aquatic > Marine > Oceanic | place...
CTTCCAATCGCGATAGCGTAACCAGCAACATGCCAGCGCGCGGCCAGTTTCACTCTCTGCTGCTGGCCTGGGGTCAAATACCATTCATCCACCCCAACGAAAGCATGCTTCATGATGCTTCCTAGCTTTGATCGGATCAACGGCAAACCACTTAAAGCCAGCAGGTACTGCCCGGCTGTGCGAATCTCTGGACGATCAAGTTCTGTGTCTTTTTGCCAGTCTTGGGTGTCGCGATGGTGTGCAAAATGAGTCCAACGGTGATGATCGCTAGGATTAAAAATAATAAATCCGCACAGCCTTGCGACCCAGATATTGAGCCAGCGTGACTTAAAAGCAGTGAAATGATCACATTCGTGAGTAGGTGCATAAAGATAATTCAACAATACTCCGAGGAGCATAAACAAAGGCAGACTCAACCAACTGCTCCCGGTCACGGACAGGGCCCAGCCTACAACTACAATCGCACCGAAATGACCTGCAAGCTGAACCAGTCCTTGCCAGTTACTCCGCTCTGACAACTTGGCAAGTTGTTCTGCCGGAATAACACCTTTAGCACCTACAAAATCCTGCATTCCTCACCCGTTACGGTAGTTTTCAGCGATAGACACCATCCCACTCACTGGGATCGAGATCCGCGACGGTACCATCGGCATTCACCGTTGGTCGATTAATTGAAAACACCGTCTCTGGTTTAACTACCGAGTACTCCATGTAACCCATGCGCGCGATCGGTTGCATCGCGCCCGTATTCACCATGCCATCGTCAATATACCGATCATCAATGTAAACACCGACAACATGACCGATAACAACGAAATGGCCCTTTTCTGTACCAGGTACCACATCAGGCAGCGGCACGGTTTTCCAGTGCCGACACTCAAACGCCGCCGGGCTTTCCTTCACCCGGGGCGGTTTTACGTAATTTGAAGCCGCTGGTGTCAAACCCGACAATGGAAACTCATCAGCGTCCGGTGGCACCGATGCCGAAGAAATATTCATCCCCTGCCGGGTGTCCCATGTCGCCATCGAGCAGGTGAATTCACCGGTCTGCTCAATGTTACGCACACTGTCCTTAACGTCGGCAGAAGAAAACATCACATAAGGCGGTCGATCACTGACGGCATTGAAAAAACTATAAGGTGCCAAATTACAGATTCCGTCCGAACTGAGACTGGAAATCCATCCGATCGGACGGGGTGCGATCAGCGCTTTGAATGGGTCATATTTCAGTCCGTGTTTATTTTCAATCGAATCGTAATACATGTATTTTTCCGCTATAAATGGGCTGTTTTTAGCGGTCAGGCCTGGGTAACTATCCCGATTCGTTCGCGCTGCTAGCCCAACTTAGGTTTAGGTTATGATCTGACAAGTATAAGCAAATTAGAGTTGCCCAATGTTCGAAAATTTTGAACGATCGCAAATAGACGGTGACGGCTGCCGAATTAACGTCATTCATGGTGGGTCAGGCCCCGCCCTGCTTTTACTCCACGGCTATCCTCAGAATCACGTCGAATGGCACAAGGTAGCGCCCCGCCTGACAAATCATTTTTCAGTCGTATGTCCAGACCTTAGAGGGTATGGCGACAGCGAGAAACCACCTTCAACGAATGACGATCTTTCAACTTATTGCAAAAAGACAAGTGCTCGGGATCAGATAGCAGTGATGCGGCAGTTAGGTCATCATCAATTTCATCTGGTTGGTCACGACCGTGGTGTCCGAGTTGGTCTTCGGTTAGCACTTGACTACCCCGACTCTGTTTTGAGTTTTACTAACCTGGATGTCATGCCCTCGATGGAGGCTTTTGAGAATATGGACGCCTCGCTGGCCTATTCCTGGTTCCACTGGCTATTAATGCGACAGCCATCACCACTGCCAGAGACCATATTCAGCGCCAACCCAAAACTATTTCTGGACTTCTTTCTCGAAAACTGGACGTCAGTTCCCAATAGTTTCACAGAACCTGCTTACAAAGAATATCTTCGCTGTTTTTCAGACCCTGAAACCGTACGCGCTATGTGTGCTGACTACCGTAGCGTGACACTGGACATGGAACACGACGATGCAGATCGAGGAATAAAGTTATCCTGCCCTGTGCTGGTACTGTGGGGAAGCGACATGTCGAAACGGCCAGGCTGGCAAACAGGCAATAATCTCGACATGATGTCTGTATGGCGTGTACGCGCGTCAAATGTTCGCGGGAAAGCACTGGAATGCGGTCATTTCATTCCTGAAGAGAAACCTGACGAATTAGTCTCAGAACTATTCGACTTCATTTTGTCAATAGAGAAAGATCAAGAGCCGAAGCACGACTAATGAACCATCTCTTATTCTTCGATAATAGCCTCCGCTTCAATCTCAACGAGGTAATCACCGATCAACTGCGAAATTTCAAAAGTCGCATTTGCAGGACACACTTCACCAAAATAACGGCCATGAACTAGCGATACGGCTTCACAGTCTTGCGCGTTCTGCAAGTACACTCGTGTACGGACGATGTCTGACAGTGACCCACCGAGAGATGTAACACCAGCCTTGATCTTATCTAGAATATATACTGCTTGCCCCCGCGCATCTCCACGACAAACAATCTCGTCTCGACCGTGAGTTGCTGTGGTGCCACTAACCAGAATGCGATTTCCAATTCGTACCGCTCGAGAATGCCCACAAATTTTTTCCCATTTCGTGCCACTGAACACTTGAATCCGGTCGCTCTTCCCTGGTACAGCAATTGGTTGGTAAACACTAGGCAGAGAATCGAGATGGTGACTTAGATCACCAGACGCAGTCAAAAACGGCGGTTCCCGATATTCGTCACCGCAGTCACCTCTTAATCGACTAGTGCCAACCATCGATTCTGCTATCGCACTCCTGTCTTCCTCATCTAGAACAAAAGAAAATATTGCAAGATTGTCTTGGCGATACTGACTCTCAGTCAGCCTTGCGCCTATTATTACTGCACTCACAGCTGGTTGATCGAGAACCCAACGAGTTGCCACATTGGCTACTGAAACTCCGTAACGCAGTGAAACAGATTTTAGTACCCGCAAAACACTTTGCAGATTTTCCCAGCCACCGGTCTCATCTATAAACCGCTTGTATTTCATTTTACTCCAGTCATTCAATTCTGAATCACTGGGCTCAGGCTTGTTTAGCCATCGTTCCGAAAGAAATCCACCTGCTAATACACCATACGCCAGTAACTTGACATCGTGTTTCATGGCGACATCGGACATTTCTTCCAAAGCGCGTTGATCTAACATTGAGACCACCACTTGGTTAGAAACAATCGGAATCTTCTGACCAAGGAGAACCCATAAATGATCGGCATTGAAGTTTGTCAAACCAATATTGGCTATCCGGCCTGATTCATGTGCCATCATGAGACCCTCGATAGCATCTAAATATCCTGGATGCTGGTACGTCCACCAATGAAATTGCAGCAGGTCTACCGATTCGACACCAAGTCTATCTAGACGTTCATCAATAGCGTCTCGTACAACTTTGGGTGTCATGTCGCCGGGCTTGGGACACCATTTAGTGTGAAACCGTGCCTTTGGCGTTCGGTCGCTGTGCGGATGCCGCTGTTGAAGCATCTCCCTTGCTCGACCAGAGATTAATTCAGAACTTCCATAGTGATCGGCCATGTCGAATGTGTCGAAACCTTCCAAAGCATATTCAACAAGATTTTCCGCTGCGGTTTCGAGATCTAAGTCGGATCCATCTTTCTCAAGATCCGCAACTTGCCAAAGCCCGGTAATGACTTGGCTGATCTCGTAGTTTGGCCTTAAGAAACACCGCTCTGGTTTCATATCGTTCTACTCCAATTCTTCAACTAATCCTATTTAACAAAATTTCGATTTCGGCATAACAGCTAGATTGACGAAAATATTTGATCCCGCGTTCTTAATATCAGCATTTTGTCACTTACCTACTGATAATTAGGTTCTTTACCATTCGATTAATTTCACTGCCGTTAAGGGCTAACTCGTCCATCACAATATCAATATGATTCCGATTCGGAACTACTCTCGAGGAATTCTGAAGGCCAGCCTTAGACCAACTGTCGGCAATTTCAACCTGCTGGTATAGGAACTCGTCAGTCTCGTTTTCGCCCACAATGAATAATAACTCACCAGCTTCCCGTGGAATATTGTGAATGGGACTATAGGCATGAACATCATCCTTAGACATACAGAGAATCTTATTCTTAGTGCTCTGTCGAACAGGTTCTAAATCATACAACCCACTGATCGCACACCCTGCAGACACAACATTAACAGGGAGGTTCTTCTCTAACGGCCAATCTCTGTTCATCAGCAAAGTTACAAGATGGCCTCCTGCAGAATTTCCCGAAATCGTAATTCTGTTTGGATCAACATTCAGTTCTGATCCATGCTCGTAGATCCAGTGAATTGCCCTCTGACAAGAATCGACAATGATCTGAAAATTCACATCTGGAAACATAGGATAATCGACAACAATTACGACCGTTCCATCGCCACAGAACCCATCTGCAACGAAGCTAAATGTCTTTGCGTCCAGCGAATGCCAAAATCCACCATGAATAAACATATGGATACAACCATTTTGCTCGACAGTTTTATCGAGAAAAATATCTAACGTTTGATCTTTGTGGGTGCCGTACCGAACATCCAATCTTGGCTCAAGCCTAGTCCGAGAATTTACGCTTCTTTTTAATCTTTTTTCAAACAGCAGGTCTAGCTGAGACACACTGTCAAGAACAAATTGTGCCTCAAGTTGATCGTGACTGTAATTTCGATAAACCATCATACTAACTTTACGTTAGTGATTATGAATTTAGCATCGCAGTCGGGATGTTCCAATTGGTGTTGCAAGCTTTAGTCCGAAACATGTTTTTTCTCAGGCAAAATGCCAGATGGCTTAAAGACAAGCATTAGTACCAATACCACCCCCACCATAATGATGCGTAAGGCTGCTGCTTGTGTTTGAAAATCGGGAGCAACTATTAAATTGATCAGGCTGTCACTTGCGGACCATAACGTCCAGATGGCAATTGCTCCGACAATAGCGCCTAGATTGTTACCTTTGCCACCGACAATCAACATTACATAGACCTGAATAGTGAATATCGGCAAAAAATCTTGGGGACTGATAAACCGAACAAAGTTCGCGTACATCGCACCTGCTAACCCCATGATTCCACAACCAAGTATAAAGGCCTGCAAACGGTACATAAAAACATTCTTACCCAGCGCCTCGGCAGCGACTTCATCCTCCCTTATTGAACGTAGCACACGACCCCAAGGAGATTTCACGGCACGCTCAAGTGCATAGTAGATCATTGCGATAACCACAATACAGATTATTAGATAACAAACGTTACTCACAAATGGGGAGCCTAAGATATGTGCAAATGGTTTCGGAAGCGCATACAACCCGTTGGGACCACGTGTCACTGACTCGACATTGAGTGCGACCAATTGAATACTAATAGCTATACCAAAAGTAGAAATCGCGAGAAAATCTTCTCGCAGTTTTAAAGTAATCAGGCCAACCAGAAGTCCTGCTATTCCAGAAACAATGATTGCGCAAACCCATCCTACAATTATAGGGAACCCAAAACCCCCAAATATGGTATCGGCATAATCGGGGCCAGTTAGAATCGCACTGGTATACGCACCCACTGCAAAAAAACCTGCGATCCCAACATTAAACATACCGGTAAATCCATATTGGATATTTAGGCCGAGTGAACTAATAATGTAAAAAGAACAAACGATGAAAAAGAAAATAACAAATGACAGAATATCAATCATCTCTTTCTTTCTCGCCCATAATCCCCTGAGGCCTCAGAATTAAGACCACAATCATTATTGAAAATGCGATAGCACCTCGATAAGCGGAAAGGTCCATTGAGACAGCAAAGGCTTCCGTCAGACCGATCAAAAACCCACCGAGCACAGCACCGTAAACATTTGTCACTCCCCCAACAATCAATGCTGCAAACATTGGTAATATCAGCTCAAACCCCATTTCTGGGTCAAGTTGCGTGACATGAGCATGCAATGTACCGGCGATAGCCGACAGCGACGCGCCTATGACCCAGGACCAACGAATAACTGATTTGACATTGATCCCATTCACCATCGCCAATACTGGATTCTCTGCAACGGCACGCATTTTTTTACCCACTGTTGTGCTCGTCAGGAATGAATGAAGTGCAACAACACATATTGCGGTGATTATCAGAACAACAACATCGTCTGGTACGACCTTGAAATCCCCGAAGACTGGAATTGCTTTGGGTATGTAAAAACTCAAAAACATCTGGTCACCACCGGCTACTAGAGTAATAACGTTTCTAATAATTAATGACAGGCCAAATGCGGCAATGATAAATGTAATCCTCGATGCCGATCGTCGTCTTAATACACGAAATAGCATCCAATCGACCGCTAAGACAGTGACACTTGTCAGAACAATCGAAAAAGCAATTGACACCAACAATGGCCATCCAAAAGAGACGGGGCCTATAGAGCCGATACCTACCCCCATCAACACGATCAATGCCATAGACATATATGCACCGATCGCCAGAATTTCACCCTGCGCAAAATTGGCAAATCGTAATACATTGTAGGTAATACTGAGTCCTACGGCGCCAAGTGCGATGATAGAGCCATTAACCAGACCATCGACTACGTATTGAATCATGACACACGACCCGTCGGACCCGGACCAAAATAGATCTCAGCAATTTCAGGATCCTCTAAAAGCTCTTTAGCATTTTGTACGCGTCGAAGACGACCGTTAGCCAAGATGATGCCTCGATCGGACACAGATAGGGCGGCGCGTGCATTTTGTTCGACCATGATCACTGTTACACCACTGTCTCGGATTTGGACTACCTGCTGAAAGACTTGATCCCTAAGTTTTGGAGATAATCCAGCTGAAGGCTCATCAATCAGTAGCAAGATAGGATCCGCCATGAGTGCTCTACCCAAAGCCAGCATTTGTCTCTGCCCACCAGATAATTTTCCAGCGCTGATGTCTTTGAATTTCCACAGATCAGGAAACAATATATAGACATTCTCTAGGCGCTCTTCGTAGGCCTCTAGATTAGAGATTGCACCCAAATCAAGATTGTGTGAAACACTCAGTTTTGCAAACACATTTTGTGTCTGAGGAACATACGCTACCCTACGCTCAATAATTTGGTGTGTTTCCAAATCAGAAATATCGACACCCCGAAACACCACGGTCCCCGACATCACTTCGACAAGGCCACAAATTCCCTTAATCAGTGTTGACTTTCCGGCACCATTGGGGCCCAACAATGTCAAGATTTCACCTTCATAAACTTCCATCGAAACGTCTATAACAATCGGCAAATCTCGTCGATACCCTGCAACAAGATTGCTCACCTTCAGTAATTCTCTACCGGAACTGATATCGGAATAAGGCACAACCATTAGTCGTTTAATATCCTAGTTTTAATTGTCCGAAGACAAAGTACCACCACCTAGAAACGCATCAATCAGACGGGGATCGGACCGAATGTCGTCCGGACTACCTTCCATTAAAATCCCTCCCTCCACCATCACTAGTACCGACGAACACAACCGCATAACAAGTTCCATGTTGTGCTCAATAATTAAAAATGTCACACCTTGGCGGTGAATTTCTCTGATTCGTTCAATAATCTCTTCCAGCAAAGTCGGATTAACACCTGCAGCCGGTTCGTCTAATAGTATTAATTTTGGATCAGACATTAGTGCTCGACCTAATTCGAGCAGCTTCAACTGTCCGCCTGAGAGATTCCCTGAAAACTCATTCCGAAGATCAGCTAGATTTAGAAACTCTAGTAACTCATTTGCCTTTTCTTGTATTCGGAGCTCTTCTTTTTCTACCGTACTGCTTCGCAACCAGTTGTTCCAAACCTTTTCACCAGTCTGATTACCGGGAACCATGGTCAGGTTTTCGAGAACTGTCATTCCGGAAAATGGTCGGGGAATTTGAAATGTCCGAACAACACCTAAGTGAAACGCTTGATGCGGTCTTAAATCTGTGATGTCGTCACCATCAAAGTGAATACTTCCATGAGAAGGCTTCACATGCCCAGTTATCATGTTGAATGTGGTCGTCTTTCCGGCACCATTGGGCCCTATAAGTCCAGTAATAGTTTCTGGTTCAACAGTAAAGTTAAGGCCGTTGACTGCTGTCAGACCGTCAAATTCTTTTACTAGATTGTGAACACTGAGCATGGTTTAGGGAAAGGTACCGACACTATCAACTTCGCACATTTTTTCAGTTTGGGTCAGCAGTTGCGACTCGCTAAATACTCAAGAGGCCAAGAAGCAAAAAGCTTCTTGGCCTCCGTTGATATAAGACCTTCAGATAAGCTAATTGTTCATTGCACGAACTTTAGCTTTAACCTTAGAGACCTCCTCAAGCGATATCCCACCAACATCGACATAGTCGCCATCTTTAATCTTCATCATGACGAAGGGTGTTGCAACGTCGCCATATGGATCAAAATCGATGGGGCCTGTTGCACCAACATACCAGATGTTCTTGCCAGCTTTGATGGCATTTATGGCATCTTTTAAACCGTCAACGCTACCGTAATGTTGCTCACCATCTGGACCGGTAATTTCTCGAATAATTTTCGCCAGTGTCGAACCACTTGTGTCTAATCCACGCATATCTGCTGTTACCATAGCCAGACCGATTAAAACACCCGCATCATATCCTGAATTCCTGCCTGGCCCCTTTGGCGTTGCATCCCAGCGAGCTTGAAAGTCAGATTCCATCTTCTCAAGTGAAGAATTTGCTGGAGTTCCGGGACTGATAAACCAAGCATTTTTCAAAAGTTCTGAGCCGACAGTATCTACAAATGCACTGTCATTCATCCCTTGAGGCATGATGAAATTTTGAGGCCCATCAAATCGAATCCAATCCCTGAAATGTTTAACACCATCCTGGGTATTGCTAAGCATATACAAGCTGTCCGGATCACCTTCCAGCGTTTTTGTGATTTCAGACCGGTAAGATGGTTGATCTGGATTAAATGCTACCGAGTTACCTATCTCTCCACCGAGGGCCTTAAATGCATCAATAAAACCGGCTTGGTTGTTTTTACCCCAATCATTATTGAAGTAGATTATCGCAGGCTTACGAAAACCTGCCTCATAAGCCATCATGGCAGCAGCGACGGCCTGCAACGAGTCTGAAGATAATGTGCGGAAAAAGAGTCCTTTTGTCTCTCCTCTTTTCCCCATATTGGTAAAAGTTGAAGAAGTAGACGCGGTAGCTACAACCACAACATCTTTTTCAACCGTCACAGAACTCAGCAGAGGCGCCGTGATACCTGATGAAATTGGTCCTACTAGAGCAGTTACACCTTCAAGATCAATTAGCTTCCGTGCAGCATCTACAGCAACGGAAGCCTGTGTATTCGAATCTCTCACATCGTACACAAGTTCACAACCAACTCCGAGTGCTGCCCTGGCTTCGTTGACTTGCTCAACCCCGAGTTGAGCTGCCCTGGAAATTGGAACGCCGTGAGCACCGTAGGCCCCGGTCAACGAAAGTACAGCACCGACCTTATGTTTACACGCTGCGATAGACGTATTTAACAAACCCAAACCAGCCATACCCAACAGAACTGCACCCAATACTCCGATGGTCTTCTTTTGTAGCATTTTCATCTCCATTACTCCTTATATTTAATAAAGGCAAACACAAAGTAACTAATATATCTTTCAAAT
>Ga0208747_1000770_pt1 | contig 9750 bp, 7 predicted proteins | sample Knorr_S7_td_AAIW_FD_185597 | JGI IMG/M metagenome (GOLD analysis project Ga0208747, IMG submission 185597) | Marine microbial communities from Southern Atlantic Ocean transect - Knorr_S7_td_AAIW_ad_750m_LV_A (SPAdes) (version 2) | ecosystem: Environmental > Aquatic > Marine > Oceanic | place...
TTGCTTTAGTCAAATCCTGACTTGTATCAATGTCAAACCAGCTATCTTCGGGAACTTCAATAAAATATAATTTTTTTTGTTGAACCAATTCTTGAATGACTTCACTTAAAGAAAGCTTTTTTCTAACTGATAATTTATTAACATTATTAAATTTATCGGAATTTAATATGAAAAAACCAGTATCAAAAGCATTATTATCATTTATAGACTTTCCAATATCATTTATTTTGTCATCGACAACATTAACTTTAGTTGCATCATTAAAATCGTTCAGAGAGGATAAAGTTCTGGAAATAATTAGATAGGATTTATTATTCATTTTATATTTTGAGATGGCATTATAAAATTCATTGTTGAATAAATGATCTGCCATTAACAAGTAAAATTGTTGATGGTTCATTTTGTCTAAAATGGCTAAAAAACTTGCACCATTACCTTTTTTCCAATTCTTTGCAAACACAACCTCTACATTTAGAGAAAGTTTATTTTTTAATTTAACTAAATGATTGTTTATTTCCTCATGATTGAAACCAGTAACGACATATATTTTTTTTACATTTAAATTGTTAATTAAATTTTTAATTGATCTTTCAATTAAGCTTACATCAAAAACTTTAATTAGTGGTTTTGCAACAAACTCGTCTGTATTTGATATTCTTTCACCTTTTCCAGCAGCTAAAATAACAGCGGTGTCTATATTATTATTTTTCATTTTTTTCTTTTCAAATTTGACATATTGAATTAGCTCTTTTTTTAATCATTTTAAAAGAACTATTTAAACCCCCAGTTTTTTCCGTTTTCATACCTGAGCCTGCACTAGCTAACAATCCTGAATGATAGATGGAATATTTTTTTAATCTAGCATAGCAGTAAATTGCAGTATAAGTATCTCCACAGCCGGTTGAATCTATAACTTTGATTGGTATGAATGATGGAATGCTGATTTTCCCTTCTGATTTAGAATAAATTGTAGAACCAAAAAAGCCTTTGGTTACTATTACTTCAGATAAACCTAGATCGAAGAGATAATTAATTATTTTATTATTATCATTAGAATTTTTAATTAAATGCAATTCTCTGGTATCACATTTTAAAATATTAAAATTTTTCAAGAATTTTTTTATTATAGTATTTTTTTTTTCAATAATCTTTTTTTCTCTAATGTTTCTATACAATCCTTGAATATCTATGACTTTTATTCCATTTAGTTTTTCAACTGCTTTATAGAGTGTGATATCTATGTCGTTAAAAATTAGGGGGCCAAAATGATAAATTTTTGCTTTCGCCAGTTTACCCCTCACAGGTCTGTTGTTAAAAATTGCTTCTTGAGATCGAAAATTTAATTTATTTTTTCTATAGTAATTCCTAAATTCTGTTGTGGTGGCATTTTCATTGTTAAAAATTGATATTTTTCCATTTTTAAAACCTGTGGTTAAATTGAAATCATCATCATTATTAAAACTTGTAAGAACAGCTGTTTTTAAACCAAGCACATGATAAGCATGAGTAGAATAGAATGCTGTCCCTCCAGGTAATTTTATAAACCTTTTTCCTTTAGCTGGAAGAAAGTTATAATCTTTAACTATTTGGCCTACAACACATACATCAAATAAATTCATATTCTAATAATCTTAATCTCTATAAGAAAATATTTTTTTTCAGCATCATTAAAAACATATAGATAAAATTTTTCATCAACAATAGCAATGTTCATACCTCAAGGTAAGAAAGATTTTATAGTGATTTGATTAAAATTGACAGATACTTCTGACTTATAAAAAATTATTTTTCAAGAAAAATTAATTTATTTTATTTTTATTTACTTGAATATTTTCTCCCATAATAAACTCATTTGTTAGCTCGCGTGCTATATGATCACGATACTGCGCTGGGGGAGTTTTCATGTAGTATGATGAAGCGCTGTTAAGAGGACCTGCTAATCCGCGTTCTCTAGCAAGCGCCACACACCGAATGGCATCAATAACTACACCTGCACTGTTTGGTGAATCTTGCACAGATAATCTCATTTCAAGATCTATAGGTGCACCACCAAAACCTTTGCCTTCTATTCTTATGAAAGCAACCTTATTATCTTTTTGCCAAGGAACATAATCCGAGGGGCCAATATGAATTTTATTAGTATCTAAAGGAACATCTAATTGTGATTGGACAGATTCCGTTTTTGAAATTTTTTTGTATTTTAATCTTGACCTTTCAAGCATATTTAAAAAGTCAGTATTCCCACCAGTATTTAACTGATATGTTCTCGATATTTTACAACCTCTATCGTTAAATAAGCGGGCTAAAACTCTATGAACAATGGTTGCTCCAACCTGACTTTTTATATCGTCACCAATTATTGGTACGCCAGCTTGTGTAAAATTATTCGCCCATTTTTTATCTGAGGCAATAAAAACTGGAACGCAGTTAACCATAGCTACTTTAGCCTGTAAGCAGGCATTAGCATAGAATTCAACCGCTTTTTGAGAACCTACGGGTAGATAACAAACCAAAACTTCTGCACCGCTACTTTTTAATTCTTCAACAACGTTCACCGGGTCTTCCTGCGCAACTCTAAATGATTGAGAATTAGGATATTCTGCCATATGATCTGCTACTCCATCTAATAATTGACCCATTTTTACCCTAACCCCGTTGACTGGAATGAATTTTTGAAAAACTGTTGTACAATTAGGTTCTGCAAAAATTGCTTTCTCAATTGGCAATCCTATTTTTCTCTTATCAACATCAAAAGCAGCTACAATTGCTATGTCTTGTGGTCTCCATCCATTAATATTCGGCTGCATAATGCCATCGGAATGTTCATTATGATGATGTTTATAATATTCGATTCCCTGAATTAATGAACTTGCACAATTACCTACCCCTACAACTGCTAATTTAACTTTTTTCATCTTTTATTAATCTTAATTTTTTTCAAATTCTTCATTTTCTCTTATTTCCAAATCAGAAATATTTGCTTTTTACACAACAGGTAAAGACAATTATTCTGTAAGAAATTATTCTATAAGAAATTATTCTATAAGAAGAAAATTATATTATAAGAAAAAGAAGCATATGTAAAGATTCTTATTTTTATACAACCTACCAAGTTTTAAATCACCTTGTGTTGCTGCAGGAAATAACGAACTTATTTCTATCTACCGCTAATGATCAACTGATAAGCCACAATCTTTTGCTGTTTTTGATAAATATTTAAAACCTTTCTTAGCATATTCAAATGGATTTGCTTTTTTTGGATCTTGTTCCGCCTCCACAACCAGCCATCCAAAATAATTAATGTTTTTAAGCATTTGCAAAAAAGGTTTATAGTCAATGCATCCATCTCCTGGAACGGTAAAGGCACCTTCAAGAAATGCATGTCTAAAGCTCAAATCTTCCTTAAGGGATTTTTTAAGAATATTTTCTCTCATATCTTTACAATGAATGTGAATTAATCTTTCACCATAATCTTTTGCAATTTTAACGGAGTCTCCTCCAGCAAAAAGCATATGACCCGTATCAATAGCAATTTTAACTGCATCATCAGTGTTATCGATTAATCTTTCAGTATCTTCTTGGCTTTGAATTACTGTACCCATATGGTGATGATAAGCTAAGGGCACACTTTCATCTTCTAATCTTTTTCCCATTTCAGTAATTTTTGCACAAAAAATTTTCCAGGTCTCCTTATCTAATTGAGGTCTTTTCGATAAAGCTTTATTTTGGTCTCCCTGAATACCTTCGGTAACTTCAGCAAAGGTAATGCAGGGTGCTCTACAATCTTTCAATAAATCCAATAGCTGGCGAATTTTTATCATTTCTTCTTTTACAGAATTTTTTAAAAGGTGAGCTCCATGCCAACCTGAACAAAGTTGAAGGTTAAATTTTTCTAATTTTGGTAATAATTCTTTAGAAGTTTTTGGAAATTTTCCTCCAGCCTCAATACCAGAATATCCAGCCTGACTTGCTTCGGATAGACACTGTTCAAGCGGAGTATCTCTCCCAAGTTCAGGCATGTCATCATTACTCCATGCAATCGGTGCTACACCTAATTTTACTGACATTATTTCTTTTTTTGTTAAGATATAAAATTATACAACCACTTCAAGGTAAATAATGGATAAATATAAATGATTAACATTGCATTATTTGGATTAGGTAGAATTGGTATAGTGCATGCCCAGAATATATTTTTGAACAACAAATGTTCATTACAATATGTTTTTGATATTGATCAGGCAAGGGCCAAGGAGATAGCTAAAAAGTTTAACTCAATTCCAATAAAAAATACCAGAATTGCTTATACCGATAAAAATGTTGATGTCATTTTTATAGCTACACCTGCATCAACACATATCAAATATATAGTGGAAGCAGTAAAATTCAAAAAAATAATTTTTTGTGAAAAGCCTTTAGATTTAAACATTAATAAAATAAATAAATGTAAAAAATTCATAAAAAAATATAACCCAAAAATTCAAGTTGGTTTTAATAGAAGGTACGACCCCGGCCACTATGCTTTAAAAAAATCTGTTCTAAGTGGTGAAATCGGAATACTTGAGAAGATTATAATTACTAGCAGAGATCCCGCTCCACCCTCTATAGCTTACCTAAAAGTAGCGGGAGGAATATTTAAGGACATGATGATACACGATTTTGACTTAATCAGGTTTTACTTAGGCAATGATGAAGTTAAGGAAATCTTTGCAACGGCTACTAATTTGTCGGATCCAAGATTTAAAAAAATAAATGATTATGAACTTGCAATGTGTTTAATTAAGTCAAAGAAAGGGGTAATTTGTACGATTAATAATTCGAGACATTGTTCGTATGGATACGATCAAAGAATAGAAGTTTTTGGCAGCAAAGGAATGGTAATTTCTGGCAATAAAAGAGACAATGCGTCTGAGAAATTTTTGGGATCAAAGACGGCAATAAAGAGACCTTTGTTAAATTTTTTTATTGATCGATATGAAGAAGCTTATAAATTGCAGTTAGACGATTTAATCGATCTTGTTCAAAAAAGAAAAAACCCTCGAGCCAGTTTTGAAGAAGGAAGAAAAGCAATCATAATTGCAAATGCGGCCAGTAAATCTTTAAAATCAAAAAAATTTGTAAAAATAAATTTTTAAAAATTCTTTATTAAACTACTGGTTGTATAAATTGTTTTAGTAAATTTATGTAATTAATTCATGTGAAACACTTGTCTCTTTACTAAAGTCCGAATTGTGATTTAATACTTAGGATTAGATAAATTTAAACTTTCCGCTACATATTTAATTATTCTGAAGCCATCCATTAACAACAACTTTACCTTCTTTGAAAATTTTTTTTAACTTGTTTTCCCGCATCAAATTAAACAGGAAGTCCTAAATGAGTATATTTAATATTAAGGTAATCTTTAATTCCCAGAGATCCACCCTCTCTTCCATAGCCAGTTTGTTTAATTCCTCCAAAAGGGGCTTCCGCAACAGCCACAACAGGAGTATTAACAGCTACAATTCCGGTTTCCATTAACTCGGAGGCCCTATGGGCTTTTTCCATTGAATTTGTGAATATGTAACTTGTAAGTCCGAGCTCGTGATTATTAGCTCTTTCAACAACTTCATCAAAATGTTTGAATGTAGTAATTGGAACCAAAGGTCCAAATGGTTCAATTTTCATAATGGTAAAATTGTCTTTTACATTGTCAAAAACGGTAGGTTCGTAAAAGTATCCTTTATTAAATCCTGCAGGTTTTTGACCTCCGCAAAGAACTTTTGCTCCTTCTTTTTTTGTAGTTTCAACCAACTTTTCAATTTCTTCTAATCTTTTTTTTGTTGTCATTGGACCTAATTGAACTCCTTCATTTAAGCCATTTCCTATTTTAAGTTTTTTCGTTTTTTCTACAAAAGATTTTGCAAATTCATCTTTTTTACTTTCATGAATATAAAATCTACTTGGTGATATACAAACCTGTCCATTATTTCTGAATTTGGCTGTAATAGCCATATCAGCTACTTTTTGAATATCAGTATCATCAAATACAATAAAAGGAGAATGGCCGCTTAACTCCATAGTGACTCTTTGAACTTTGTCAGCAGCTTGTTTTAAAATTAATTTACCAACTCTTGTAGAACCTGTAATTGAAATTTTTTTAATTATATCTGAAGATATGAGTTGAGAAGAAATTTCAGCAGGATCTCCAGAAAGTAAATTTACAACACCCGGAGGGACACCAGCTTCATTAATGATATTCATCATTTCCATAACACTGCCAGGTGTAATTACATCCGGTTTACAAATTACAGAGCAACCCGCCGCTAGAGCAGTCGAAATTTTTCTTGATGCTAAAATAATTGGAAAATTCCAAGGAATTAGTGCTGCTACCACACCAACCGGCTGGTAGTAAACATGTACTCTGGTGTTTTCAAATCTACTTTCAACAGTTTGACCATAAATTCTTTTTGTTTCTTCGGCATTCCATTCAAAAATATCTGCAGCGCCATTAACTTCGCCAGCTCCTTCAGCTAAAGGCTTGCCAACTTCTAAAGTAAGCCATTTAGCAAGAACATCATTTTTTTTTCTCATTAAATCGGCAATTTTTCTTATTATCGAAGCTCTTTGCCAAGGTTGGGTTTTTTTCCAAATGGCAAAACCTTTTTCAGCTGACTTTAATGCTTTCTCAACATCAGCTGGCGTTGCCTTGGATGCATTACCAATTACTTCCTCAGTGGCTGGATTGATAACCTCGTATGTTTCATTTTTTTCTGAGGGTTGCCACTTTCCATCGATGAATTGACCAAATTTACTATACATTTTTAATATTTAATGTTGATATAAAGAAAATATTTTTTTAACTTCGACAGGTTATATTAAAAGATGAAGAAAATAAAGCTCACATGCGCACATGCTATTGTTAGATATTTAATATCTCAAAAGATATTAATAAACGGTAAAAAGGAGCAGCTGTTTGCTGGTGTATTTGGAATTTTTGGACATGGAAATGTTGCTTGTTTAGGTCAAGCTTTGCAAGAAAATCAAAAAGAACTTCCAACATGGAGAGGTCATCATGAGCAGAACATGGCTTTAACTGGTATTGCATATGCAAGAGCAAAAAGAAGAAAACAAATTTTTGTAGCAACTAGTTCAGTAGGCCCAGGTTCAACTAATATGGTTACAGCTGCAGCCGTTGCGATGAGCAATAGACTGCCATTACTTTTGTTACCCGGAGACAGCTTTGCAAGTAGAATGCCTGATCCAGTTTTACAACAAGTCGAACATTTTAATAATCCAGGAATTACACAAAATGATGCTTTTAAGCCTGTCACAAAATATTTTGATAGAATAACAAGACCAGAGCAAATTCTTCAAAGTCTACCACAAGCCATTCAAATTATGTTAGATCCTGCAGATTGTGGACCAGCCTGCTTGTCACTAAGCCAGGATATACAAGGAGAAGTTTTTGACTATCCAGAGGAATTTTTTAAAGAGAAAGTTCATACCATTAGAAGACCAAGGGCAGACGATTTTCAAATAAAACAAGCAGCTGAAAAAATTAAAAAATCAAAATGTCCAATTATTATTTCAGGTGGAGGGGTATTTTATTCAGATGCCATGGATGAAGTTGGTAATTTTGCTACCAAACACAATATTCCCGTAACCCAAACAGTGATGGGCTATTCAACAATGAAAAAGGATCATCCTTACTTTGTGGGTCCTATAGGAGGATTAGGCGGAAGGGCCGCAAACAACTTAGCTAAACAAACCGATATGGCAATTGCTGTTGGTACTAAATTAGGAGACTTTACAACAGGCTCTTGGGCCAATTTTGAAAATCCAGATTTCAAATTAGTTTCAATCAATGTTGCAAGATTTGATGCAAGTAAGCATATGGCTCAATCAGTTATTGGTGATGCAAAAGTTTCATTGATGGAATTATCAACGGTACTAGGAGATTGGAAAGCTCCTGACAATTGGTATCAAAAATCTCGAAATGAATTAAAAGCGTGGAATGAATATGTTGATAAAGAAAGTGGTCCAACGAACCAAAAATTACCTAGTTACGCCCATGCTGTTGGTGCAATTTATAGAAATGCAGATCCACATTCTATTGCTGTAACAGCGGCAGGTGGATTTGTTGGAGAAGTCGTTCAAGTTTGGAGACCAAAAGAGCTTAATACACATGAAACCGAGTGGGGATTTAGTTGTATGGGTTATGAAATTTCTGGAGCATTAGGGATTAAAATGGCAAACCCAGATAAAGAAATAATTTCTTTTGTAGGAGACGGATCTTATCTTTTGCAAAATTCTGACATTTACACATCTGTTATAACTAACCATAAATTAATAATTATTGTTTGTGATAATGGTGGACATGCCGTGATTAATAGACTTCAATTGTTTAAAGGTGGAAAAGAATTTAATTGTCAATTCAGTAGTTCTAAGGTTGAAAATTTGACCGATATTAATTTTGCTAAACATGCAGAAAGTCTAGGAGCAACCGGCGAAGAGGTAAGCTCAATAGCAGATCTAGAAAAGGCATTTGAAAGAGCAAAAAAATCTAAAAAAACTTATGTTATTTCAATGAAAACTGATGCTTATCAATGGCTGGAGGGGTCAGCGTACTGGGAAAGTCCAACTCTAGAAATTCCAACAACGGAAGAGAATAAAAAAGCTTTAAAAGAACATCTTGCTGGTAAGTCAAAGCAAAGACAAGGTGTATAAAAAACCTTTGAAAATGATAATAATTAGCCATTATTCTTTAAAATGCAAATTGGCATAGATTTAGGAGCTACCAAAATTGAAAGTGTAGTTCTTGATGAAAATGGAGAGGAAAATTTTCGTGAAAGAATAGAATGTCCAAAAGACTATATCCAAACTGTTGAAGCAATTAAACAAATAGTTTTTGGATTAGAAAAAAAATTAAATAAAAAATTAAACGTTGGTGTTTGTCATCCTGGAATTCATTCAACACATACAGGTTTAGTAAAAAATGCTCCGAATTGTTATTGGATTGAAAAAAAACCACTACAAAAAGATCTTAGAGAGTCTTTAAAAAGAGAAGTTTTGTGTGAAAATGATGCAAATTGCTTTACTCTGTCGGAGGCAATCGATGGTTCATGTGAACACTATAAAATAGTATTTGGAATTATTTTGGGTTCTGGTTGTGGTGGTGGTTTAGTAGTTGACAAAAAAATTGTCACTGGAACAAATGGTCTGGGCGGAGAATGGGGTCACAATCAATTACCTTATTTAGCCGCAAAAAAAGAAAAACTTGAAACTAGTGTTTTGAGAGAAAGTGAGATTGAAAGTTTTATTTCTGGTCACGGACTGTCAAAAATTTTTTTAAAAAAATACGGAAAGAAATTAAAAGCTCATGAAATATTCAAAGCATTTCATAATCATGACATTGAAGCGGAAAAAATTATTGAAGAGTTTAAAATTAATCTTGCAATGTCTTTATCCACTATAATAAATATTCTTGACCCTGATGTATTTGTTTTCGGAGGCGGATTGTCTAACGAAATAGATTTTTTTGACGAAATTGAAAATTTAGTAAAAAAATACGTTGTGGGCAGAGAATATGAAGGAATATTTCTTAAACCGAAATATGGAGATGCTAGTGGAGTTAGAGGAGCAGCCAGATTAGGGAGAAAATCAAATTACTAATATTTTCCCTAATAAGATGAAGTTCAAAAAAAATAATTCGATATTTTGTTAGATAAACCTATGCTAATTTTCATAAAAATATAAATCAATTAAAAG
>Ga0208747_1000773_pt1 | contig 9724 bp, 8 predicted proteins | sample Knorr_S7_td_AAIW_FD_185597 | JGI IMG/M metagenome (GOLD analysis project Ga0208747, IMG submission 185597) | Marine microbial communities from Southern Atlantic Ocean transect - Knorr_S7_td_AAIW_ad_750m_LV_A (SPAdes) (version 2) | ecosystem: Environmental > Aquatic > Marine > Oceanic | place...
GCATGGGAAAACACTTGTCCAATATATATTTTGTTGTTTACATCAAATGTTTTTGTAATGGTTGTAATTTTATTGGGCGGTAAACTGAAATCCATATTGGACCATCCAAATAATTCTGCTATATGCTGCACTTTTGATTTATCAATTGTATGTATGTTTGAATAAACTTCACCAACCATTATAGTATCTGTCCTGTTTACAAAATGAGTATTTTGATCTAATCCAAATTGTGATGGTATTCTTAAAGCGACCCCTGGAGGAAGCCTATAATCAAGGCGTGGCCATTGGGTCCCACCAAAAAACTGATGAAACTGCATTGTTTTAAGAGTGTACAAATTTGGTGCACCATCTGAATAGCGTAATTCTCTTATTTCTCCCAGATTTGGCAAATCTCTTCTTTTTGTCCCTTCTAAAAAAGAATAAAGTATAAAGTGATGGCTCCCAGGCCTCATTTCAATCTGGATACGGTTTACAAATACATCCTCTGTCAAATTCAGATCTGTATAATAAAAAAATTCCCTTTCAAAATTGGGCTGAATTTCAAAAGGGCCCAAATGAAGTTGAAACCCATTTTCTGGTGGATCTAATGGTTGGTATTCTGGTGGTTCATAACGATTAGAATCTTGTAATAATTTTTCATCCACTACAATACCAGTTTCTGGGGCACCGCCTTCAATCCATCCGCGAATAAACTGTAATTGTCCATTAGTTAAAAAATTTGCACTAGGTGGCATCATCTGCCCGTATTCCGGATGGTCACTTAAAAAATGTTCTCGATCATAAGCATTGATTTTTTCCCACAAATAACTTTTGCCGAGCCCTTTCATGCCGCCTTCATTACTAACAATAACTAGTCCATCATTTTTTGCAGATATATTTTTGGGTGGTACATTTACCATTTGGCTGTAAGCATTCCCTTTACTTAAATCTAATCCTGATTGTTTGGCTATGGCTGTACCACTAATATGACAATTTGCACAACTTGGAGTCAGTATTTGTTCCTGTATTGTATTCCAACTAGAAATCGGAACTGTACTGTCTTTATCTTCGCAAGCAAAAAAGATTAGAACCAATAAAGATAATTTGGCTAAGGATTTTATTTCCATAGTGCTATTTATCATAACCTATAAGTTAAATGAATTACTACTAAAAACCTCTGGTCTTACTTTTTAGATTATATGTTACGATAAAAATAAATCATTTTATTCACTTATTAATGAATAAAAAGTTAGCAGTGATAATAACTACTTTAAATTAATGTACTAACAATATGACTTATTATTCTGTAAGGATCGGCGTTTGATGCAGGGCGTCTATCTTCTAAATAACCATTCCAGTTATGTTCCAGGGTATAAATTGGGATACGTATACTGGCCCCTCTATCACTTATGCCATATGTGAACTGATCAATACTTTGAGTTTCGTGAAGGCCTGTAAGTCGCATATCATTATCAGACCCATATAATTCAATACCTTCTTTATGGACCTTTCCTAATTTTTCACAAATAGAATTATGCAACTGCTCGGAACCTTTGGTTCTCATTTCTTCATTTGAAAAATTCGCGTGCATCCCTGAGCCATTCCAATCTCCTGTTTTAGGTTTAGGATGGATATTGACACCAACACCGTAGTCTTCAGCTATCTTATATAGCAAATACCTACTTACCCATAAATCATCAGCAGCCTTCACACCTTTTCCAAAACATTGATATTCCCACTGACCCAAAGCTACCTCAGCATTTGTTCCTGTAAGCTCAATCCCAGCTGCAAGACATGCTTCTAGATGTTCTTCAGAAATTTCTCGACCTTCAACATTCCCTAACCCAACTCCGCAATAGTAATCACCCTGTGGCCTAGGGGTTCCCTCTTCCCAACCGAGAGGCTCTCCTTTATCATTTGTAAAAAAATATTCTTGCTCAAAACCAAACCACCATTCATCCGAAACTACTTTTGCGGCGGCGGCACGCGTATTGGAAGAATGAGTCTCATGTTCACCAGTTTGCACTTGACACATGACAAGATTATCTGCAAATAAAGGGCCATCATAAGTTTGAACTGGTAATAATAAGCAATCAGAACTGCCGCCCTCTGCTTGTTGAGTAGAAGATCCATCAAAAGCCCAATTTGGAGGAGATTCATCTTTTGTAACTCTTATTTTGCTTCGTAAAGATGGCTCCGGTTGATATCCATCTAACCATATATATTCAAGTATTTTCATATCAGACATCTAGTGATTTCTCCTACTTTATTTAACTTTTATCTAGGTATAATATTATAGCAACTAATATAAGCAATACAAATAATATTTAATATTTAATTCATAAAATCAATAATTTATAAGGTATTTTTTAATATATACTTTATAAATTTATATACCATTTTAAGCGATATTATGGATTTCCTTTAATGTCTTTAAGTCAATATCTGTAGATTCTTTATAAGAAGAAAGTACTACATTTGATTGCGTCCTTGATACGCCAGGCCAATTTTGTATCTCATACAAAAGATCTTCTAAAGATTGGGAATTCTTTACGCGAACTTTCAAAATATGAGAACCGTTACCTGTAACCGAATGACATTCCATCACAGCTTCACATAATCTGGCTTTTTCCACAAACTGATTATAATGGTCTGAATGCTCACTTACGATAAAGATATAAGCCGTCAAATCAAGCCCAGCATTTTTATGATTTAATATTGTCGCAAATCTTTCGATTAATCCTTTTTCAACTAATTTTTTAATGCGCTCACCAACAGCAGGGATTGATAGACCAATCTCTTTAGCAATGTCGCTTGCAGTGGAACGGCCATTACTCTGTAAAATTTTCAGAATCTGAATATCACGGTTATCATACATAAGTGATTTACTACTTTTTAATTAATATTAAAGTTATAACATAAATAATTTTTAAAAAAGAATAGTCAATCTTATGGATTTATTAATTTTATTAACTAAAATAACAAAATAGTTAAAAATTTTAATTAAAACCTTAATAAAGAACTGTTATCCCTACCGCAATAACGAAGCCACCAGGACCATAAGTATATGTATCTATAGCAAATAAAATATCTTCAAATTCATAGGATATACCTATTCCCATATCTGCAAATAAATTCTTTATAAATGAAACATCTGTTATTTGGTCTGCTTTTTTTGTTGAAAATCCTCCTTTCATAATGAAACCATTTTTAAAATTCAAAAGGCCTGAAAAAGTAAAGGTAGAACTGTTCCTAACCATAAAATATGAATAGTCGACTTCCAATACTAATGGCAGGTTTGTGACTTTTCGCGCAAAAGAAGTAACGATGAATGAAGGTATTTTATCTTCTGTATCTGTATAAGAATCAAAAACAAATCCATAATTTTGGAGGCTCAGCCCTATTTCCCCTAATCGTGAATAAAAGATAACTCCTGGAGAAAAAGTGAATACGTTTGCTTTCACATTTTCGATTTGACTTATAAAAATACCTCCACTTGCCCCAATTACAAACCGATCTGAATTTGATGGTTTTGCATAAACTGCCTGGAGGTGAATGTCCCCAGCTGAATAATCTTCCGTTATATGATTATCAACGTCTCGACCTTTGAAAAATCCATAATTGAGTCGACTTAGCTTAAACCCAAAACGGTGACCATTTTTATTGCCGTTAGTTATAATTGAATGGGCACTAATGTCTGCAGGATATCGGACTAAATTAATTTTTAAATAACGCCCAGATTCTGGCAACATGGCTGGATTTCTAAATTCATTCTGCGTCGAAAATAAATATCCGCCTCCTGCTAACCCCACGGTTTGTCCATGCGTCCAAGTATTGAGCCCCGAAAATGATGTTTGTGAAAACAAAAAACCTATCAGATAAACTGAAAAAAATATAAATCTTATCATAATAAAGAAACAGGATTGACATCAACAATCAAGCGAACATTCCCTTTTAATTTCAACCCATTCCCATTGTATATAATGTTCTTGCAATATTTATGTAGCTTATATCCATTGGGATCTTTTCTCTTTTGAGATTTTATCACAATTTGCATTCGGTAATGATTATATAATTTTTCCCTATAACAAAAAGCGGGGCCTAGGAGACCAATACCTTTGGGTGGATTCCCCAGTTTTTCCCTCAAGATTTTGGTTGCTCTTTCTACCGCATTTTTATTCTTACCCGATATTTCCAAACGGATCATCCAACTAAAAGGAGGATAATCCAATGCTTTTCGTTCATTAAGACAAATATCATAATATCTTTTCAACTCTAGTTGAGCAGCACATTGAATAACTGGGTTCCCGGAGTTATAAGTCTGAATGACTACTTCCCCTGGGATATGGCCACGACCTGACCGACCTGCTGACTGATAGATTAATTGAAATACGCGTTCTCCGGCTCTGAAATCAGGAATATATAGCCCCGTATCTCCATTAATAATCCCAACTAACGTTACATTGGCAAAATCTAATCCCTTAGCAATCATTTGAGTCCCCAATAAAATGTCTATTTTTCTATCAGAAAACTTCTGTAGCACGTTGGTTATATTAACACCTGATTTTGCTGTATCCTGATCAAGACGTTCGATTTGAGCATTCGGGAATTGTTGAGTTAATTGATCTTCTACTTTTTGCGTTCCTGCCCCAGCCAATTGAATATCGAAGCTTCGACATTCCTTACATTTGGATGGTATTTGTTTTTCAATATGATTACAAAAATGACATTGTAGATATTCCCCGATTCGATGATAAGCTAATGCCACATTGCAATTAGGACACATTTCAACCTCTCCGCAATCCATACAACGCAATACAGGTGCGAAACCACGCCGATTATGCAATAGTATTACTTGTTCTTTTTTCTCAATCCGCTCGGCAATTTTGCCTAAAAGAATTTTGGAGAATAAGGATCCATATATTTTTGTTTTTTCAGATTCTTTAATTAAATCTACAATATGAACACTTGGATATTTAGCGCCACCAAAACGTTCGGGGAGATGAATATATTCAAATTTTCCTTTAATATGATTATAATATGATTCAAGGCTAGGAGTTGCACTGGCTAGCACCACAACCGCATTATGAATTTTCCCGCGCATAAGTGATACATCTCTAGCATGATATCTAGGATCCCGTGAATCCTGTTTATAAGAACTTTCTTGTTCTTCATCTACTACAATTAAACCTAAATCTTTGAGAGGGGTAAAAATGGCTGAACGGGCACCAATAACAACTTTATAATATCCAGCACAAATTCTTTTCCATACCCAGGCTCTGGCAGACTGACTCAATTTTGAATGCCACAAAGCGACTGCATCTCCAAATACAGCCTGAAAACGTCCAGCAATTTGTGGAGTTAAGGATATCTCAGGGAGTAAGATAATCACTGTTTTATTTTGATCCAGCGTATGACGAACGGCCTCAATATATATTTCAGTCTTTCCACTACCAGTCACGCCATGCAATAAAAAAGGATTAAATTGGTTTTTATCAAGCCTTTCACATATTTTATTGATAGCCTGATTTTGAAAATTTGTAAATCGAATATTTTTATGAATGGGCTTAAATGAAAATTCGGTCAAATCTGGTATAATCGGTTTTTCTTTCATTTCTATCAAATTCTTTTCAATCAGTTTTCTACATACGTTAGCCGGGTTTGATGAAAATTCATTTAATGAGTTGACCGATACAAAACTTTCCTGATTTTGGAGATGATGAACAATCGCACTTTGTGCTTTGGCTTGTTTTGGCAATTCTGATTTTCGTCCAGTGGCTTTTACCATCATTTGGACTTTAGGTTTATACCGAGTGGATAAATTGGATGGAAGAGCAGTCTTTGCCGCAATACCAAGTGGGGTATAATAATATTCTGCAAGCCAATTGATTAATTTCCATAAAGTTGGATCTAGAACTGGTTGATCATCAACCAGTGATTCAATCGGGCGAATACGACCTTTAAATTCAGTTGTTTTTTTTATTTTAACAACAATCCCTTGAGCTTTTCGGCGACCAAACATAGCCTTCACGCGCATTCCAACAGCAACTTTGCCCGATAAGGATTTAGGAATTTTGTAAGAAAAAATTTGATAACTCGAGATTGGGAAAGAAACGTCAGCAAACATAGACAATGAAAATACCGGATGGGTTATTCTCCCGGCAACCGATAGTTTTATTATCGATCAATAAAATCCTGGTAGGTTTTCTGGAGCTTCGCACGTCCTTTATCAAATAGAAACTGGTTAACTGAATCGGACACAAAATTATTTAAATATGTCACGGACTTAGAATCATGGTCATAAATAACAGATTGTTCCTCCTCAATCAAACCAAAACCATTATTAAATGTATAAAAAGCATTTCCATATACGTTATTTAGTAAATCTCTTGAAAAAATAAATCCATTATAATTTAAATCAAATTGATTTAAAATTGTTTTGGCCAAATCTGTTTGGCTGCCAATGATAGATATTTTTCTACCTCTCCACTTTTTTCCTAAAGGATCGCCATAAATAAATAAAGGGATATGATACCTCCGCGGATAGCGGTTATGCCCATCTCCCATTCTAAAACCATGATCGGAAATGAAAATAAAAATGGTATTTTGAAAGTAGGACTCCTCTTTAATTGACGACATAAAACGTCCTACAGATTCATCAGTATAAATGATTGAATTTTTATATAATGTTTGTCTGTCTTCTCCCTTCAAAATTGGGTCTATTGGGACTTCAAATGGTTCATGGCTTGATAGAGTAAGAATTGTAGCAAAAAAAGGCTCGGTTAATTTTTTTAATTCACTTAATGATTTTTTAAACATAATGTGATCATGTGCGCCCCATTTTGAATTCATATCCTTTTTGTCAAAATCATTTTTATCAATAATTTGGTTAAACCCGGCATTTAAAAGATAAGATTTAATGTTGGCGAATTCTGATTCCCCTCCATAAAAAAACACAGTTTCATACTCATTATTTAAAAAATGTTTTGGTAAGAATGAAAGTTTAGCTGCTTTATCAGGTTGTTTTACAAGTGATATTAATGGCAGAGAAGGATACCCGCTTAAAATAGACACAATGCCCCGATCAGTCCTCGTCTCTGTAGCAAAAATTTGATCAAATAACAGTCCATTCTTAATGAGGTGATCCATATTAGAGGTATATTTATTTCTACCACCCATACTTTCAAAGAGTTCGGCTGCAACACCTTCTAAAACTATCATAATAATATTGGGTTTTTGCATCGAAAATATTTTGGGGGTATTTATATATGTTTCTTTTGATTTGTTAAACTTACTTTCAATTTCATCAGCAGTAAAAAACTGATAAGAGTTTTTATGGTTCTCTCTCGAATAACTATAAATAAGATTCCAAAATGTATTGACTGCTGTCGCATTTAAAGTGGGATTATTAGAATAATAGGAAAAACTCTGATTAATTGGTGCCAGTTGAATACCTCCCCGTATACAAACTGAAAAAACAATAAAACCTGTAATTGCTATCCCAACATTATTAATTAATTTTTTTCCGTTCAGCCCAGAGGCAATGTTTGAAAAATCCTGAAATTTACCGGCGATATAAACCCCCCACTTTGTAAACAAAATTGTACATATTAAATAAATAATTAATAATAATCCCAATGGAGAGTTAAGCGAAGAGGCCCAGAATTCCCTTGGGTATTTTAAATAATCAATTGCATCTCGGTTTAGTTTATAACCCCACTCGCTATATATTTCCATGCTGGCCACTACACCAAGGACTAGAATAGGAACAAAAATATAAAAATAAACTTTCAGTAATACTCCGACCGACCGAAGCGGAATCAATAAACCAATTAACCATAACAAAAACGGTGGGATTATTAGATAACATACAGCTGAAAGATCCAATCTTAGCGACCGCCAAAAAGGCTCAATGAGTTGGAAGAATGAAAGACCTGATGTATCTAAATTATATATTAGGAATAGTAATCGGTCTACTGAAAAAAAAATCATCCAAAATAGAATAAGATGACCAAAATATTTTAATACCCGCTTATTCATATTAACACAATCTACCTCAAATAAAAACCCCCTGCAGAATAGATATAAAACAGGGGGTTCATTATCTTAACAGAATTAGACTAGCTCTGTATAACGTAAACTTTAACTTCTTGACTTAATCCTTTGGTAATTTTCACTGGAACATCATAAATACCTAAAGCTTTGATTGGCTCTTCTAAAAGAACTGCATGGCGATCTACTTCAACTCCTTTTTCCATTAATACTTTGTGAATATCCTGACTAGTTACTGAGCCAAACAAACGATCTTCTCCACCAACGTTCACTTCGATTGTAATTTCTATTTTTTTCAGTTTATTCATCAATTCTTCGTATACTTTTGCTTCACGTAAAGAGCGCGATTTCGCAACTTCTTTTTTCTCATCAGCTAGTGCACGATTACGCTTTGATGAGCGTACGGCTAATCCCTTGGGGAATAAAAAGTTCCTTGCGTAACCAGGTTTTACATTAATGATATCCCCTGCAGTTCCCAGTGTTTCTACATCTTGTAAAAGTATGACATCCATAATTAATTTTCTTTACTAATATTTGAGTAAGGCATCAATGCAATATTCCGGGATTGCTTTATTGCCCGTACAAGTTTACGATGCATTTTTGCACTGGTTCCAGTTACTCTCCGTGGCATAATTTTCCCTTGATCAGTAATAAATCTTTTCAACAATTTTACATCCTTATAATCAATTTGTGTGATATTATTTTCTTTAAAATAACAGAATTTTCTTCTACTTTGAAATGCCATTCCCTACTCCTTAATATTTTCTGTTTTTTCAACTTCAACTATTTCTTCAGATTTTTCTAAGGTTTCTATTTCCTTAGATTCTTGTTCATTAGGTGTTTCTCCAATATCGCCCTTTTCAGATAATGACTTTGATTTATCGATTTTTACATCTTCAGATCCTGAAGCTGCTTTTTTTGATAATCCATCATCAATAGTCATGGATTTTATATTTTTATCTAAATCTACCGATTTTTTTTCTGTTTCAACTTCTGGACATTCTTTTAACCCAACCGTCTGGTGCCGTATAATAGGTTTTTCCAAAACCATGAAACGTTCAAAACGATTTAAGTTTTCAGCAGATTCTGTTTGAAAATGGAGCAAAACAAACGTGCCATATTTATGTTTCTGAATTGAATAGGCCAAGCGCTTTTTACTCCAAACATGATGGTTAATTATTGAAAAACCATATTCACTTATTTTATCAGCAACTGTCTTCATTATTTCATCAAGACGATCTTGCTCATAGTTTGGGTTGATGATATATAAGCTTTCGTAGTATTTCATATAATACTCCCTATCTTTAGACTATCAATGGTGCAATTACTAGCGATACCACAGACATAAGTTTAATTAAAATATTAAGAGATGGCCCGGAGGTATCTTTAAAAGGATCACCTACTGTATCTCCAACAACGGCTGCTTTATGTGCGTCTGAGCCTTTCCCATAGGATTGACCGTCCAATTCAATTCCTTCTTCAATCATTTTTTTAGCATTATCCCAGGCCCCTCCGGAATTGGATTGAAAAATAGCCATCAATACACCACAAACTGTTACGCCAGCTAAAAGACCCCCCAATATTTCAGCTCCAAACACAAACCCTACAATAACTGGTGTCACAATGGCAAGCAGTCCAGGTAAAAGCATTTCTTTAATAGCAGATTGAGTAGAGATCTCAACACATTTACCAT
>Ga0208747_1000775_pt1 | contig 9722 bp, 8 predicted proteins | sample Knorr_S7_td_AAIW_FD_185597 | JGI IMG/M metagenome (GOLD analysis project Ga0208747, IMG submission 185597) | Marine microbial communities from Southern Atlantic Ocean transect - Knorr_S7_td_AAIW_ad_750m_LV_A (SPAdes) (version 2) | ecosystem: Environmental > Aquatic > Marine > Oceanic | place...
TTTTCAAAACTCTGCCAGCGTTTTTTGGCCTGCCCATCTCCTGCAGTAGGGTTTACAATGATGAATGTTTCAGGTTTCACAAATAAAAGTAGTAATTATTAATATTTCCGCTAGCTGATTTTGATATTTAAAGGGATGATCTCTAATTATAAATTACTTTCTTTTATCCTAATGGATGTATAAAAAATACTAAGGAAATTGGGAGTCCGCCAACCGAGTTGGGAGCACTTTAATATGGTTAAGGTAATCCAAAGGGGAATCTATTGATGAATTAACATGGTTAATTCACTCCCTAATGCAAAATTGTCATTTTACTATATAGAGGGAAGTTTGTAAATTATAGGTCATTATGGCAGGATTTAAATTACATTCATCTTATGAGCCAGCTGGAGATCAACCTCAAGCGATTGAAGAGTTGGTAACAGGAATTGAAAAGGATTTAAAACATCAGGTATTGCTGGGTATAACGGGATCAGGTAAAACGTTTACCATGGCCAATGTAATACAAGCCGTACAAAAGCCTACGCTCATTCTATCTCATAATAAAACCCTTGCGGCTCAATTATATGGCGAATTCAAGAGTTTATTCCCTGAAAATGCAGTGGAGTTTTTTATTTCCTATTATGACTATTATCAGCCCGAAGCGTATTTGCCAGTTACAGATACCTTTATTGAAAAAGATATGTCCATGAACGAAGAGATTGATCGGTTGCGGCTGAAAGCCACCACATCTCTTATTGGCAGGAAGGATGTCATTATAATTTGTTCTGTTAGTTGTATTTATGGAATTGGCTCTCCGGAAACCTACAAATCAATGTTGGTGCATGTGGATAAAACGTCACCCCTTGATCAAAAGCAATTTCTACATTCTCTGGTGAATATTCATTATGTTCGTAATGACTTGGTTTTAGAACCGGGTACCTTCAGGGTGAGGGGGGATGTGATTGAGGTATTTCCAGCTTATGATGAATGGGCTCTGCGCATTGAGCTTTTTGGTGATGATGTAGAAAAAATTTATACTTTTCATCCTCTCTCCGGTGAGGTGCAAAACGATTATGATAATTTCTGGGTGTATCCCGCTAAACATTTTGTAACTACACGAGAAAATCTGAACAGAGCTATGGATGATATTCGGGTTGAATTGTCGGAGCGATTGAAGTATTTGCGAGAGGGAGCTCTTTTGCTTGAAGCCCAACGATTGGAGCAGCGCACATTATACGATTTGGAAATGATGACGGAGTTGGGATACTGTTCTGGCATTGAAAATTATTCCCGTCATTTAGAAGGCAGGAAGAAAGATGAGCGCCCCAGTACCTTAATTGATTTCTTTCCAGATGATTTTCTCATGTTTACCGATGAATCTCATGTTTCAGTTCCACAGATTAGAGCCATGTATAATGGAGATAAATCACGAAAAACCAGTTTGATTGACCATGGATTTAGACTACCTTCAGCCCTGGATAACCGCCCTATGAAATTTGAGGAATTTGAAAACTCAATAAATCAGGTTGTCTATGTTTCAGCAACGCCCGGAGAATATGAACTTCAGCAGACAAAAGGTGTGATTGTCCAACAGATAATCCGACCTACGGGTTTATTAGATCCTGAAATTATTGTGAAGAAAACCAAGGGGCAAATTGATGATTTGATTGGGGAGATTCGTGAAGTAATTAACCGGGATGAACGGGTATTGGTTACCACTCTCACCAAGCGCATGGCAGAAGATTTGACCGATTATCTCAAAGGTGTAAATATCAAGGCAGAATATATGCACAGTGATATCGATACCATCAAGCGGGTGCAAATTCTGCGGGGACTTAGAATGAAAGCTTTCGACGTGTTGGTTGGTATCAATCTACTCAGAGAAGGGTTAGATTTGCCGGAGGTATCTTTGGTAGCCGTTTTGGATGCAGATAAAGAAGGCTTTTTGCGTTCCAAGTCATCCCTCATGCAGGTATCCGGGAGGGCAGCTCGAAATATAAATGGTAAAGTGATTTTATACGGCGATAAAGTTACAGCATCCATGCAGCACCTTATTGACGAAACGGAGCGGCGGAAAAAGGTTCAAATTGAATACAACAAAACCCATAAGATTCAGCCTCGAACAATCTATAAATCGATGGAAGATATTAGGCTCACGACTGCAGTTGCAGATAAAAGCTCTGATCAAAATCTTGAAGATGTGGTAAATATTGACGTTTCAACTTTAGATGGGATTGAAACAAAAACTTCACTGGATGATCTGAAAAGAAAAATGTTACGCTGTGCAAAGGACCTCCAATTTGAACAGGCAGCAATTTTGAGAGACAAAATTAGAATTATTGAAGAGGCAGTTTGAATGGGTATTCCAAAATTTTGATTAATGAAGGGCATTAAAAATGGTTGATAAAAATATATTACACATGCTGGCTGTGGTAATGATTTATGTATTATTTATCAGGAAAAATATTGCTAATAAATATTGGGGTATGCGTCTTGGGTTTATTTATGCAGGTACCGTTATTATTTCCGCTCTTATAATTCGCTTCAGCTAAAATGAAAAAATTACAAATTTAATAAAATAGATTAATGAAAAAGAAAGTATTGATTTTGGGTTCAGGTGGCAGGGAGCATGCCCTTGCTTGGGCTTTTGCCATGGATGATAATGTGAGCGAAGTCTATTGTGCCCCGGGAAATGGTGGTACAGCTGAAATTGCTGAGAATATAAAGGTTAATCTCGTAAATCTTCAGGAAGTGCTACGATTGGCTCAGGGGAAAAATATTGACCTTACAATTGTTGGGCCAGAAAATCCCTTGGCTAGTGGCATTGTAGATTTGTTTCGAAAGGAAGGCTTGCGCATTTTTGGTCCTGATAAGTATGGTGCCCAGTTGGAAAGCAGCAAGTTATTTGCACGAAATTTAATGGCAGAAAAAAATATATCTCAACCATCATTTTATTCATGTAATACAAGAGAAGAAGTGGAATCACTTAAAGGTATACTTGAATTGCCATTGGTGCTGAAAGCGGATGGCCTTGCTGCCGGCAAAGGGGTAATAGTCTGTGAAACAGATGATGAATTTGAACAGGCATTGAAAACCATTTTTGATGATGGGAAATTTGGAGATGCAGCTCGTAGAATATCTCTGGAAAGATGTCTGGTAGGTGAGGAATTATCTGTGTTTGCAGTTTGTGATGGAGAGAATTTCAAAATCCTAAATACAGCCCAGGATCATAAACGGGCATTTGATGATGATAAAGGTCCAAATACCGGGGGAATGGGTGCCTATTCGCCCACGCCGCTTTCTACTCCTGAGCTTATTGATAGGGTGGGGGTTGAAATTATTCAGCCCACTTTAGATGCCATGAAAGAAAGAGGCCATCCCTTTACTGGGTTTTTATATGTGGGGCTCATGATTGTAGATGGGGACCCCCATGTGATTGAATTCAATGTTCGTTTGGGAGACCCGGAAACCCAAGTGGTATTGCCCCTACTGAAGTCCAGCCTGTTTGAGCTGTTATGGAATGCAACTGAAGGGAAGTTGAAGAAGTCTAAGGTAATGGTATCCCATGAAACGGCAGTGACGGTAGTATTGGCAGCAGACGGCTATCCGGGGAAATATAAAAAAGGGATGATAATTAAAGGATTAGAGTCGGTGAAAGACCGTCTTGTATTTCATGCCGGAACTCTGCAAAAGGACCATGATATCATCTCCAATGGGGGGAGAATTCTCAATGTTGTAGGATTTGGAAAAGATTTACAATCTGCAATCGACGATGCCTATGCTATTGTTGAATCAATCGAATTTTCCGGGAAGTATTATCGAAAAGATATTGGCAAACGAGGATTGCAATATTTAAAAAAGGGAGATACAAATGATTGACATCGATAAAATCCGCAGGTCGGCAGACATTATCGGTGAGTCTGTGGAAATACATGAAATGATGGCACTAATAGGTCAAGTAGCTAATACGGATATTTCAGTATTGATCACCGGGGAATCTGGCTCTGGAAAGGAGGTGGTTGCAAAGGCTATCCATAAAAATAGCCGGCGGAAATTTGAAAAAATGATTACCGTTAACTGCGCTGCTATCCCAGCAGGAATTATTGAATCTGAACTTTTTGGACATAAAAAAGGGTCGTTTACCGGTGCATCCGAAGCTCGAGCCGGATATTTTGAGGCGGCTCACAAGGGTACTATGTTCCTGGATGAGATCGGTGAATTACCCCTGGAAACCCAAGCCAAACTACTTCGTGTGATTGAGCAGGGTGAATTTATGAAAGTGGGTGACACCAATATCATGAAAACCGATGTGCGGATTATTACCGCCACAAATCGAATTCTCTCTGAAGAAGTAAAAAAGGGTAATTTTCGCCAAGACCTATATTTCAGATTGAAAACAATTAATATCCATGTCCCTCCTTTGAGAGAACATATTAATGATATGCATTTATTTATTGAAAGGTTTGGGCTGTTATTCACAGCAAAGAATGATATTCCCTTTAAAGGCTTTTCCTCAGAAGCTTTAACGGTTATGAAACGATATGCCTGGCCGGGAAATGTGAGAGAGCTAAAAAATGCTGTAGAAAGTCTTTTGGTGATGAACCGGGGAGAGCGTATAACGGATGTGATGGTCACCAAACAGTTGAAACTCGATACCTACCAGACAAACCCAAACTTACCCGTTTTTGTTGATGCGGACGCGGATAAGGTTGAACGGGAACTCATCCTGAAACAGTTGTTATTTCTACGTCAGGATGTTAATGAAATTAAACAATTGATGGTGGGAGGCAGGGGAGTATCTGTGGATCAAGTACAGCCATCTAATCCAGCATTATTTCTGCCACCTGCCCCAACAACAGCCAGTACACCGGATACACTTGCCCATGTAGAAGATGGAACTCTGCATGCCATTCAGGATGATGTCATTGGTGAAATCACTATGAGTGAACTGGAACAGGAAATGATAGAGCGGGCTTTGGAAAAATTCCGGGGTAACCGGAGAAAAACAGCCCGTGCGCTTGATATTTCAGAGCGTACCCTCTATCGAAAAATTAATGATTACGGCATCCAGAAAAAATTTAAAGATTCATGATTCGACATTCAGCTAAATCTCTCATTTTCATTATGTTTTTTCAGGGATGTTTATTTTATTCCATCCGAGGATCTTTGCCAGCCCATATAAATAGTATTTCATTAGCGCCGGTAGTAAATGAATCGGCTGAATTTGAGGCAGCGAAAATATTAAATGAAGAACTTAATGAGCTCATGCTAAATGAAAATGTGTTGGATATAGTGCTTCCTGAACAAGCAGATAGCAGGCTGGAGGTAGTTATATTATCGGTTACGGATAAACCCTACACGGTAACCCTTTCAGCAGATTTGGGAATGGAAGAAGTGGAAGAGTGGAAGTTAACCATTAAAACATCCATCACCTGGTATGACCTGAAGCGGGATGAAATTTTATTTGAAAAGAAAATGAGTAGCTGGGGATCCTATACTCCCGGTGTGGATATCAGCACAGATAACATTGATAATGATGGTGATAATTTGATAGATAGTGAAGACAGTGACGAAATTGGTTCTCCCCGGGAATCTGCCCTGAGCATTTCTGTCCGCCGTCTTACGGAAGATATTGTAAACGAAATAACCAATACATGGTAAATTGAGGAGTATATGACAGTAGCACGAATAAATAGAATTTCTGAGTTTGAAGGACAGACAGTACAATTGAATGGATGGGTGTATAATTCTCGTCGGAGTGGTAAAATTGGATTTTTAATGTTCCGGGATGGTTTTGGCATCATCCAATGCATTGTAGCAAAAAATGATGTGGGCGAGGATCAATTTGAAGTATTCAAAAGCCTAACTCAGGAATCATCTCTTTCTGTGATTGGGGAGGTGGTGAAAAATGACCGAGCACCAGGTGGCTTTGAAATGGTCGTCTCAGAATTAACGGTGCATCAACTAAGCAGTGAATATCCTATTACCCCCAAAGAGCATGGCACCGATTTTCTTATGAACCACCGCCATTTATGGTTGAGAAGCAAACGCCAATATTCTATTCTAAAAGTAAGGCATGAAATTATTAAGGCAGTGCGGGATTTCTTTGACTCCAATGATTTCACCTTATGCGATTCGCCCATATTTACTCCGAACGCAGCCGAAGGAACATCCACCCTCTTTGGTACTGATTATTTTGGTAATACAGCCTATTTGGCCCAAACAGGTCAGTTATACGGAGAAGCAGCAGCTATGGCAGTTGGTCGGCATTACAATTTTGGACCTACCTTTCGAGCGGAAAAGAGTAAAACCCGGCGACATCTCACCGAGTTTTGGATGGTAGAGCCGGAAATAGCCTACTGTAATATTGACGAAGATATGGATTGGGCAGAGCGCTTAATCCTATCCATTATTGAACGTGTTTTAGAAAATCGAAAAAATGAATTAGAGGTATTAGAGAGAGACCTGGAGAAATTAAAGCAGATTAAAGCGCCCTTCCCTCGAGTCAGTTACACAGAATGTGTTGACTTGTTAAATAAGGGTGGTATCGATTTTAAATGGGGAGATGATTTCGGAGCACCGGAAGAAACCTTTATCGGGGAGCAGTATAATCAACCCGTCATGGTTCATCGCTTTCCGTCAGCAATTAAGGCATTTTACATGAGACGTGACCCTGAAAATGACAAGGTGGTTTTGGGAATGGATGTTCTGGCTCCTGAGGGATTTGGCGAAATAATTGGTGGTTCCGAGCGGGAAACGGAAATTAGTTTACTGGAAGACCGCATCAAGGATGAAGAACTCAATCAGGCAGACTACGAATGGTTTCTGGATCTGAGACGTTTTGGCTCCGTTCCACATTCCGGGTTTGGAATGGGAATAGAACGTGTGGTGGCATGGATTTGTAATCTTCCTCATGTACGTGAAACAATTCCCTTTCCACGGACAATTGGAAGGTTATACCCATAAGTAATGAAAGTTGTTTTAGCTCAAATTAATCCCACAGTCGGAGCATTAGATGTTAACTCTGAAAAAATAAAAGAAATCATTCAAGAGTACGCTTCCCAGTGTGATCTCATTATATTTCCGGAAATGGTTCTCACAGGCTATCCACCTCAGGATCTATTATTAGATGATACTTTTATTCAGCAAACTCAGGAAGCGCTTGATGGCATTGTGGCTGTTGTTAAATCCACGGCAATTATTGTAGGGACAATTCGAAAAGAAAACAATAATCTCTTTAATACAGCTGCAGTTATTCAAGATAATGCTGTTATTGCATACCGGGATAAAACCCATCTTCCTACCTATGATGTGTTTGATGAAATTCGTTATTTTACTCCTGCAGAATCTATAACGCCGGTAGAATTAAGTATGGGTGGTGGGCAGACTGTTAAAATAGGTCTTCACATTTGCGAAGATCTCTGGGATGATGAGTATGATACCAAGGTTAGCAAATCGCTTTGCAGTCAGGGTGCTGAATTATTGATTAATATTTCTGCATCCCCTTTTCATATTAATAAGCTTCAAGAACGTATTGAAATAATAAGCAGTAAAGCGAATGACTTAAAGTGTAACTTTATATATTGTAACCTGGTAGGAGCTCAGGATGAATTGGTTTTTGACGGTCAGTCCTGCATTGTAAATTCTGCCGGCGAGGTAATATACCTTTCTGCCGCATTTGAGGAAAGTGTTAAGCTGATTGATATGGAAAAATGTAATCCAATAAAAGTTTTAGAACCTCCTGAAGAAGAACAGATTTTCAATACACTTTCCCTGGGGGTAAAAGATTATTTCCAGAAAACAGGGCATACCCATGCGGTTATTGGACTGAGTGGCGGCATTGATTCTGCTCTCACTGCTGCCATAGCCAAAAATGCTCTTGGCAGTGAAAATGTGCTGGGGATTGCCATGCCGTCTATTTTCTCATCAGATCACAGTATAAATGATGCGCAAGCATTGGCAGAAAATCTGGGTATTCAATTTGAAATTATATCCATTAAAAAGATCAATGAGCAAATGCTTGATGGGTTATCGCCAATTTTCAATGGATCTGAAGTGGGATTGGCGGAGGAGAATCTTCAAGCGAGAATTCGAGGAAATATTCTCATGGCAGCAGCCAATAAGCAGGGAGCGCTGCTTTTAAATACGGGGAATAAAACTGAAACAGCCCTGGGATATTGCACTATGTATGGGGATATGGCTGGTGCTTTAGCTGTCATCAGCGATTTAAACAAAACCCAGGTGTATGCAGTCTCCCGGTGGGTGAATACAAATTTTAGTAAGGAAATTATTCCCCAAAATACATTAACTAAAGCACCCTCCGCAGAGCTGAAACCAAACCAGGTAGATCCCTTCGATTATGATGTGGTGAGTCCATTGGTAGATATTCTTATAACGGAACCACAGCGATCAGGTAAGTTGGAAATAGAGGGTTACTCCGCCGAACTGATTAAAGAGTTAAAGCAAAAAATACGATTAGCAGAATTCAAACGCCGGCAAGCTGCCCCGGGAATTCGTATTTCACCAAAAGCATTTGGAGTTGGCAGGAGATATCCCATTGTGAATCAGTTTACTGTTAAAAGATGAAAAACAGTTTTATCCCATTAATTCAATTCCCTAATATTTCCTATGAGAGATTTGATATTACATATTAACTGCCCAGATCAACGCGGCATTATTGCCCAGTTTACGGGCATATTATATGATCACGGAGCTAATGTCTTGAATTTGGAACAACATGTGGAACCTGATGAGAAACTCTTTTTTATGCGCATTCATGCGGACCTTTCTAATATGGAAATATCTGAAGCTGCATTGCGGGAAATTCTCCTGGCATTGGTGAAAAAGACAAATGCCAATATCCAATTTTATTATCCTGAAAATTTGTTGAGAATGGCAATTTTTGTTACAAAAGAATCAGCCCCTCTATATGATTTACTTATAAAGCATCAGTCCGGTGAACTGCCTTGCAAAATTCCCTGTATTATCAGCAATCATGAGCATTTAAAAGAAATTTCAGAACAATTCAATATTCCTTTTTTCTACCTTCCAGTAGCTCCTGAAAGAAAAGATGAACAGGAAAAAGAAATCCGAGAAATAGTAGAAAAGGAAAAAATAGATTTATTGGTGCTTGCACGCTATATGCAGATTTTATCCAGTGCATTTGTGACAGAGTACCAAGGCAGAATTATTAACATCCATCACGGATTTCTACCGGCATTTAAGGGAAATAATCCCTACCGCAAGGCATGGGAAAGGGGGGTTAAAATGATAGGCGCCACTGCTCATTATGTGACGGCAGACTTGGACGAAGGTCCAATTATCGAGCAGGATGTTGTGTCAGTAAACCATCAGCATTCGGTCAAAGAGATGGTTCAGGCAGGGCGAGATATTGAACGCAGAGTATTAACATCTGCCGTAAAAGCCCATCTGGAACACCGAATTATTTTGGATGGAAGGAGAACAATTATTTTTCATTCGTAAAAATCCCGCTGCATATTTCAAGTATGGTGCAACGCCTAATTAATAGCAACTCTGTCACCTTGTATCTCTGTTACTCAGGAATTTCGCACTAAGGAACTCTCTACATTATTTAACAAAAACCGATTATACATCGCAGTCATTAATAGCACCACCGCCCCGGTCTGATGCAAGACCCCCAGCCAAACCGGCACCACCATAATCAGAGTAAGTACACCTAATCCAAATTGAATCAGTATTGCCCACAGTAGCCAATCGAT